>Ga0209043_1000047_pt1 | contig 72660 bp, 73 predicted proteins | sample SaaInlV_100m_DNA_3_FD_184654 | JGI IMG/M metagenome (GOLD analysis project Ga0209043, IMG submission 184654) | Marine microbial communities from expanding oxygen minimum zones in the Saanich Inlet - SI037_S4LV_100m_DNA (SPAdes) (version 2) | ecosystem: Environmental > Aquatic > Marine >... | reverse complement strand
CTAATTAAAGCTAAATCATTTAATGATGCTTTGATATTAATAAATGAATGCGCTCCAGAGCATCTAATTTTGCTAGATGATGATTACTCAAAATATCTTCCAAAGATAAACAATGCAGGCTCAGTCTTTTGTGGCGCATTAAGTCCAGAATCATTTGGAGATTACTCATCTGGATCAAACCATGTCTTACCAACAAACGGCATGGCAAAGGTTCACTCTGGATTGAGTGTTGGAGATTTTGGAAAACAAATTACTGTGCAAACCGCCTCCCCAGAGGGGTTTAATAACATTAAAAATACTGTTATAGAAATGGCAAAAGCTGAAACCTTAGACGCTCATGAGCAGGCAGTAATAATACGAGAACCGCTAGCTCTTAAACAAACTGGATCAAGGATTTTTACAGAAATTAGAAAAACAAATGAGACAAGCATTTATATAAACTTAAACTTAGATGGAACGGGTAATTACAACATACAAACTGGTCTTAATTATCTTGATCATCTTTTGGAGCAGTTTTCTAAACATGGATCAATTGATTTGCATTTGACTTGTTTGGGTGATTTGCAAATAGATGAGCATCACACGGTTGAAGATATAGCTATAGCTCTTGGCACAGCAATTAACAATGCGCTTGGTGACAGGATTGGTATATCAAGATACGCTTCAAGTGAAATCTTGGTTATGGATGAGGTTAAAAGTAATGTCAGCATAGATTTAAGCTCTAGGCGCTTCCTAAATTTTAAATGCTCACAACTAAGAGACTATGTAGGTGATTTCCCCACTGAGATGTTTGAACACTTTTTTGTATCTTTAATAAATGCTGCTGCCATGACATGTCACATAGACACGACTGGTAAAAATTCACATCATTTACTTGAAGCAACATTTAAAACTTTCGCAAGATGTTTAAAATCAGCTGTCGTAATTGAATCAACAAGATCGTCTTCAACTAAAGGGATTTTATGACAGTAGCGATTATTGATTGTGGAGGAGCAAACCTGCGCTCAGTTCAAAAAGCTGTAGAGCTTCGAAACATGGACTCTATTATCACGAAAGATAAAAACGAAGTATCTAATGCCTCATTTGTAATTTTACCAGGTGTTGGCTCTGCAAAATCTGTAATGGATGGCTTGAAGACTAATAGTCTAGTAGACACAATCAAGGGCCTTGATAAACCAGTGCTTGGAATTTGTATTGGCATGCATGTACTTTTTGATAGTTCTGAAGAGCGAAGCACAACTTGCCTGGGAGTAATTTCAGGGGATATTAAAAAATTTAAATTAAAAAACGATCTAAAAGTGCCTCAGATGGGATGGAATGAGGTAACTTTTCTTCAAGATAATATAAAAAATCTTGATAATTATTATTATTTTGCTAATAGTTATTATTCAGAAGTATACAGTCATACGCTGGCAACAGCTGAGCACGGATTAAGCTATGCTGCTGTAGTTCAAAAAGATAATTTTCTAGGGTGCCAATTTCATCCTGAAAAATCATCTCTAGCTGGTGAAAAATTCCTGGATTATTTTTTTAAAGTATCATGAGAATACTTCCTGCTATTGATTTAAAAAATGGTAAATGTGTTCGTTTGCTAAAAGGCGATTTTAATAATGTTACTGAATATAATTGTGATCCTTTAGAACAGGCAAATATTTTTAAATCCAATCAGCTTAATTATCTTCACATAGTTGACCTTGATGGGGCAGAGACAGGGAACCAGTTTAATAAAAATGTCATAAAAGAAATTTTATCTATTTCTAACCTGTCTATTCAGGTGGGTGGCGGCATTAGATCACTTAAAAATGTAGAGAACATGCTTGAATTGGGCGTATCTAGAGTTATTGTTGGAACAGCTTTATTCCAAGATAACTTTATCAAGGAGCTTGAAAGAAATTTTGATTCTTCGCAGATAGTTTTAGCGTTAGATTTTAGAATAAACAACAATATACCAAGCATCTACACGCATGGTTGGCAAGACAATAGTGAAATTGAGCTGTATGAATTCATAAGAAATAATCCATTTTTTAATAATATTCTTGCTACGGATATTTCTTTAGATGGTGCCATGCAAGGGCCTAGTTTTTTGGAATATAAAAAAATTCTAAGCTTATTTCCTTCCTTAAATCTTATTGCTTCTGGTGGAATCAGATCACTTGATGATCTTGATCTATTGAAAACAATGAACATTAATGAAGCCATTATTGGTAAAGCAATTTACGAACAAAATATATCGCTCCTAGAGCTTACCAATGATTACTAAAAGAATAATTCCATGCTTGGATGTTAAGGGCGATAAAGTGGTTAAAGGCGTGCGATTTAAAAATCATCAAATTGTTGGTTCGATTGTGGAGCTAGCTAAAAAGTACTCAAATGATGGAGCCGACGAACTAGTATTTTATGATATATCAGCGAGCAGCGAAGGATCGCTTGTAAATAAAGACTGGGTTTCACAAATTGCAGATGTAATCAATATCCCCTTTTGTGTAGCAGGAGGAATTAAGTCACTGGATAATGCTAAACAAATCTTAAGCTTGGGTGCTGATAAAATATCAATCAATACCCCAGCTTTAGATAATCCTAAGTTAATTAAAGAATTGAGCGATGAATTTGGCTCACAGTGTGTTGTTATAGGCATGGACATTCAACATATTGACGGTCAGGCATGCCTATTTGCTCGAACTGGAAGTGAGAAAACGGCTTATTCAACTGGTATAAAAGCAAGAGATTGGTTGCTGCAAATTCAAGAGCTCGGAGCTGGTGAGGTTGTTGTTAATGCTATGGGTCAAGATGGTGTTAAAAAAGGCTATGACATTGAGTTACTCCAATCTCTTGAAGATGTTTGTTCGATACCAATGATAGCTTCTGGCGGAGCTGGAGGCCCCTTAGATTTTATAAATGTTTTTGAAAAAACGAATGTGGATGGTGCGCTGGCTGCAGGTATATTCCATAGAAATGAATCATCGATAATTGATATCAAAAAATCGCTTAAAGCCAATCAAATTAACATAAGGATATGAAAATGATAAATCTAAATTGGGACAAGGTTAACGGCTTAATGCCAGCAATTATTCAGGATCAGAATACATTGGAAATATTGATGCTTGGATATATGAACAAAGAAGCATTAGAGATTTCACAATCAACGGGCTTCGCTACTTTTTATAGCAGAACAAAAAAAAGATTATGGACAAAAGGTGAGACCTCTGGAAATAAGCTATCTATTAAAAATATTCTCCATGATTGTGATAAAGATACTCTACTTATTCTTGCTACAAATAGTGGCCCTACATGTCATTTAGATAATAATTCATGCTTTAAAAATGCGCCCTCTTCATCCAATGTTATTGATGACTTGGAAAAAACAATAGATTTAAGATTTAAAGAAGGGAATGTGTCTTCTTATACATACCAACTTTTCAAAGATGGAATAAAGGAAATTGCTAAAAAAGTAACCGAGGAAGCTGGTGAGGTTTCAATCTCAGCCGTAACCAATGATGGAACAGTTATTAATGAAGCGGCTGACTTGATTTACCATCTATTAGTGATGCTTAGAAAATTAAATCTCAGACATTCAGATGTTTTGCAGGAGCTAAAAAATAGATCTAATTAAGTTATTTTTCAATGACGTAATTCGTTACCTGTTCTTTCATTTCTTTTCTCAAGATAAATAAGGCAAATAAGTTAGGTATTGTTACTAATGCAACTACCACATACGCAATATTCCAAACGATTGTAGTATCAATAACTGCAGCTGCAATAAAGCTAACAACATAGATCATTCGATACCATGGAACAGCATTTTCACCAAAAATATATGCGGTAGACCTATCACCATAATATGACCAGGCTATAGCAGTAGAAAAAGCGAATAAAAGCAGACCAATGGCAACAATATACTCACCAATTTTACCAAGCACGCCTGATGCGAATGCTTTGGATGTAAGTTCGGCTGAATGAATTAATGATTTGCCTTCTACTTTAATTGATGAATCTTTTATGTCTCCATCTGAAACTTCTAATGAACCATCAAAATATTCACCATCTTTGTAAAAAGTGACATCTTCAGCAATGGAATTATTGTGAAAGATGGTAATGCCATCTTGCTGAAGCTCACCATTTATAACATTTAAGTTTCCAGAAAAATTCTTGACTGTTGTTGTGTTACTGGTAAATTTTCTTGCATCTAAGATATATTTACCAAGTTCCTCAACATCGCTTGAATTTGATTCAGTGTAGTCACCTGCAAAAATTGCCATGGATGATCTTTCAAAGGTATTTACATATTTTTGAGTCCAAGCACCGCTGGATAGGATAACTAGCGCAGTGACACTGCAAACAACAATTGTGTCAATAAAAGGTTCCAAGATTGAAACCATTCCTTGTTCTACTGAATGCTTAGTTTTTGCAGAAGCATGAGCGATTGGAGAAGATCCTTGACCGGCCTCATTTGAATATAGGCCTCTAGCAACACCTAGCTTTAAACTCATCGCAAAACTTGCGCCTAAAAAACCTCCCGCAGCTGCAGATCCAGAAAAAACCTGAGAAAAAATTGAATGGAATGATGGGATGATATTTTGATAATTCTCTATGACAACAACCAAAGCACCACCAAAATAGATTACGGCCATGAATGGAACTAATTTACTAGCAATTTTTGCTATTCTCTTAATACCTCCAGAGATTATTAACCACAACATTACTCCTAAAATTAAACCTGTGGCTAACTTGGGAATACTAAACGTAGAGTCAAGAACACTTGCAATATTATTAATTTGCGGCATGTTGCCTGATCCAATTGCACATACCATCATTAAGGCAGCAAAAAGAACACCTGCCCACCTCTTGTTAAAGCTTTTTTCAATGTAATACATTGGTCCACCTGATATTGAACCATCGGATAGCGTTGTTCTGTACTTGTGAGCCATTGTGACTTCAACAAATTTTGTAGTCATGCCAAATATTGCTGTTATCCACATCCAAAATATTGCAGCAGGGCCTCCAATCCATATTGCTAATGCGACACCTCCAATATTTCCAGTTCCAACAGCACCAGACATTGCAGTTGTTAAGGCTTCAAATGGTGTTGTCTCTCCTTCAGCCTCTTCTTTTGAATATTTGCCCGTAACGATTCTCCAACCATGAGAGAAAAATTTAAACTGAGGAAAACCTAAATATGCAGTAAAAAATATACCTGTGCCAATAAGAAATGCAGGAAACCACCAAGAACCGCTAAGATAACCATCTAAAAGCAATAAAAAATCATTAAAAGCTACCATAAGAATTTCCTTATTTTTCCAACCATTCAATTAAATCTGTATAACCACCTATCAACACATCATTTATAAAAATTTGAGGCATTGTTCTAGCATTAGGATTTCTAGACATTAACGTATCAAAAACATCGGCAATCTCGACATTATGCTCAACAAAAGAAATATCATTTTGAGAAAAGTAATTTTTTGCCTTGTCACAAAAGACGCAATTTGATTTAGAATATATTTCAACATTTTTAAACATCAGAGGATTATAAGCTATATGTCATTATTTAATTTAAAAAATAAATCATTTTTAATTACCGGATCATCAAAAGGAATCGGTAAGTCTATTGCCTTTCATGCAGCTGATCATGGCGCAAAAGTTATAATTTCGAGCAGGAAATTTGATGCTTGCCAAGAAACGGCAAATGAAATTAATGAGCATGTTGGGTCTGAAGTGGCGTTTCCAATTGTTGGGAATATAGCTAGCGAAGAAGAATTAAAAAACTTAGTGAATGAAACAAACAATCTACTCGGTAAAATTGATGTTCTGATATGCAATGCTGCAACTAATCCATTTATGGGGTCAATGGCAGACATCCCATCAGATGCCTTTGACAAGGTAATGAATAATAATATTAAAGCTAATCACATACTCACCAATCTTGTAACACCTCAAATGATTGAAAGAAAGGACGGAGTCATTATTATTATCTCAAGCTTGGGTGGAACTATAGGAAGCAACTTAATTGGTACATACAACATTAGCAAGGCTGCAGACATTCAAATGGTTAAAAATATAGCCGTTGAGTATGGGCATCACAATATAAGAGCCAATACAGTTGCACCAGGTCTTATCAGAACAGATTTCGCAAAGGGATTATGGGATAACCCAGCGATCCATGATCAATACACAAAAACTCATCCAATGAGAAGAATTGGTGAGCCTGATGAAGTGGCTGGAGCCGCAATAATGCTAGCATCTGATGCGGGCAAGTACATTAATGGGCAAACAATTATAGTTGATGGTGGCGCAGCAACTTAGGCAGGCTTGCTAAATAAATTTTTAATTTTGTAGAAGAAATTATTTAACCCTATCTGCTCATTTAGAGATGAAACCTTACCAAGATTAAACTTATATTGCGTTAGATCTTCAATTAAATCAGAAAGGAGTCTTATATCTAACTTCTTATCTCCGATAGAGGTAATTAATGGGTGTGGTTTGTAGTAGTTAGTATTAATCCCAAGGCATGTTTTTAAAAATAAGATAATTGAGTTTATTTTGTTGTCAAAACTGATGTTCATTCCTTTAAAAAATTTAATAAGATCTGGAGTTGAGGTTTTGCCCAGACAATATAAGTCTAAATTTTTTGTAATCTCTTCATACTGACCGACCATATCACCATTGATAATACGCTCTATTTCTAAGGGAGTTGAATCTGGGGCAAAATTTAATGAGGAAAAGTCTATATATCCCTGATTAGTCAACCATTGATCTAAGTCTAAAGAACTTGGGTTATTAATGGAAATTAGGTTTGAGCGACTGTAGATTGTTGGTAAAAAATATTTACGCTTATTTGAGACAATAAAAATATGCTTATTTTCTGGTAACTCTTCCAAGGTTTTTAATAAGGCATTTTGTGCATTTACATTCATTAAATGAGCATCAAATAAGATTGCTACCCTTTTTTTTGAGACTGAATTTGTCATATTGATAAAATCATTCAACGCCCTAATACCCTCTATTTTTTTTGAAACTAATGAATCCTTTTTAGCTTTTGAATAAGAATTCAGAGCGCTTGAGCAAGATTCAGAAGATAGATAGCAAAAATCTGGATGAGAGTCAGCTTTATAATAATTGCATGAGTTGCATGAGTTGCATGCCGATAGTTCATTTGAACAAAGTAAATTTTGTGCAAAATAATTGGCTAGTTGTGACTTGGCAAGGCCAGCCTCACCCTCAATAATAATTGAAGAAGGGAATTGAGTGAGATCATAAGTATTAAACTTTTCAATCAACCAAGGGTATCTTTCAATGCTCATGCATTAATAACCTGTCTAACTAAATCTTTAGTTTGCTCACTGATAATATCGATCGGTTGAGAAGCATCAATTATTTGAACTTCATTTCTATCAATTGCAAGCTGTTGATAGCCATTCCTAACACTTTCAAAGAATGCTATCCCAGAAGACTCTATTCTATCGATCGCATCATTAGCTTTTCGCTGAAAACCCGTCTGCACATCTAAATCAAAAATAATAGTTAAATCTGGTATTGGGCATTCTACGCTCTGTATAAGAGTATCAATTAATTGAAGAGATAGCTTTCTGCCAAAGCCTTGGTAAGCGATAGAAGCATGAAAATATCTATCACATAAAATAAAATCTTCTTCTGCATTCTTAAAATGAGTTGAAATCATTTCAGATCTTGCAGCAAACATTAGTAGCAATTCGGTTGACGCATTAATGTCTGAATCCTTTGATAGTAGAAGTTCCCTTACCTTCTCCCCAAAGGAAGTTGAACCTGGTTCCCTGAGTAATTTTACAGAGTAGTTTTGAGAGATTAACCAATCATGGATTAAATTAATTTGGGTAGATTTACCAACACCCTCTATTCCTTCAAATGTAATTAATTTCATTGGTTTAATTGATAACGCTTCACTGCTTTCAAATGTTCTTTATAAGTTCGAGAAAAATCATGAGCCCCTCTTCCATTTGCAACGAAATATAAATATTCATTTGCTACTCCCAATATTACTGCTTCCAAAGAAGATTGGCTAATGGAAGAAATAGGCGTAGGCGGTAAGCTAGGAATTTGATAGGTATTATAAGAATTATTCTTGTCCCTGAGATTGGCTTTTGTAATATCACCATTAAAATCAGGGAGCAATCCATAGATAATTGTTGGATCTGCTTGAAGCTTCATATCCAATGCTAGTCGATGCAAAAAAACACCTGCAATCATTGGTTTCTCATTATCATTGCCAGCTTCCTTTTCCACAATTGAAGCTAGGATAATGGCATCTGATAAAGATTGAAGTGGGTTATCTGGATGTCGTTTTCTCCATAAATTATTTGAAGTTTTAAAAAACTCCTTTTGTGATTTTTTAAGAACAGAAGATACTGGTGATAGGTGCTTATAAAAGTAAGTATCTGGCTTTAGAGTACCCTCAATAAATTTATATCTGTTATCCAAGCAATTAAAATTTTTGCAGTCATGAGTTAGATTTGAGTTTTTTATCAGAGCCTCTAAATCATATAGATTGGAACCTGGAATTATTTGAAATTTATAAATTTTGACAGCGCCGATGGCTATGGACTTTAGAAAGGTTCTCCAAGATAGGTCTTCAATATTGTAATGGCCAGCCTGAGCTAAATTAAGGCCATTAATTTTTATAAATGTTTTTAATAGTAATTTATTGTAAAAACTTATTTCAAAATCACCAAGCAATCGATTAAATGATTGTCCATTTGCAACTGTATAACTCTGTTCATGATAATTGACTTTAGAATGGACAAATGATTCAGCGGATCCAAGAAAAGCTATCCCTGAAACTGCTATAACAAAAGTAAGAAAAACCGCCTTAGATTTTTTGGAAGACAAGTGTAGAGTTAGTTCCTCCAAAACCAAATGAGTTATTCATTGCAACATCCACTGCGATTTCAACTGACTCAAGTGGTGTGTAATCTAGATCACATTTTGGATCAGGGTCAGTCAAGTTAATTGTTGGCGGGATAATTCCACTATTAATTGATTTAATGCAAAAAATAGACTCTATTGCGCCAGCTGCCCCAAGCATATGGCCAGTCATTGACTTTGTAGAACTTATTGGCGGAACTGAATTTCCAAACACAGATTTCAATGCAATTGTCTCGGCTAAATCACCAAGCGGAGTAGATGTCCCGTGTGCATTAATATAATGAATGTCTGATAAGTTAATTTGAGCATCCGAAATTGCATTAGACATAGATAATGAAGCGCCCCTTCCATCCGCAGGTGGAGCTGTCATATGATAGGCATCTGAACTTGTTCCAAAACCAGTAAGTTCTGCATATATATTTGCCCCCCTTTTTTTGGCATGTTCATATTCCTCTAAAACCAGTGATCCTGCTCCATCTGATAACACAAAACCATCGCGGTTTAAATCCCAAGGCTTACTAGCTGTTTTAGGGTCTGGGTTAAGAGAAAGAGCTCTAGCTGAAATAAATCCAGCTATTGAGAGAGGCGTCGAGGCCATTTCAGCTCCTCCAGCAATCATTACATCTGCCTCACCATAAGCAACTGATCGAGCCGCTGTACCAATGCAATGATTTCCAGTTGAGCAAGCTGTCACAACTGAGGTGTTTGGGCCCATAAATCCATGTTTAATTGAAACAAGACCGGAAATCATATTCACAATCGAACCTGGAACAAAAAAAGGCGATACTTTTTTGTAGCCTCTTTCTTCTAGCAATAATTTATTTTTTTCAATGGTATCAATTCCGCCAATGCCAGCACCAAAATTAACTCCGACTTTTGTTAAGTCCAGGTTAGAGTTTAGTATTCCTGAGTCTTCGATTGATTGGTTGGCAGCAATGACTCCGTATTGAATAAATGGGTCTATCCTCCTAACTTCTTTTGAATCAAGGAAATCAGATGGATTAAAATTCTTTAGTCGACCGCCGATTGTTACTGGATTATCAAGCAATCCAATATCAATTTTGGTAATTCCTGACTTGCCTTCAATGCATGAGGACCATGCATCATCAACAGTATTTCCTATTGGAGATAAGATACCTAAACCAGTAACTACAACCCTTCTGTGTAGTTGCTTCATTTAGGAGAAACTAGCTGTTTGAATTTATGTAATTTACGGCTTCTTGAACTGTTGAGATTTTTTCAGCCTCTTCATCAGCGATTTCTAGCTCAAACTCTTCCTCAAGAGCCATTACAAGTTCAACTGTATCCAGTGAATCAGCACCAAGATCATCAACGAATGATGAATCATTTTTTACCTCATCATCTGAAGCTCCAAGTTGCTCGCAAACAATTTTTCTTACCCTTTCTTCGATACTCACAATGCATCCTCCGTATTAAAAAAAACTATTCTACAACATTTCTGTAGAAATAAATAAAATCATTAGCTCATATACAAACCACCATCAACAGAGATGGTCTGGCCAGTTATATAATCGCCCGCTTCAGAGCCTAAAAATAGGGCTAAATCAGCTATGTTTTTTGGATCCCCCAGCTTATTTGCAGGAATTTGTTTTAGAATGTTATCTAGCTCATCATCTTTAAAATGGCTAGTCATATCAGTTGAGATAAATCCAGGAGCAATACAATTAACTGTTATATTTCGTGATGCAACTTCTTTAGCCAAGGCTCTAGTAAAGCCTCCAAGGCCAGCTTTACTTGCAGAGTAGTTAACCTGCCCAGGATTGCCCATCAACCCAGCAACACTAGAAATATTAATGATTCTTCCATACCTAGCTCTAACCATGTGCTTAATAAATAATTTTGTAATATTAAACGTACTGGTAAGATTAGATTGAATAACATCATCCCAATCCTCATCTTTCATTCTCAAAAAAAGCTGATCTTTAGTTATACCAGCATTGTTTATCAGAACGTTGGGTACTTTTTGTATTTCTTTTAAATGATCCAGGCAACCTGATAGGACTTCTCGATTAGTAACATCTAAAGGCAAGTGCAAGCAATCATCTGATTTTAGAGCATCTGAGATATTAAATTCTGATCTAGAAGTACCAACTACAAAAAAGTTATTATCAATAAAATGTTTAGCAATTTCCAAGCCAATGCCCCTAGAAGCGCCAGTTATAAATACTACTTTCTTATCCATAGTTACTTATCTTCTCATAAAATTGCTCATCTGATGATGAAAAATAATTCTCTAATTTATTAGCTTTAAATAAGCCTGATAAAATTTTATTTGGACCACATTCAATAACTGGTAAGTCAAATGAAGAAATTTTAATGCATGTTTCAACCCATCTAACTGGTGAGTGTAATTGTGAGACCAAGACAGACTTAAGATCATCAATACAATCTACAGAGGAAGCTGTTGAATTATGAAGAATGGGAGTTTCTGGCATTAATATTTCAATTGTTTGCAAAGTTTGCTTGAATTCTTTTGCAGCTTCGATCATCAGCGGGCTATGAGAAGCAATGCTTACCTTCAGCTTGATTGCCCTCTTCGCACCAACTTCCAAACAGAGTGCTTGCGCCCTATCAATGGCATCTTGATGCCCTGAAATTACAGTTTGATTTGGAGTATTTAAGTTTGCGCACTGCACCTGTGAATCTATACCAGTAGATGCTTCAATACAAAGATCTTCTATTACACGTTGCTCAAGACCCATAATTGCTGACATTGATCCATTGGGAGCACTCTCCATTAATTCGCCTCTCTTTTTTACTAGTTTTAGGGCTGATGTAATAGAAATTGCATTAGCGGCAACCAAAGCTGAATATTCACCCAATGAATGCCCAGCCATATACATTGGTTTTAAATCTAATTTATCTAATAATTTTTGATGGTGGAGATATGAACATAATACCAACAAAGGTTGAGTAACTGAGGTCTTGTTGATGATATCCTCAGGACCCTCTTCAATGAGTTTAATAGCATTATAGGAAATGAGATCGCTGCAATATTCAACTGCATCTTTATGGTTGGTAGATAAAGCTATGTCTAATATGCCACCAATCGATAGCATTGAGAGATGTTGAGATCCTTGACCAGGAAATGCTAAAAAAGCGGGCAGAGACATGTTTAGTCTTGTGCTTCGTTATCCTCTGCTTCCTTAATGGGCTTACGTAGATCTTTGATTAATCGACCCTTGTAGAAACCGTCTGCAGTCATTTGATGGCGAAGGTGTCTTTCACCAGACACCGGATCAGTTGATAGAGTAAGGTCAGATAAATGATCGTGAGAACGGATCATTCCTCTTTTAGATCTAGTTTTTTTACTTTTTTGTACTGCCATAATATTTTAAAAAAAATGCATCCTATCAGATTAAATTAAGTTTTAATAGTTAAATTCTTAAGCATATTAAGCAGTATAACAAAATCATCATTTTTTGGTGCCAGAAAAGTAACTAAATCACCATTTAGGTTTTCAAAGCTTATAGCGGATGAATGAAGCGCCAGTCTGTTAATTGATGTCTTTTTGGCTACAGTTTTATTTAAATCAAATAAACCATACTTTTTATCATTAACAATTGGGTGTTTGATATTAGCGGTTTGAACTCTAATTTGGTGCATTCTTCCAGTGCTAATTTTTATTTCTACATGTGTAAAGTCAGCAAATATATCAATTATTGAAAAATCAGAAATTGCTTGCTTGCCCAAGTCTGACTCTTGAACTTTATGGTGATGTTCTTTAGTGGAAGTATCAATTTTTGAATCGATACGAAAACCTTTTTTTAAAACTCCAAAAACAATGGCTTCATATAATTTTGTTACCTTGTCAGATTTTAACTGCTCATGAAAAGATCTTAAAAAAAGTTTATTTTTTGAAAGAACAATGCAGCCTGATGTTGATTTATCTATTCTGTGGCATAAGTCGACATCATCGCTTGGAAAAGCAGCTCTTGCTATATCTATTAAACCAAACTGATTATTGGTACCTGAGTGAGTGCTGAGCTCTGGGTCCTTATTGACAACGATATAGTCTGAATCATGGAAAATGATTGATGAAAAGAACTCTTTAATTCTAGGCGGCGGAATTTTAATGTCTGGAGTCTCATTATCAAAATTAATTAAATATGGAGGAATGCGAATCTCGTCATTAATTTTTAATTTATGTGTAGGTTTAATGCGACCTGAATTGACCCTAACCTCACCTTTTCTCAACATACTGTATATTTTTGATTTAGGAAGAGCTTTATAAACATTAAATAAATAATTATCGATGCGCCTACCAGCATTATCGCCATCTATTTTTAGGTTTTTGTTGCTCATTGAGGTAGAATACTCGAAATTGCTAGTTTGTAGATATAAATAGCAATATATAGAGAACTTAAGACAAAAAAATTAAGTAATAAATCAGATCGCTGCATGTCAGCTGATCAAGAGAAAGTTAAACGCGCAAGTGCGCAGTAAGAATTAGACAAGTTTTAATAAGCTTCATGAATATTTGATGAAGTCAGTTTTAAGAGCCCCACAGGATAAGACTCTAAAAACTCCATAAGCATTGCTGCTATTCGCTTTCTCTGCACAGGAGAAAAAAATGAAAAGAATTCTAATTAATTGCTCGTACTCAGATGAATTACGCGTTGCATTGGTTGATGGCGCAAAACTATTTGATCTTGATAATGAGTTTAATGCTCAATCATTACTAAAGGGGAGCATTTTTAAAGCGTCGGTTTCAAGAGTAGAAACCAGTTTAGACGCTGCCTTTGTAAACTTTGGGAGTGAAAGACATGGTTTTTTACCATTAAAAGAATTGTCCAACGAGCACTTTACAAGTAGTGCTGATGGTAAAAGAAAATGTACTCTTAAAGAAGGCGATGAAATTCTTGTTCAAGTTCTTAAAGAGGAACGAGGCACAAAAGGAGCCGCTCTATCTAATCAAATCTCTTTAGCTGGAAGATTTATCGTATTGATACCTAATTCTGAGAAATCTGGTGGTGTGTCTAGGCGGATTGCCGGTGAAGAAAGAGATGAAATTAAAAATGCTTTAAGTGAACTTCAGATACCTGAAGGTATGAGTGTAATTGTGAGGACTGCTGGACTTGGTAGATCATCGGAAGAATTAAAATGGGATTTAGATTACTTAATGAATTTATGGGAGCAAATACAATCAACTATTTCTGATGCCCCAAGCCCTAGCTTAATTTACAAAGATGATAAATTAATTTTGAGAGTATTTAGAGACTACTTCAGAGATGATATTGAAGAAATTCTAATTGATGATGAAGCTGTACATGCTGAAGCGTTAGATTTTGCTAAATCAGTCATACCAGAGCATGCTGAAAAGGTAATTTATTACAATGAAGATATACCTTTATTCAACAGGTACCAAATTGAAAGTCAGATAGAGCTTGCATTTCAAAGAGAAATATCACTTCCATCAGGTGGTTCAATAGTGATTGATCCAACTGAAGCAATGGTTTCAATAGACGTTAACTCTGCTCGCTCAACCAAAGGCAAGGATATAGAATCAACTGCTTTTGCTACAAATATGGAAGCTGCCAAAGAAGTTGCAAGACAGCTAAGGTTAAGAGATCTAGGTGGTCTAATAGTTATTGATTTTATTGATATGCAGGATGAAAAACATCAACAGAAGGTAGAAAATACTTTTAGATCTGCTGTTCAATCGGATAGAGCAAGAATACAAATAGCTGGCATATCTAGGTTTGGATTGCTTGAACTATCAAGACAAAGATTAAGACCCTCTCTTGAAGAGACATATGATATTCAACATGTTCAGGTTCGTGGAACCCGTTCACTAGGTCAGTCCATCCTACGAATTATTGGTGAGGATGCTGCCAAAGAGAACACGGGTGAAATACACGTTTATGTTCCAGCAGATGTATCTAGCTACCTACTAAATGAAAAACGAAGAGATATCATTGCAATTGAAAATACCTATCAGGTAAATATTTTAATTATCGCAGACCCATACAAGTCAAGACCTTACTATAAAGTTGCAAGAGTCAAGGCTGTTGCAGGCAAGAAACCATTTTCATACGACATGACACCTAATAGCCCAGAACCATCAATGGATTGGCGTGATGTGAATACAAATAAAAAAGTATTAAAACCCCTCGTGAAAGTTTCAGTGCCTCCGCGCATGCCAAAAAAGAAGAAATCATCAGGTTTTTTTACATTTATTAAATCTGTTCTAACTCTATCAATTTTTAAATCCAAAAAGAAAAAGAAGAACGTACGATCTAAAAGATCCAGAAATTATAAAAACTCTCCTAAGAGCAATAAGAACAATAGGAATGACCGCAGTCAAAACGCAAAATCTAATAAATCTAATAACCGTAACAGAAACAGCGCCCCGAAAAAATCAACCAATGGGAAGTCACCTAAACCTGTTGTGATCCCGCCAAAGAAAACTAATTCTGATAAAGTTGATTCAGCAAAAGTTACTGAAAGTAAAAAAGAGACGAATCAGGCAGAAGATAAAGATGGTAATAAGGCAGAAAAATCTCATGCATCAAAACCAAAATCTGCACCAACTCCTGCTCCTACACCAGCACCAACTCCAGCGCCTACACCAGTACCAACTCCTGCGCCTACACCAGCATCAACTCCTGCTCCAAAGCCAACTAGAGCTTTGAACGATCCTCGATATAAGAGCGAATAAGCTGACCAGAAATTGAAGAAACAGGTGGAATGATTGGAAGATCTCCTATATCAAACCACCTAGCTTCTTCAAGCTCAAGATCATTTAATACAATGTTTCCAGAAACATATTTGCATGTATAACCCAACATAAGTTGAGATGGAAATGGCCATGATTGAGATGAATGGTAATGAATGTCAGAAACCTCTACATTCACCTCTTCTTTGACCTCTCGAATTAATGCTTGCTCAGCATTCTCACCTGCCTCAATAAAACCTGCTAGGGTACTGAACATATTTGGTGGAAAAAAATTGCTTCTCCCGAGAAGAATTTTATCTTCATCATAAATCAATGTGATAATGCAAGGAGAGATTGATGGGTACTTTGGGATCTTATTACAATTGCAATCGTAAGCACTCTCTTTTTCATTAAAAATATTTTTATTACCGCACAGGGAACAAAACTGGGTGTTACGTTTCCATGTTCTAAGGATTGATGCTCTTGATAATAATTGAAAGTTTTCAGATGAAATTAGGCCTAGTAATTGACGTAAATCTATAAAACTTATGTCTTTGGGATCCATAAATAAACCAAGAATCTGATCACCTTGTGCAACATCTAAAATGTATATTTGTTTTTCTTGATTTTTTGCAATGCATAAATATGGCGAGTCATGATTAATGGTATTTAAATCATTTATTGCAAAACAGTAATTATTTTGTGCTTGATCGTATAAAATCTTATTATCGCAAAATATAATTAACTGTGAATCTTCATTGAATGAGTCGTGAAGTTCTCTTATTAGTTCCATAAAGATAAAGGTTTGAAAATGATGAATAACTTATACAAAATGTTTTTAGGCAACTCGCCAGATTGGTATAAAAATACCATCATAGCGTTTTTAATAATTAATCCTACGACTTTATTTATTTTAAATTATATAGGCTTAAACGGCTCATTCTTGGTTGGGTGGATGATCTTATTAGAATTTATAGTGACACTTGCATTAGCTTTGAAGTGCTACCCTCTTCAACCAGGTGGTCTAATTGCAATACAAGCATTAGTCCTAGGATTATCAACTCCATATACGCTTTTGCATGAAGTTGAGAAAAATCTTGAGGTGATTTTACTGCTTGTATTTATGGTTGCAGGCATCTATTTCATGAAGAATTTAATGCTTACTATTTTCACAAAGCTATTGCTCACCATTCACTCAAAAACAAAACTGTCTTTAATGTTTTGTTTTGTAGCGGCCTTTCTTTCGGCTTTTCTTGATGCATTAACAGTAACTGCTGTTTTAATTGCTGTGGCTGTTGGCTTTTATAGAATATTCCATTTAGCTAACTCAGGCATGGAATTCTCTGCAACCGAACATGATTATCATGATGACAATCTTCTTACTGATTCAGGTAAAGATGACTTAGAGAACTTCAAAGCTTTTTTAAGAGATCTAATTATGCATGGCGTTGTTGGAACAGCCTTAGGGGGAGTATGCACAATCGTCGGAGAGCCTCAAAACCTTTTGATTGCAAATATTGCAGGATGGGAATTTATTGAATTTATGATTAAGATGGCGCCTATCACAGTGCCTGTTTTTATCGCTGGAATGATTACTTGTTTTACAGTAGAGAAGCTGCATATATGTGGCTTTGGGACACACTTACCTTTACGAATTAAAAATATTTTTCACGAATACAATGCTTATGAAACTGCAAAAAGAACCGACGTTGACAAATTGGAACTTTGCATAGAAATGCTTGTTGGTGTTTTTTTAATCATTGCGCTAGCCCTTCATCTAGCAGCCGTTGGAATAATTGGTCTAGCAGTTATTATCCTGCTGACCTCATTCAAAGGCATTACTCATGAACATGATTTAGGGGATGCATTTAAAGAAGCCCTGCCGTTTACAGCCCTGCTGGTTGTCTTCTTTGGTGTTGTCAGTGTCATAGCTGATCAGGGTCTATTTTCACCAATTATTGGCTTTGTTCTTGTCCAAGAAACTAATGTTCAGGCTCCAATATTTTTTGTTGCTAACGGCCTTCTTTCAGCTATCAGTGACAATGTTTTTGTAGCAACCATCTATATAAATGAGATTAAAGAAGCTTTAGATCAAAATATTATTTCAAGAAGCCAATTCGATTTGCTGGCAATAGCAATTAATACAGGCACCAACATTCCAAGCATAGCTACACCAAATGGCCAGGCAGCCTTTTTATTCTTATTAACATCTTCATTGGCTCCTCTCATTAACTTATCCTATATGAGAATGGTAATCATGGCACTTCCATACACCATAGTTTTAAGTATTGTTGGGTTTATATCAGTAGTTAATTTTTTATAAAATTTGATGTCTTTAGATCATCGGTTTTGTATTGCGCCCATGATGCAATGCACTGATATTCACGATAGATACTTATTTAGGTTAATAAGTAAAAAAGCTTTTTTGTATACTGAAATGGTTACAACCGGAGCTATTATCCATGGCCAATGCATGGACCAGTTGGAATTTAATAGAGAAATCGAGCATCCAGTTGCCGTTCAGCTTGGAGGCTCAGACCCTAGCGACCTATCAATCTGCTCAAAGATCTGTGATGATCTTGGCTATGATGAAATTAATTTAAATGTAGGATGCCCTTCTGAAAGAGTTCAAAAGGGTTCATTTGGTGCATGTTTAATGCAGGATCCCGAGTTAGTAAGCGAGTGCATTACTGCCATGCAAGAATCTACCTCTATACCAATATCTATTAAATGCAGAATTGGTGTCAATGAACGCGATGACATTAAATTTTTAAATACTTTCATAGAGAAAGTTATCAATCCTAAATTAAAAACAGTAATTGTTCATGCAAGGGTGGCAATACTCAAAGGCCTATCACCACGTCAAAATAGACAAATTCCTCCCTTAAAGTATGAAAATGTGTATCAACTTAAAAAAGAGTTTCCTGACTTAGAAGTAGTGATAAATGGTGGCATTAAAGATATAGCTGAATCACAAAACCATTTACATCATGTGGATGGTGTCATGCTTGGAAGAGCTCCTTATGATGATCCTATGATAGTTAGTAAAGTGGATTCTAAAATCTTTGATGATGAAGATGTAATAATTCAAAGAAAAGATGTTTTAAAAGCATATTTAGAATATTGCCTCATTCAAGAAAATAAAGGTCATCCCTTCTCAAGAACATTGAAGCATGTATTTGGACTCAATAAAGGTCTAAAAAATGCAAAAGCATATAGAAGACTAATACTTCAAACTATGCAGGAAAAAAAACTAGAGGCGAATATGGAAGAATTGATTGCTATGGTGTGATTTTAATCTAATAAAAAGTCATCCATATCATCAACAAAATCATCAACCTGATTAATGCCATTGCTTGATTCAAATTCTTGATATTGCATATAAGAATCTCTTATAAATGAGTAACGATCACCAATAATCAATGTCTCAACCTCAAGATACCTAGCGCGTGTTTCAAGAGCATCTAATGCTGTGATCCCAAGCCTCACATCAGTTTCTTCAATAGCAAACGTTCCACTTAAAACAGAGCTAACACTTCGACCAGCTAAGCTTCTTGGCGTTGAGGGGCCATAGATAGGAATCATCAAAAAAGGTCCAGAGTTAACTCCCCATGCTCCAAGGGTTTGCCCAAAATCTTCATCATGCCTTTCCAAACCAAGTTTAGATCCAATATCTATAAATCCTGCCAGCCCAATGGTGCTATTAATAATAAATCTTGAGAAATCATTAAGCGCCAACAATGGGTGACCTTGCAATAGTTGATTAGCCGTATTATCTAACTCATTTATATTTCTAAAAAAATTGTTAAGCCCTATCTCTACAAAGTCAGGGGCAATGGATGTATAGACCTCAGCGGCAGGTTTTGCAAAATTATCATCAAGAAATTCATTGAAAGCCCATACCTTACGATTGATATCTTCAAAAGGATCTTCTGCGGCAATAGAATCAATGCTCAGAAAAAGAACGAAAGCAAGAAGAGATATATTTTTAAAGTGCATCATAGTAATTCGATTAACTTATTATAAATAGGTTCAAAAAAAGTTGGAGATTTTAATGGGTTAAATCTAGTTAAATCTTTGTTGCGAGGCAGCGATCCCAATACAGGGAGATTTAATGCCTGCTCAAGATCAACTGGCTCATATTCATTAGTTTTTTTATTGCAATGACTGCATTCTGAATAGGACATATTATCAATCAAGCCAAGCATGGGGATATTCAGCCTATCAAACATTGCTTTTGATTTAATAGTGTCTTGCACTGCCATTGAACTTTGTGATGTAACTAAAATTATGGAATCAGGCTTTATTTCAGATGCTACAGTTAGATATGCATCGCCAGTACCAGGAGGCATATCTATAAATAAGTAATCTAAATCGCCCCATTTGGTCAATTCTTTGAGTTGTTTAATTGCTCCGCTTAACATTGGGCCTCTCCACATAGCTGCCTTATCTGCATCAAGAATAAAACCCATGCTATTGATGGTTAAGTTATTGGTCTGAATAGGTAAAAATAATTTCTTACCATCTACTGTTTCAACCTCTGGTTTTAAATTGATAAGATCAAAGAGGATGTGTTGATTGGGTCCATAGATATCTGCATCTAAAATTCCGACCTTATGATTTTTTGAAAAACTATATGCTAAATTCGCGCACACAGTCGACTTTCCAACCCCACCTTTAGCAGAAGCAATAGCTATTATTTGTTTGATTCCCATTGATATAATATTTTGACTTATAATACTCGATTACTAGATATATTTGGTCTCTAACATTAATAAACCAAGAAAAATAATCGTTACAAATGCTCTGCCTTATGCAAATGGAGAAATTCATCTTGGCCATATTCTAGAACACATACAAACCGATATATGGGCAAAGTTCATGAGATCAGCTCAACATGAAGTGCTGAGCTTTTGTGCAGATGATGCTCATGGTGCGCCTATTATGATGAAAGCTGAAGAGCTTGGCTTACAGCCATCTGATTTTATTGATGGTGTTAAGAATGATCATGAGCAAGCTTTGGCAAGATATGGGATTACATACACAAATTACCATTCAACTCATTCAGATGAAAATGAATCATTGGTATCAGAAATTTATCTTGACGCAAAAAATGCAGGAGATATTTTTAAAAAAGAAATTGAGCAATGTTATGACGATGAAAAAAAAATGTTCTTGGCTGATAGGTATGTCGCAGGCGAATGTCCAAAATGCGGATCTAAAAATCAATATGGTGATGGATGCGATTCATGTGGTGCAACATATGCAGCCACTGAACTAAAAAACCCTGTATCTGCATTATCTGGAACAACTCCAATAACCAAAATATCAGAACATGTATTTTTTGATCTTGAAAAATCAAAAGCAGATCTTCAACAATTCCTATCAACTGCTTCTATACAAAAACCCATAGTTTCAAAGCTGTCAGAGTGGCTAGATGGTGATTTAAAAAGCTGGGATATCTCAAGAGACTCTCCATATTTTGGATTTCTGATTCCAGAAGAAAAGGCAAAGTATTTTTATGTATGGGTAGATGCGCCTATTGGATACCTGGCATCTGCAAACAATTGGGCGAAATCAAATAATACTGATATAAAAACCCTATGGGGCAAAGATTCAGAATATGAAGTGCATCATTTTATTGGAAAAGATATTACTTACTTTCACGGATTATTTTGGCCTGCGTTGTTAAAAAACTCCTCTTATAAATTACCAGACACGATTCATGTTCATGGTTTTGTCACCATCAACGGAGAAAAAATGTCAAAATCAAAAGGCACATTCATTACTGCAAATCAGTTTGCTGATGTGTGTAATCCTGAATTACTTAGATATTATTATGCAAGCAAGCTCAACTCTAAAATTGAGGACATTGATCTCAATCTTGAAGATCTCGCTCAAAAAATTAATTCCGATTTGGTTGGTAAATTTTCTAATATATTTAGCCGCTCAGCTCCATTTATTGCAAAAAATGACAATCACTTAACATCTGATTTTGACTCCGAACACGTTTCAAAATCAATTCAAAACATAAATGAAATTCTTTTAATGTTTGAATCAAAGGAATTCTCAAAAGCCATAAAATTGATTATGGAAATAGCTGATGATACTAATCGCTATATTAATGAGAAGACACCTTGGAAGTTAAATAATCAGGAAGCTGCTGCTGTTGCAACAACAGCTATAAATGTATTTAAGAATTTATGTATCTTACTATCGCCAATTACACCAAATCTTTGTTCGCAGATGCTATCAATGCTAAATATTAATGAGGCTAATCTTCTAGACATAGATACTGAATTAAGTGACGTAAAGATTAAAGAGTTTGAACCAGTTATATCAAGAGTGAAGCCTATCGATATAAAAAATTTTAATAAAGAGGATGATGTGATGAGCGAGAACGATAATATTATAAATATTGATGATTTTATGAAGGTTGACTTGAGAGTTGCCAAGGTGATTGAGGCATCGCATGTTGAAGGTGCTGATAAGTTAATTGCTCTTAAGCTTGATGTCGGTCAAATGGGTCAAAAAAATGTATTTGCTGGAATAAAGTCAGCATATGAACCATCGCAACTGGAAGGTAAGTTAGTCGTGATGGTGCAAAATTTAGCACCTAGAAAAATGAAATTTGGGCTATCTGAAGGTATGATTCTTGCTGCAAGTGATTCAGATGGCGGTATATTTGTATTATCTCCAGATAATGGAGCTCAGCCTGGGCAAAAAATTAAATGAAAATAGAAACTGACATATTGGTTATTGGCGCTGGTCCAGTTGGATTGTTTACTGTTTTTGAGGCTGGCTTATTAGGCCTAAGATGCACATTAATAGATAATTTAGATAAAGTTGGTGGTCAATGCTCAGAACTCTATCCTGAGAAACCAATTTATGATATTCCTGGAGTGCCCATGCAAACTGCTCAAGAACATGTTGATGCTTTAATGCAGCAAATTAAACCGTTTGAGTATGATTTACATTTATCTCAAAGAGTTGAATCGATCGAAGAGGATTCATCAGAAAATGATATTACAACCTGGAAAGTAACAACCAATGAAGGCGTTGAATGTATTACAAAAAATATATTTATTGCTGCTGGCGCAGGATCATTTGAGCCCAGAAGACCGCCAAACATCGATGACCCCGATCAATTTCTTGGAAAAGGCGTTAGCTATGCCGTTAAATCTAAAAAATCATATGAAAACAAAAATATTTTTATATTTGGCGGCGGTGACTCTGCGCTAGATTGGACAGTTGAGTTAGCTAAAATTGCTAGGTCAGTTAATTTGGTTCATCGAAGGGACCAATTTAGAGGTGCTCAACATACTGAGACTCAAATGAGAGAGCTCGTTAAAAATGGAAAGGTTAATTTGTTAACTCCGTTTCAAATTGAATCAATAGATGGCAAGGAAATGGTTAAAGGGGTAACTTTAAAGAATTTTGATACCAAGGAAAGCGTTAGCCAGGAAGCGGATGAATTACTCTTCTTGTTTGGTTTAAATAAAAAATTAGGTCCAATCTTGGATTGGGAGTTAGAACTAGAGACTAAGAAAATTTCTGTTAATACTGAAAACTTTGAGACTAATAGAGATGGTATTTTTGCAGTTGGAGATATCAATGATTATCCTGGAAAACTTGATTTAATCTTATGTGGGTTTCACGAAACCACTTTAGCGGTTCAAAAAGCATTTCAAAGAAACTTTCCAGGCGAAAGAGTCCCATTTGGATACACAACCTCCAACACTAAATTGCAAAAAAAATTAGGTGTTGCTGAGTAGCAAAAATGAGCGATTTAATTGAGTTAATTAACTCTGAATTACCTCAATATCAATGTGGAAGATGTGATACTCCTGGTTGTAAACCCTATGCAGAATCAATTATTAATGGTGCCCCCCACAATCGATGTGTGCCTGGTGGCCAAGACACGCTTGATAAAATCACCCTATTAATGAAATCAGAGTCTCTGGCTCTAGACCATGATTATGGTCCTAAACTGAATACCCAAGTTGCCCATATAATTGAAGAAGATTGTATAGGCTGCGCAAAATGCATCGATGCATGCCCCGTTGATGCTATAACAGGTGCTGCAAATTTAATGCATGATGTTATCGATGATTTATGCACTGGCTGTGAATTGTGCATAGAGCCCTGCCCTGTAGATTGTATTGAGTTGGTTGATGTAAAAAATCAACAATCCTTGGTTGCGAGGAGTCAATCTGAAAAATTTTTTAATTTAAAAAATGAATTAAAGAATAGAAAGATTAAAAAGAGTAAATTTAATAAAAACCTTAAACAAAACATAGATCTTGCCGGCGTTATCAATGTCCAATTAAAAAACCGAGGTCAGGATCAAGGCAAGGCTTTATTTAATCTTCAGGTTCAAATGCTTAAAGCTCAAAAAAAAGATAAGTCCTTAGATGAAACGGATCTCAATAGTTTGATTGAAGATTTAAAAACCTAATCGACGCATAGCAGATAAAACACTGATTGATTCTTTTTTGGCTTCGCCCATCAGATCTATTGTTCTGCTTGCAATATTTTTAAGCTCACTCTCTGTTTGATTTTTGTTCCTATTCATAAGGTCCTTGGTCAACCCAATGACGCCACCTGAATTAATTAATATATCAGGAACATAAATAATACCAAGTTGCAGCAAATCATCAGCTATTGAATCTTGTTGAAGTTGGTTGTTGGCCCCGCCTGCAATCACTTTGCAGTTTAACTTGCCAATTGTTTCTTTGCTTAGAATAGCACCGACAGCACATGGAGAAAAAAGATGACATTCATGTATGAATGCGTCCTCAACAGGGGTTATTTTGGGGTTAGAAATATTATCAATTTTTGATTTATCAATATCTTGAATAAAGACATTGGCTCCAGCATCCGCTAAATGATTAGCTAACTTTAGACCAACACTTCCTGCCCCCTGTATAGAAATTTTTTTATCATGCAAACTTTCATTAAAATAGAATTTTATGGCCGCTTCAATTGAATAAAATATGCCTTTCGCTGTATATGGACCAGGATCCACATTATCAAAAACATGATCCGTATAATTTTTAATAAATCTAATATCTTGCAATGAAATTCCAATATCTTCTGCAGATATATATTTGCCCTCAAGAAGATTTAAAAAATTTGCATAAGATTTCAATAATTCATTAGATTTTGGTTTATCGGCAAAAATAATTGCTTTGCCCCCACCAAATGGAATCTGCGCAACATTATTTTTCTCTGTCATGCCCCGAGATAGTCGCAATACATCATTAAGACCAGACTCAAAATCAGAATAACTTTTAAATCTACAACCACCTATAGCCGGCCCCCTAGATGAGTCGTGAATAGCAACGAGAGACTTAAGGCCTACTTTGCTGTCTTCATAATAAAAAACTTTTTCATGATTGAACTCAGGATGCGTGGAAATCATTAATCCATCAAAAAATGTGTCAGTTATATCTTGAAATAACATAATCTTAATAAGTTTTCGTTTATATTATGTGCATGATAAGGGGCTTGAATGTTAAAAGATAGATTTAGAAAATTCCTACCAGTAGTTGTGGACTTGGAGACTGGTGGGTTTGATTCAACAAAAAATGCAATTTTAGAAATTGCAATACAACTTATTGATGAGGAAGATTCAAAGCTTGTGCTTGGAGATTCACTTAGGCACCATATCAATCCTTATGAAGGTCTCGATGTTGATAAAGAATCATTGGAGTTTCTTAAACTGGATTTAAATCATCCCTTAAGGGTTGGCGTTGATGAGAAATTTGCTTTAAAAGAAATCTTTGCACTTATCAATAAACAACGAACCAAATTTGATTGCTCAAGAGCAATTCTTGTCGGGCATAATGCATTCTTTGATCATAGCTTTCTCCTTGAGGCATGCATCAGAAATGGAATTAAGAAATCACCATTCCATCCTTTTTCATTAATTGATACTGTAAGTTTGGGCGTCCTTGCTACTAAGCAAACTGTTTTGGCTAGAGTGTGTAAGGAATTAGATATTCCTTATGATAATGATGAGGCTCATAGCGCTGCATATGATGCAATGGTAACAGCAGAAGTCTTCTGTAAAATCATTAACGACTTCGATAAATCACAGTGAGAATTTATAAAAGCAAAGAATCACCTACATTTTGGCAGACAGATGGCATGCCATTATTTGTATGATATGACTCTTTAATGCTTAATAAAAAGCTAATAAGGCCTTTGGTACGTCTTGGAGCAATTCCAGTTGAAAGTAAATACCTAGCATCCAAATTTACTAGGGTAGATTTAGCTTGATTTAAGCCCATTGAAACTTGAACTAAACCCAAAACTGTTACCTTATCCACTGTTAAGATACATGCATCTACATCATCCATCTCATTCATTGGGTTATGCATGTGCGGCTCATGAAAGACCTTGGCTTTGTTGCAGCTAATTGAATAAGCAAATGTAGTCCTATTGTATGGTTTGCCAGCTTCAAATATTTTTAAGTTTAATGAATTTAGTTGGAAGTCTTGCCCGGGTTGGACTTTTTTAATATTTTTAAACCCAAGAGCAGCAATAGATTTTGATGCTTCATGAGTGGTGTAGATTGGTATATTTAAATCAAACATGCTCAATGATTCCGCATCTAGGTGATCTGAAAAATGCGCTGTAATAATTAGATGAGTAACCTTAGCAATTAGATTATTTTTAACTAAAAAGGCTTGGTTTGTTGATTCCCTGTAAAGCAACCAGCTTAATTTTGGAAAAACTTGGGTTTTGGTTAGCCATGGGTCCACAGCAACCAAATCACCATCATTTGAATAAAGCCATGATTGATAATCGTCAGCACGTATAATTTGCATATTTATATAATTTCATAAATGAGAATAAATACCATACTGATAATGATTATCATTAAAAAAATACCTTAAATCAGTACTTTACATATAATAAATAAAACAATATATTAGCACTATTAATCAATAAATATCAGGGAAAAAACATGGAAATGAAAGAAATTAATTCAACAACTGTTTGCAATATATTAAATGAGATTATGGAATATGAGCTTGCAGGTGTAGTCCGATATACACACTCATCATTGATGGTAAGTGGGCCATATCGAATTCCAATAGTTACCTTTTTAAAAGAGCAAGCAACAGAATCAATGCTCCACGCACAACAAGCAGGTGAACTATTGGTTGGGCTTGATGGTCATCCAAGTCTGAAAGTTGCAAAAATTGAAGAGACTCATCGGCACTCAATTAAAGATATTCTTGAAGAAGGTCTAGAGCATGAATTACATGCCTTGAGCCTTTATAAGAAACTCTTGGCTAGCGTTGCTGATGCATCTGTATACCTAGAAGAGTATGCAAGAAGCATGATAGGTGAAGAGGAGCAGCACTCCTTAGAATTGAAAGCTATGCTTAAAGATTTCGGATAAACAATTAAGGAGCTGCTGTTTTGATAACAGTTTGCAGTTCTCCGGCTTCATGCATCTCTGTAACAATATCGCAGCCTCCAATTAGCTCGCCACTGACGAAGACTTGAGGAAATGTTGGCCATTCCGATATACCAGGTAACATTTGTCTTATATCTTGATTTTCTAAGATATCAACATATGAAAATTCAGCCCCGCAATCAATTAAGGCTTGGACGGTTTTAGCCGAGAATCCACACTTGGGTTCGTATGGGGAACCTTTCATATATATTAAAATATTATTGTCATTAATTTGTTGTTTAATTTTTTCTTCAATAGACATTAGTCATTCCTTACCAGTTTTAAGTATTTTATTATGGTGTCATGAAATCCAAATTTCAATGCATCTGTCATTATTGCGTGCCCTATCGACACCTCATTAACCTTACCACACTCGTGTAAATGTATAAGGTTCGACAAACTAAGATCATGCCCAGCATTGATCCCTAGATCTAACTTTTGAGCATGGGTAATACAATTTGTGATCTGTGTTTTCACTTCCTTAAACTTAAGAGTATTTTTCTCTGCCAAATATTGAGCAAATGGGCCTGTATATATTTCTATTCTATTTGCACCCACATCAGCAGCATACTCAACAGAATCAATGTCTGCATTAATAAAAAGACTAGTTCTACATTTTGAGTTATTCATTTTTTTAATAAATACCCTTAACTCTGTATCCATGTAACCCCTTTGCCAGCCATGATCGGAGGTAATTTGATCAAGAGTATCTGGAACCAAAGTAACCTGATCAGGCTGGGATTCTAGGCAAAGCAGTTCAAAGCCAAGGTAGTCCCCTTCTGGCTCAGAAAAAGGATTCCCTTCTAAATTAAATTCAATATTATTCCTTCTGCATAGATCAGAAATTAATAAAGCATCTTGAGATGTTGCATGCCTGTGATCAGGTCGTGGGTGAAGAGTTAAGCCATCAACTCCTAGCTTGATTGACTGCTCAGCATAATCAATAAGAGATGGTGTATTGCCTCCACGAGAATTCCGCAAAAGCGCAATTTTATTAAGATTAACGCTAAGCTTCATTGCTGATGGATTAATTAACCCCTATCCTTGAAGTCATCAACATTGATATCCATCGATTTAACTTTACTTGGCTGTGCAATAGAAGATTCATCCCAGAAAGCTCTGCCACTTATAATTTTTCCTGCTTCATTAATAACAAAATGATCAACAATGGATATATTCATACCTGAATTATCATTGGTATTTCGAACTTCCATAACAGCTTTTAAAATTCCTTCATTGGCACAAATAACAGTTTCAATATTTGAAGGTGTTATCTCCATACCATCCACATGTCCAAAATCCCAAAAAGCACATATAGCCTCAATTCCTTTGCAGGGTTCAGCTCCAACTGGATCTTCAAAAACAGCCTCATCATCCCATAAACTGCTAAATAATTTTTTATCATTTGTTGAGTAAGCTAAAACGTAATTATCTAATGCTAATTGAACTTTTTCTTTCATTGAAATTTCCTATTTTTGTATGCCTTTCTCTTTAAGCATTATCGTTGTAAATTTATTATCGGGATCAATTGGAGAAACCTGCTCCCATATTCTGTCATATTCGGAATGTTGGATTAACCACAATTGACCTATTTTAATATATTTATCAGCATACAATGCTGTGCCTTGAGTGACGCTATTGAGATCAAAGTTATAAAAAATATCTTGTAAATACCATTTACCTAAAGCCTCAGTTTCTGACAAAATTTCAATCTCTGGATGATGGGCGGTATGCATTGCCGCAGTCTGATTGTGAAATGCCTGAACTAAGCTATCTATAATCTTCTGCTTACCTTTAGATTCCCAACGGTAGGTACCACCTCGATAATCAATAGTAATATCTTCCGCAAATACATGATCAAGCAATTCAAAATCTGCCATATCTATGGCACGAAAATATCTGTGCTTTAAATTTTTGATGTCTTCAATATCTAATAATTTTTGTATTTTATCCATAATCTTTTATCTCAAATAAGCTTGGCCACCATCCAACATAATTGTTGATCCAGTGATGTAATTCATTCCATCTGATAATAAATGGCAAACAGCTTCTCCAATATCATCTTTGCAATCTCCTACTTTTCGCAAAGGTATCGTTTTTAAAAATTCATTTGCTTCATCTGGATTTTCACTCATCCACCAGTCCATTCCAGGTGATTGAGCTAACGGCATAATGCAGTTTACTAAAATATTATCAGGGCCCCATTCCACTGCAGCAGCGCGTGACAATGACCTGATTGACTCTTTTACTGCTGCATAAGCACCGTAGTTTGCAGAATCTGGTCTGAGCGCTGATGAGCTGGCTAAATTTATAATTTTACCGTCACCTTTAAGATATGGGTAACAGGCTTTCATAAATCTAAGAGTTGCTAAGGGGCCAGAATTCCATCCGGCTTCAAACATTTCATCACTAACTTCAAGCAATTTCCCCAAAGGAACTTCTTGAGCATTATTAACCAAAATGTTTATAGAGTTAAATGATGCTACTGATTGCTTGATTGCATCATGGATGGATGAAAGATTCTTAACATCGCATTCAATTGCGATTGCAGAGCCATCATTTTTATTGATTTCTTCTGCAACTAATTCTACTTTAGAGAGAGTCCGGCCAACCAAACATACATTTGCACCATGGGCAGCAAGAGATTCAGCTATACCTTTGCCAACACCTTGGCCAGCACCAGTAATTAAGGCAGTTTTATTGGTAAAGTCCATTGATTTAAATATTTGATCCAGTGATATCTTTAGCAGCCAGATAACCAAAAGTCATTGCAGGCCCAAGTGTGGACCCAGGCCCAGGGTATGTCGGCAGCAATGCAGTGGAACAATTTCCACAAGCATAAAGACCAGGAATAACTGCCCCGTCATCTTTTAATACTCTTGCATGAGTATCTATTACTAGACCACCTGCTGTCCCCATTTCACCAGGATATAAGACCATGCAATAAAATGGCCCAGTTTCAATTGGTGCAAGGCATGGATTAGGTTCTACTGATGGATCTCCATAGTACCTATCATAAACGCTATCTCCTCGGCTTAAATCAAGATCCTTTCCTGATTTTGCATATTCATTAACTTTGGCTTGGGTAGCCAAGAGACCTTCTGCATCAATTCCTGCTATTGCAGCTAGTTCTTCTAGAGTATCTCCCTTAGATAGAAAAGTGGGTGTCCACCATTCTTTTGGAACAGAGGAATCAGGCTGCATAGAACCTTGAAGCAAGGGTCCGCAAGGTCTATTTTTTCTAAAGGTGCTATCAAAAATCATATAACAAGGAGCGCATGGGTTGCCTTCAGCATATTTATCAAACATATCGTTTACAAAGCTAACGTAGTTCTGGGATTCATTTGAAAACCTTTCACCATTTTTATTCACAGTAAAATTTCCCGGCATGGATTTGTCGACCATTGAAAGCCATCCTTTTTCTTGGCCAGGAACTTTCATTACCGTGGACCACCAACCAGTATCCATTTGATGGGTATCAGCTCCAAGCTTCAAAGCTGCTTTTAATGCATCACCTGTGTTGTATGTGTTAGCAGCACTCCATTCAATATTTGATGGTTTTGGTAAGTACTTATCTCTCAAGTCTTGATCTTTTTCAAAACCACCTGATGCTAAAATGACGCCTTTGGTTGCTTTAATATTAATTTCTAATTTATTTTGTATAGCTTTAATGCCAATAACAGAACCATTGTCATCTATCAGATCTGTCATACATGTTTCGGTCCACATATCTACATTTCGATCTTTAAGGGATAAAATTAGTCTAGCAACACCTGCATTGCCCATTGTTAGCCGTCTATCTTTCCAGCCCCATTTCAATCTCATGGGTATGTCTAAAATATATTTTGAAAACAGTTTAGCGAATAAAGATTTCCATCCTGGTAAAGCACCAAGCAGAAGTTGACCTTCTACCTGCGTAAAGTTCATATTGATTGGCCCCATAGTAAATGCAGTTTGGGGATGCTGCTCTCTTAATTTAGATAAGTCATCGCCCAACTCAGTCCCATTAATTGGCTCGGGTTCCATTGATCTATTGCCAGCCTTACCGCCAGGATTGTCTGGAAAATAATCTGGATAATGCTGCAAGTTTCTATACTTAACCTGAGAGTTCTCATGAAGGTAATCAATCATTTTTGGGCCTTCAGACAAGTATGTTTCAACCAGCTCATCTTTTATTTGACCTTCTGGCGAAACGCTATCAATATAATCTCTTGCATCCTTGTTAGAATCATCTACATTTTCAGCTCTTGCATACCTGTTATTTGGGATCCACACACCTCCGCCAGAGGTTGCTGATGTGCCACCAAATTGATTGCTTTTTTCTATAACAAGTGTCTTAGCGCCGCCATCATGACTGCATAATGCAGATGTAAGGGCGCCATTTCCAGAGCCAATAACCACTACGTCAAATTCATAATCCCATTTCATAATATGTCTAATTAATTGTTTAGCATTAAATTGTAACCAATTCACTATAACTCACAGAATAATTTTTAAAAAATGATCAATATTACTAATTATCATTGACAAAGTATTAAGAGCTGATACTCGCAAATTATTTTAATAATTGCTTATAATCTTAGTTCCACTAAATATGTAAAATTTAATGAAAACAGATATATGTAAAAAACTTGGTATTGAGTATCCCATCTTTGCTTTTACACATTGTCGCGATGTTGTTGTGGCTGTAAGCAAAGCAGGCGGTATCGGTGTTCTTGGAGCTGTGGGCTATTCTTCTGAGCAGCTGAAAGAAGAGCTTGATTGGATTGATGAGCATATAGGGGATTACTCATATGGTGTAGATACAGTTATCCCACAAAAATATGAGGGCATGGATGAAAAGGATCCAGACCAACTATTAGAACAGTTACAAAAGATGGTTCCAGATGCTCATCGCGAGTTTGTTGAAACTCTCCTTTCCGATAATGGAGTTCCTAAAGCCCCTGAAACTAATGGGCCAAAAGGCGGCCTTCTAGGATGGACTGAAGCAACTGCGGAACCTCAGATTGATGAAGCTTTAAAACATCCAAACGTGAAATTAATAGCGAATGCTTTGGGCACCCCTCCAGCTGACATGATTAAGAAAATTAAAGATAAAGGAGTATTAATTGGAGCCCTGTGTGGAAAGATTAAGCAAGCGGTTGCTCACAAAGAAGCAGGCCTTGATTTTATCATTGCGCAGGGTGGTGAAGGTGGAGGACATACTGGTGAAATTGGTAGCATTGTATTGTGGCCACAAATTGTTGATGCTGTTGGTGATTTACCAGTCCTCGCCGCAGGTGGAATTGGAAATGGTCGACAAATGGCTGCTGCAATGTCTACTGGTGCTCAGGGCATATGGTGTGGTTCATTATGGTTGGCGGTAGAGGAAGCTGCTGCTCAACCTGCAGAAAAAGATTCATATTTAAATGCAACGAGTGAAGACACTATTAGAAGCAAGGCTTGGACAGGGAAACCAGCTAGAATGCTTAAGAATAAATGGACTGAAGCATGGGAGAATCCTGATAATCCAGATCCATTACCAATGCCACTTCAAGGCATGATAACTTTTGATGCGATGAGAAGAACATCGATGTATGCTGGCTCTGGAAATACTCAGGATGTATCATTCAATGCTGCTGGACAAGTAATTGGTCAAGTTAATCAAATTGAATCTGTTAAGGATGTTATTTATCGAATTATTAATGAGTATCTTGACTCAATTGATCGTCTAAATTCATTGCTGCCTGACGAGTAATTTTTTCTCTTATGCTAGAAGGCTTATTTGAAGAATTAAAGAGCTTGCTTTTAGGTGTTGGGATTACGTCAGCTGCAATGCTCATATTATTGCTCTTACCAAAGAAGGTATCCCTTAAACTTGGCGAATACCCAATAATACTTGCAATACTGTTCCTTGGACTGGTTATGCTATTAATTAAAATTTTTAGCTAAAGTTTAAACCGCTCGAGCAAAGCCAGCCTGGGATCAATTGCTGTTGTATTGCCTTGAGTAATCCTCAACAAGATTCACAAAAGCCTTAACACCATTGGTCAAAGAATTATCATCTACGTAGAAATATGGGGAATGGTTTGTCGGGCTCTCCTCAACACTGGGTGCATTTACACCTAAGTAGAAGAATAATCCTGGAACTTGTTGAGCAAAAAATGAAAAATCTTCGGCACCTGTTCGCGGTACCTTAGCCTCATAATAATCGCCATTTGCAGCTTCTGACAAAGAAGAAGAAAGCATGCTAACTAATTTCTCATCATTAACGGTTACTGGATAACCTCCATAAACCTTAAACTCAACTTTTGCTTTTGCGTGATGAGCGGCTGCAATACTCTCGGAGATTAATTTAATCTCATCTCGAATTTGATCTGCATATGCATCTTCGAAGGTTCTTATGGTTCCTTCAAGAAAAGCGGATGATGGAATAATATTATTTCTTGTACCAGCCTTCATAATGCCAACAGTAACAACAGCCTGACTTTCTAGAAGATTTAGCCTTCTGCTCACTATGGTTTGCATGGAGGAAACAACATCAGCAGCAACAACAATCGGGTCAACCCCATTCCATGGACGAGACCCATGGGTTTGCTTTCCTTCAATGGTGATTCTATATGCTTCTGCAGAGGCCATGAATGGACCAGGTTTTGTCCAAATTTGACCATGTTTAGCATTAGAAACATGCATTCCAAAAATAGCATCTGGTTTCTCAGCATCAAAAATTCCTTCTTTGAGCATTAACTCAGCGCCGCCCTCTTCCCCTTCTGGCGCCCCTTCTTCAGCTGGCTGAAATATAAGCAATATATCTCCATTCAATTTATCAGTATTTCTTGATAGGAAACTGGCAGCACCAAGCAATACTGCAATATGCGCATCATGACCGCATGCATGCATTACCCCAACCTCATTACCCTGATATGTTGTTTTTACCTTAGATGAAAAAGGTAAATTCAATTTCTCAGTTACGGGCAGCCCATCAATGTCAGCTCTTAAAGCTATTAAAGGCCCTGGATTCTGTCCTCTGATAAAGGCTGTCACACCAGTAATACCATAATCTGTATTAGGCTCTAAACCCATTTCTAGTAAAGCATTAACTATAGATTCTTGAGTCTTGAATTCTCTGTTAGATAATTCTGGATTTTCATGAAAATGATGCCTCCAATCAACCACCTTGGTCATTACTCCTTGAAGGTCTCGCTCCAATTGATTTTTTAATGCATCAGCTGAAACTGGGCTCACGATTAATAATAAAGAGAGAATGATTAATAAGTTTTTCATAAGTTACCTTTTTTTTAAAAAGTTAATAAAGATTGCAGGTGTTGATTCCATGTAATATTTAAAATCTGGTCTTCTTTCCAATGAACGTTTATCCATCATTGAAACAGATGCAATAGCAATTAAAGCATACATAATGATTGGTCCTATTAACAACCAGATCAAAGCAATGTTCGATGCGAGAGCAAAAACAAATAAACTAAACCAGAAAAGCACCTCTCCAAAATAGTTTGGATGGCGTGAATAAAACCATAAACCAGATTGCATAGTTTTTGGATCAATTAAGTTTTGCCTAAAATTATACATTTGTTGATCAGAGATCATTTGAATGATTACAGCAGAAATAGCCAACAGGGTTGCTAAAAGATCCAGAGAATTCAAAGACTCACCAGCATATGCCAAGGCATGAATCATTGGAAGTAATGCCATGTAAACACAGATTGTTGGAATTAGATGAATTGAACCAAAGTCGACTACAAAATATTGAAATTTATTTTTAGTTTTGCCTTTCATCATGATGTAGCGCCAATCTTCATGGGAAAAACCATCCCATGACCGCATCCAGTTATAGGTTAATCTAATAGCCCAAAAAAGAAGACAAGCATGCATTAAAAATGCTCTCTGAAGATCTCCAGCTGCAGCAATATCTGACCAACACATTAATGTTAAAACAACAGGAATTACAGACCAAAAGGCATCGTACCAACTAGAATTTTTAAATATGACACTAAGAATATATATAAATATTGTTGCTTCTATATGACAGATTAAAACTTTGTAAACCAACGAAAAATTAGAGATTAGATCCCAGGTAAGTAGCATAGAATATATGCAGCCAATGTATCCAATAAGTATTACTGAAAGATGTTGTAGTTTAGTTTTCATAATTTATAAGGGTCTTGATAGGTTTGTGATATTCATTTTTAATTGGAAGCAAGGGAATGGTTTGGGATTGGATAAGATTTTTTATATCATGAGTTCTATTGATCGGATGATACAAAGTATTTCGCTGAACAAGGTTAAGCTCAAGCTCATCAGTTACCTCAAGAACATTTTTTAAACTTAATTCCTGGCCAAATGAAGCGCCTGCGGATTTAGTAATACTTTCATTCATTAAAATCCCGCCAACATCATTAATCCCCGATGATAAAAGAAATTTCAGACCTGGAAGACCCATTTTTACCCAAGATCCCTGAATATTATCTATTGAATTATTGAAGAGTATTCTAGATACAGCATGCACAAGAATGGTTTCTTTGAAGGTGGGGCCAGGCCTAGCCATACCTCTTCGATAGATTGGTGCCTCCTCGGCAACAAATGGCAATGGAACAAACTCGGTAATTCCATTTGTTTCAGATTGAAGCTGAAGAAGTTTTAATAAGTGGTCTGCAACATGTGACATATTTTCAACATGCCCAAACATCATTGTTGAAGTTGTAGGTAAACCAACCTCATGGGCAGTTTTGATAATCTCAAGCCATTCATTTGAACTAAGTTTATCAGGGCAAATTACAGCTCTTACATCATCATGCAAAATTTCAGCAGCTGTACCTGGAAGTGAATTTAAACCAGCTTTTTTTAATTCAAATAAAAATTCATAAGTTGAGATGCCAAGTGTTTTTCTGCCATGGTCAATTTCAAGCGGTGAAAATGCATGAATGTGGATGGTTTGGGATGAGGACCTTATAGCTTTAACAATATCAATATAAGTTTGACCTGAATAATTAGGATGAATTCCACCTTGCAAGCATACTTCAGTTGCACCCCTCTGAATCGCTTCTTCTGTCCGCCGAATTATTTCTGTATGAGAAATATTATAAGGCTTGCCCCTGAGATCATCATGCCCTCTACCTTTTGAGAAAGCACAAAAGTTACAGCTAAACGAACAAATATTGGTGTAATTAATATTTCGATTGACCACAAAACTTACATCCGAGCCATGGGTATTAACTTTTATCTCATTAGCCCTATCAATAATGTATTGAAAATCTCCATCCGATGATTCTAAAAGCCTTTGGATTGACTCAATGGATGGGTTAATTTCAACTTGTTGAATTTGTTGTTTGATATCTGAGCAGAAAATACCAAAATTAATCTGAGGAATTTCAGTGCTAATTCCAGATTGCCAATTATCAGAACGAATTAAAAACTGCGCATCCACTTTATCCAAAAGCTTTGATGCAATCTCTCTGGAAGAAAACTCACTCAGGGCAGAGAAATATTTTGGATACAAAGTAGCGCGGGACTTTAATGATTGATTGGATTTAAATGCAATTTTTGCAAGGTTTTGAATTTCTGGCCATGGAGCTTCAGGGTTCACATAATCTTTGGTAACTGGAGATATGCCTCCTAAATCATTAATGCCTGATGTAAATAAACGATCTAAGTATTTTAAGTTTAAATTTGGGGGAACTTGAAGGCTAATATCAGCTGGCAATATCAATCTAGCCATTGCAATGGTCCATAATAATTCGTCAAATGATGGCTCGGGTGAATGTGCCATTAAGGTATTAGATTTTGGCTTAAAGTTTTGAACTATTACTTCTTGGATATGGTCATATTTTTTATGCAACTCTGCAATTTCAAAAAGCGATTCAAGTCTCTCGAGCCTTGTCTCACCTATTCCAATCAATATTCCAGTTGTAAAAGGAACTTTTTGCTTGCCCGCCTCAATAAGAGTTTTGATTCTAAACTCAGGATCCTTGTCTGGTGATCCATGATGAGGCTGACCTTTTTCAGTCAGTTTGCTTGATAAAGATTCAACCATAAGGCCCATTGAGCCACTTAGAGGTTTGAGTGAGGTAATTTCATCTTTTGTGAGGCAACCAGAATTAAGGTGAGGCATTAAGGATGTATTATCGAGAACAGCTTTTGCACATGCGCCTAAATATTCATTAGTAGTTTTATACCCCATCAATTTTAAAGCATCTCTTGCTGCTTTGTATCTTAGTTCAGGCTTATCACCCAACGTGAACAAGGCCTCATGGCAACCTTGCACCTCACCTTCTTTGGCAATAGAAATGACTTCCTCTATCGACAAATAAGGGGATTTAACTTTTTTAGGAGTTTGAGCAAAGGTGCAATAGTGGCAAACATCTCTGCACAAAAATGTTAGGGGAATAAATACCTTAGGTGAGTAAGTTACTTGATCGCGGTAATAAGAAACTTTTTTTGCGTAGGCTGCATCAATCAAGTTTTGAGATAAGGCAATGTTAGATAGTTTTTCTAAATCACAAACATCAATATTTTGAGTAGAAATCAAATTTTTGAGTGGTAAATTAGATTGTTCTTGAATTTTCAAATTTCTAACCCTTAACGTATTTAATTAGTTTGAAGTAATCTTCCTCGGAGTCAAGATCATCTTTTAAGGCAGCAATTTTTATATTTTGATATGCATAATTATTGGAGCTGAATTCATCAAGAAATAACTGGTAGCTATCAATGCCAAATTTTAAGTCGAAGCCCATAGATGAATGAAACATTAAACAATTTGTACCTTTTTCTTGTGTATCTGAAACGATATTAATCACATCATTGTTGAAGCTGCTTTTAAATTTTTGCAGATCTAACATGTTAATGGTAGGCAAATCTGCATGCATTATAAATATAATATCTTGAGGCTTAGAAAATTGAATGGCTTCATCCAAACATTTATTTAGTGGAGAATCTGATAAAAATGATTCAGTGCCTTCGATATGTAAATCAGGATCATTGGTCACCAAAGTGATTGAATCAAATATATTGGAATCTTTTAATGCATTGATAGATTTTTTAGCCATCTTGGAGGCTAATTGCTCCCTCTCTTTGGGATTAAGTATGGATTTTAATCTAGCCTTAGAATCTGAAAACTTTTTTACAGGTATAAAGGCAGAGATACCCATTCTAATGTCGCTCTAGGTGATCAACTATTGCCTGTGCAAGGTCAACTTTTGATTGAAAGTTATTCATGACTAAATTTGAATGACAAACCTCAAAACCCATTTCGGCCATTGGCATAGACTCATTTTCGTCAGATGAATCAATAAATATTCTTTTTGAATAATCTTTGTAAAATGTAGCAATGCTCCTAACATTGATCTCTTGACCTAACTCAGTCATCATTTTTGCAGTTGGGCCTTTTAAGCAGTTTGAGTTAACAATGGGGCTTATAACAGTTACTTTCTCTGGAAACTTTGTTAAGTGTTGCTGAAGTGTATTAAGTTGAAGCATTGGGTTAATACTTACAAATGGATTAGATGGACAGATAATTATCTCTTCAAAGGCATCAAGATCTATTGAGCTATTAAATTCTGCCTGATCTAAACCTTTAAAGACAAAATCTGTAACAGGAGGGTCACATTGCAACTTTACGAAATACTCTTGAAATGACAACAATCTATTTTTTGTTTGTATATATGTTTCAACCGGTTCGTTGCTCATAGGGTATATAAAATCAGGTAGATTAAATAATTTAGATAAAATCGAAGTTGCCTCTGATAATGAATAGCCAGACTGCATTAATTTAGTTCGATGAATATGTGTAGCGAGGTCTTTGTCTCCAAGCTGAAACCAAGTGTCACCATCAAGCTCAGATAATGCTGAAAGCATATTCCAAGTTTCATTTTTGCGGCCCCAACCCTTTGAGACATCTGACTCACCAGACAGCGTATACATGACTGTATCTAAATCAGGGCAAATCCTCAGATTAAGATGAGTAAAATCATCTCCTGTATTTACCACTATTCCTAAGTTATCAGGGGAAAGTATTTCCTTAAAACCTAAAGCAAGTTTTGCGCCTCCGACTCCCCCACACAACAAAAGGTAATTTTTCACCTGAACAAATCCTCGCTTTCGCTGCGAATGAGCTCAGATGCGTTGGCCTCTAAATTTGATTGGAATTTATACCCTTTTATAATTACAACAGGTTTTTTTTGAGCTGCTTGACCCATTAACAGAGATGCTGAAGCTGCCAACTCATCAGCTATACCAATTTGAGTTACCTTCAACTCATTGCCATACAAGTCTTGGTTCCCTCGCTCATCGACAATGCATTCAATGTTATGGCTACCAATTGTAAATCCAACAATTCCATTTCTAAATGGCCTACCCATTGTATCGGTCACTATGACTGATATATTTTTTTTATAATGATTTGATAAAGCTAGAGATAGTTTTTTAGCTGAGCCATCAGGATCCTCAGGCAGCAATAAAACAATATCTTTTTTTTGATCGATGTTTGACCTATCTATACCAGCATTTGCATGAATAAAACCAAGCTTATGCTCAACTATTAAAACTCCCATTCTATATCTCACAATTTGCTTTGATTCATTAAGCACAGCCTGTATAAATTTCGGGTTTTTATTTATTTTTTTAGATAATTCGCATGCTTCATTGGAAGGCTCTAAATTTGAAATATCTAAATATCTATTTTCAGATTTAGAAATAATTTTTTGAGCTATAGCAAAAATATCTCCATCTTCTACATCAATAGATTCCTGCTGAATAGATTTTATTATTTCAGCAGATATATCCTGCCCAGGCTCTATCAAAGGCAATGTTTCTAAAGCATGTAGATGAATAGAATTAATAGTGAGTCTCTCTAATGACCTGTAATCTTTATACCTGAATGAGCCAGCGAATGCTTTTTATTAATCGCTATCAGTATCGAGGTTAACGCTTCAGCAGCAACGGAATTACACAATGGACCAGCATGCCATCCTGTTAAACCGGCATCTTGTACTAAACCAATCACGGTGTTTCTAGCATCCAATAAATCACCTGTAACCAAGACGTCGCAATCAATCTCCTTATCTGTTTGCAATAATTCAGCTGAGATATTTTGAAAAGCAGAAATTACTGTTACACCTTCCCCTAAAATAGATTGAGCTTTTAGCGCTGCGGATCCATCTTCAGGTAACTGGACTCTCATAACCTTTGGAGGCATGAGCGGAACGGTTGCATCAATCATTATTTTTGTATTTAAAGAATTGCCAATACTTAATAAAGTTGCTTCTTGATGCGCAAATGGAACTGTCAAACATGCTATCTCACAAGATTGGGCTGCATCAATGTTTAGCATTCCGGCAGATTCACTAAGGCCTAGTGAGATTGCAACTTCTTTGCCTTTCTCTAATTCACGACTTCCAATTAAGACATCATGACCAGATCTAACCCACCTGGAAGCCAAGCCTTTACCTAAAGAGCCGGTACCTCCAAGAATTGCTATTTTCATTATATTTCTCCTAGTTGATGAATTTTAAATTTTAACAAGATTATACAAACTAATGAATGATTCAATGAGCATCATTGCGATAATATTTGTCAATATTTTTTAAGCATTCATGCTCTATAATAAAATCTAGGTTATGTGACTTTGGATAATAAATTTATGATAAATCTAAAAAATAAATCAGTTGTGGTAACGGGTGGCACAAAAGGTATTGGAGCTGAGATAGCAAAGACTTTTCTCAGACATGAAGCCAATGTAATAGTACTTGCAAGACAAAAACCTAATAGAGTTATTAAAGCTAGGGGTAATAAAGCTAGGTTTATAGAATGCGACATTAGAAACATTCAATCCTTAGATTCAGCCGTTCATATAATAAAAAAGGAATATAGATCTGTTGATATATTGATTAATAATGCTGGCGGTGCCCCTATGGTCAATGCTTTAACGGCTTCAAATAAATTTCATGAAGCAATCATAGATCTAAATCTATCTGCCCCACTAAATGTTAGCCAAAGATTTGCAAAGATTATGATGAGGCAAAAAACTATTTCAAATATTATTAATATTTCTAGTGTTACGGCAACAAGACCAACGCCTGGCAGCGCGGCTTATGGTGCTGCCAAAGGTGGACTTATTAATCTAACTAAAACATTGGCAGTTGAATGGGCGCCAAAAATTAAAGTGAACTCAATCATTGTTGGGTATATAGAAACTGAAAACTCAATGCTTCATTACGGCAGCAAAAAAGAAATTAATAAAGTTGCCAAAACAATACCAATGAAAAGGATGGGTAGGCCCAAAGACATAGCCAATGCATGTATATTCTTTTCTTCTGATTTAGCTGACTGGATTACAGGAGCGGCTCTTGATGTTCATGGCGGTGGAGAGAAACCAGTTTATTTGGACGTAGCAAAACCAAAATAATGAACTATTTTTATAATATTAAGTCTATCTTACTAGCACTTAATTAATTAAGGGAGAGCGCGATGAATGAGAAATATATACAGGCTTTAATTCTTGGAAGCATTATCGGTTTTGCAATTGTGATAGATGACTATATAGGGCCAAAACCAAATCATAGAATGATGCAAAAACATATCATGATAAAAGATTCTAAAAATTCTAATTGGAGAGAAAAATCCGGAAAAAAAATAAATCTTCATGAGCTTGAAGGTCATGATGTTTTAGAATTTAAGTCTGATGATGATAAAAAAATTATTATAAAAATAAATTCAGATGACTTGTCTGGGCTTAATGTGCAATCAATTGTTTCTGAGGTAACTGATGCAGTTAAAACCTTTGGTGAAGAAAACCTTACTGACGAAGAAATTGATGAAATTAAAACTGAGCTTCAAGACGCAAAAAATGAAGTTTCTGAATTATTAGAAAATATTAATATTAATATAGAAGTTGAGGTTGAGAACGTGGAACTTTGAGGTCGATCTAGCCAAATAGCTTCCTTACCAGCCTGTTTCCCCAAAAAATTTTTAAAGCGCCTTGTAACTGCTTAAATGATTTATCTGTATATGGATAAGCTGATGCAGATTTCTTGCCGATGATAATTGGCATAGGATGCGCATAAGCTAACAAGCCTTCTTTTCCGTTCACTACGCCTAATCCACTCTCCTTGACACCGCCAAATGGAACTTCATTAACCCCATAGCTCATTGCCATATCGTTTACAGAGCAAGCCCCCGTCTCAATTGATTTTGCTAAAGCTTGACCTTTGACTAAATCTTTTGTCCACACATTTCCATTTAGGCCATAATGAGATTGATTTGCGAGCATCAACGCTTCTTCCTCAGAGTTAACTTTCATAATTGAGATGATGGGTCCAAAAGTTTCATCCTTCATAATTTTCATCTCATGCGTTACTTCCACTAAAACAGTTGGTTCAAAATAGAGTCCGTCAAATGATGGATTACGTTTTCCGCCAACTAAGGCTTTTGCTCCTTTATCAATAGCATCCTTAACATGATCTTCAATAATATCTACTTGTTTATCCCAGAAAGTTGGGCCAACATCACCCTTGTAATCATTCGATTGAATTAAAGATTCAGTAATTGAGACCACCTCAGCAACAAATACATCATAGATCTCATCCATCACATAAATTCTTTCAGTGCCACAACAATACTGACCAGCGTTCATACAAGAGCCAACCACCGCTCCGCTTGCTGCATCTTTTACATCAGCATCAGAACACACGATCATTGCGTCTTTGCCCCCGAGCTCTAAACTATAAGGAATAAGCATTTCTCCACATTTTGCCGCTATTTTTTTGCCAGTCGCAACACTTCCTGTAAATGAAATTTTATCTGGCGCTTGATCAATTAATTCAGCACCTGTCTCACCATCACCAATAACCGTTTGCACGAGATGCAGTGGCGCCTCAGCTAAGGCAAAGATTTCTTCAACCAAAGCTCCTGACATTGGAGTAACCTCAGAAGGCTTAACAACAACACTATTTCCACACAAAACAGCCTGAATGACTGGGTTAATAGACAAAATAAAAGGACCATTCCATGGGGTAATTACTGCTACAACACCTCGAGGCTTGTAGGTAATAATTGTTTTTTTAAGGAATCGCATCGGTCCATGCATTTTAATTTTTTTATCAGCTAGCCATTTCTCGGCTCTTTTTGCATAAAACACCAAAGAGTCTACTGCAGAGAAAACTTCCATTGACATAGCTTCTTGCTGAGGTTTTCCTGTTTCCCTCATAACAACATCCATAATTTTTTCTTGCTGCTGAATGACCACGTCTGCAACTCTATGCATTAATTCAACTCGCTCCTTCAGCGTTGTTTTTTTCCATGAAGCTTGGGCAATTTTTGCTTGAGACATAATGGTTGAAATCTCACCAGCACTGGTGCACTCATAAGTGTCAATATCTGATAAATCAACAGGACTTTTTAAACTTAATAATTTTTTGCCATCCTCGGAGTGGGAGATGTTAAATATTGCCATTTTAAAGTTCCTTAAGTTTTGCTTCTAGCATTGGAGTTACGTGATTGTTGATGTGAGCATTCATTCCCATGGGCATGATTTCATAATGCTCTAGCTTGCGAACCACTTTCACCATAATCACAGTAAATTTATAAAGAGCTAAAATATAGTAGTAATCAAAATCATCTGCGCTAAAACCAGTTAATGCCTCCCATTTTGCAATGGTTGCAACAGGACCAGGAAAACCAGCCAATCGCTCGACATTGACCCCTTTGGAATTACAATCATCAATGGCTATTCCCCATGCAAGATCAATGCATGGATCTCCCAAGGCAGCCATCTCCCAGTCAAGCACGGCCGATACAGAGCCATCTGGATCGTACATAACATTTGCACACCTGCAATCTCCCCATAAAATTGATGCTTGAGTTGGTTTAGGTTTATTAGCTTTTAGCCATTCACGTGCTTCATCTGCAACTGGGTGCGCTTCGCCATCCATAGCCCAATCATGAAAGTTAAAGTAATAATTTAACTCCTGATCTAGATAATTCTCAGAAAGTTTTGGTCTATTAAGAAATTCAAACTCTCCAGCCTCAATATCTACTTGATGAATCTTAACCATTTGCTCAACCCAACCCCACCAAATATTTTCTCTTACAGTCTCTGATGATTCCGCAACCCATCCCTCTTGATGAAAAGGTGGGTTGTCTGATGGTGCATTACCAGTTGCCATTTCCATGACATAGAAAGATGTTCCAAAAACATCACTGCTGGGTTCATACCAGAGGACCTTTGGTACCTTGATATCATGATCAGCAAGTTTTTGCATGATTAAGAATTGTTTGTGGATATCGTAATCTGGAAAGACAAAGAAACCCTCTGGATAAAATCTTAAAACCATCCCAGTTTTGACTGCAAAACCATCTAGCTCATAAGACACATTGAAGCTTAGGGTTTCATTTGAAAAGCCTGTGTTTTCTGGACCGCCCAACATCTCAACTTTTAAATCTATTGGCTCATCAAGCTGCAACTCTAGCCATGAAGTGAAAATAACTTTTGTTTGCTCTAAATCTCTTTCCTGGGGTTTTGGCATATTTAGTTTAAATAATTGATTAAACAATCACCATAATATAAATTTAATTAATAAAAAAGAAAATAATATGGCCGATTTATTTAAAGAGAAATGGGATGAATTTTGCGACAACTTAAAAGATGTTGGGTCGGTTATCTCCAAGGAAAATAAGCTAAGTGAAACCGATCAAGCAGAAGGATATAGATATCTTCTAAGATTGCTTAGGCTCTCGCTCGAAATGAATATGGAACATTCAAATCCATCCACCCCCTCCTTTTACAACCTGTCGCATGAGACAGCAAAAATTGGAGCTGATAACCCAGATAATATTTATTTAAATGCAAATATAAATGGAAAAGATGCTTACGAGATCTCGGGTAATATTGGTCAAGTAGATTATCTTAGCTTTGGCCTTAAGGAAAATAGATACAGCATAGATGGGACTATGGTTTCGCTTGGTGAGATAGATATAATGGATATGGAGATTAGTCAGGATGGAGATTTTATCTTATTAATTGGTGGGGAAGCAGATTCTAAAAACTTCTTGCCCATGCCTCAAAATGCAAATATGTTGATTGTTAGACAGACATATAAGAATAGAATAAAACAAATTCATGCAAAGATTAATATCAAAACATTAAATCAAAAACCATCGCCTGAACTTTTAACGGTAGACAAACTAGAAAATCAACTAAATCAATCTTTAGGTTTTATCGAAGGAACGGCAACCACATTTTTAAAGTGGGTCCATGAATTTAAAATCAATCACAAGAATTCATTGCCTTTAGGAGATCAAAGTTATTTTCAAGCTGCAGGTGGAGATCCAAGAATTTGTTACCTGCATGGTTATTACGAATTTCAAGAAGATGAATATATGGAAATAACAACTAGAGTTCCGGACTGTGAGTATTGGAACTTTCAACTAGAAAATTATTGGATGGAGTCACTTGATTATCGTCATTACCCTATTCATATTAATAATGATTCAGCCGTGATCAGCGACGAAAAAATAATTAGAATTATAGTTACCCATCAACCTGTGAACCATCCTAATAATTTAATCACTGAAGGAAGGAATAATGGAGCAATGCTTTTGAGATGGATTGGAGCCAAAGAAAATGTCATTCCGGATGTTCAAATAAAAAAAATTAACTCATTGGAGAGAAATTAATGCTTAACCCTCAAGCGCTTATCGATGCAGCAAAAAAACAAACCAATCTTGATAATCTAGGTAATCCTATTTTTTTAGAGGGTTTTTATAATCTAGTTGACTCAATCAATAAAGAGGCTGACCTAAATGAAATTGGCATGCAAGCTCAGCATCATAGGCTAATAGGAATCTTGGCAAATATGCTAAGAATTGAACAGGCACTGATATTAAATCCTGAAATAGTTCATGAAAAAATTGAAGCTCCAGTCGTAATTGTTGGCTTACCAAGAACGGGCAGCACTATGACTCATAGATTGCTTGCTGCAGACCCAAATCACACTGCAATGCTGTGGTGGGAAGGAAGATATCCTGCAATGCTAGACGGTGAATCCAAAGGAGATCCTAGGGAAAGGATGAATTTAGGAAAAGCAGAAGTTGAAGCTGTAATGCAAGCATCTCCAGAGGCGCTGACAATCCACCCATGGGATTATAAAGGGGCTGATGAAGAAATCTTGCTGCTTGAGCACACATTTTTTAGTACAGTGCCTGAGTCATTCATGCGACTTCCATCGTATTCGAAATGGGTTGAGTCCCAAGATCATATTCATGCTTATGCGCAACTAAAAATAATGTTGCAATATCTGCAATGGCAAAATCCAGGTAGAGAATTAAAAAGATGGGTTTTAAAATCTCCTCATCACCTTGGATTTATTGATAAATTATTGGAGGTATTTCCTGACGCAAAAGTTATACAAACTCATCGGGATCCCCATAAAACTGTTCCATCATTTTGCTCAATGTGTGCAAATTTATTTGAACCTTTAACAAATTCTTATGACAAAAATGAAATTGGAGAACATTGGGCCAACAAATTGGCCAAAGTATTAAATTATTGCATGAGGATTAGTAATGCAAATGCTAAAAATTTTATTAATCTTGAATTTAATAAAATGATCAAGGATCCAATTGCTGAAATGAATGAGGTCTATAATTTTATTGGGGAGGACTTTTCTGACCAGGCTGAGAATGCTATGAAAGCATGGAAAGAGGAAAATAAACATGAAATGGGTGCTCACCAATACTCCCTGGAAGAATTTGGGTTACAGAGCTCATTTATTGATGTCAATTTTGAAAAATACATTAATCAATACATAAAATAGGGAAATATATGTTGCTAGAAAATAAAGTTGTAATAATTTCAGGGATCGGACCTGGTCTCGGCCAAGAATTGGCATATGGCGCTGCTAGAGAGGGAGCCAAGCTAGCTATAGCAGCAAGGTCAACTGACTTGCTTAATAAGCTTCAAGATGAAATTGGCAAGGAGTCTGAGGTAATTGCCATACCATGCGATATTACCAAACCAGAAGATTGTGAACATTTGGTAGCAGAGACGGTTAAGAAGTATGGTCGACTTGATGGGTTAATTAATAGCGCCTATCGAGCAGGTGATTTTAAAGAAATTCAAGATTCAGATTTTTCAGATTGGCATGAAACAATGAATACTAATTTTTTTGGAACTATGAACCTAACCATGGCTGCGATTAAGGAAATGACCCCCAATGCGCAAGGTGCAATTGTGATGATTAATAGCCTAATAACTAAAAAACCTCTCCCTACTCAGGGAGGGTATGCAGCATCTAAAGGAGCTTTAGCAACTGCAACAAAGATACTTGCAAAAGAACTTGGCCCCAAAGGCATTAGAGTGAATTCAGTCTACATGGGTTGGATGTGGGGTCCTCCTGTAGAAATGTATGTTAATTATACTGCGGAAACTATGGGCGTCGAACCCAAAGAGATTATTGACGGAGTTACAAAAGATATACCACTAGGAATTATTCCTGATGATAGTGATTGTGCTAACGCTGCACTTTTTCTAATTTCAGATCTAGCAAAAGTGATTACAGGGGCTAATTTAGATGTTAATGGTGGAGAATTCATGACTTGATGAGTATCAAATCAAATTTATTCGTCAAGCATATTAAAAGTATTGTTTCTTTTTTTTAGATTTAACTATTTAGCAACATTTATTGTTTAAAATTACACTATGGCTATAAACAAAGACATTCATACGATTGACCTCATGCTTGGAATACCAGAGCAAGAAGATAGATCTGATTGGTATGAATTTATGGAACCTTTATTGCGTGATGAAGAATCTAGGTCAATGTTCAAAATGCCTGCTCAGTACATGTTTAAAGACATTCCAGAAACGGGCTCTCATGATGACTATATTCAGTACACATTAGAGCAGATGGATAAATTCCATATTAATCAAGCTATGATTGGTTTTCACGAGTCATCTGAAGTAAAAAAAGAAGCTGCAAAGAATCACTCGGACAGATTCTTTTTTGATCTACCTGTAAATCCCAATATCGAAGGTGAGGCTGAAAACATCAAACGTCATTATGAAACTTATGGCATCAAAGCAGTTAGCGCATTTCCTTCAGGCATGCATCCACAAATTCCAATCAATGATCCAAAGTGGCATCCAATCTATGAAATGTGTGTAGAGCTAGACATTCCATTTTTTTGTTGTGTTGGAGTTCCAGGGCCAAGAATTCCAATGGCGCCTCAGAAAGTAGAATTGGTTGATGAGGTTTGCTGGTACTTTCCGAAATTAAAATTTGTCATGCGACATGGCGCTGAACCCTGGACAGCCTTAGCATGCAAATTGATGCTGAAATATCCAAATTTATATTATTCAACAAGCGCGTTTTCACCCAAGCACTATCCTAAAGATATTATTAACTACGCAAATACGCGTGGTAAAAATAAAATTATGTATGCGGGATATTTCCCTATGGGGCTTTCATTGGATAAAATTTTTAGTGAAATGGATGACGTTCCGTTTAACGATGATGTATGGCCATGTTTTCTAGGCGAAAATGCTAAAAAACTACTTAAACTTTAATTGGAAAAGTTATGACAGATAAAAAAAGATACCCTATGCCTATACCCTTCGGATGGTATGTAATTGATTATGCTGATGAGTTAAAAGTTGGAGACGTTAAATCTGTTCGATATTTTGCTCAAGACCAAGTACTGTTTAGAACAAACTCTGGTGAGGTCAGCATGTTAGATGCTTATTGCCCTCATTTAGGAGCTCATCTTGGTCATGGAGGCTTAATTAACGGTGAATGCATCGAGTGCCCTTTCCATGCATGGCAATGGAACGCTGAGGGTAAGATTGATAGCATTCCTTATGCAAAAAATATCCCGCAAAAAGCTAAAGATACGCAAATTTTTAAATATCCTACCGTGGAACGCAATAATCTAATTTATGCTTGGTATCATCCCAATGGAGAGCAGCCGCACTATGATGTTGAGCATTACCCAGAGATTTTAGATCCTGACTGGGGCGATGAATTTGAAAAGTATAATTATGAAATCAAGTGTCATATTCAAGACATGGCTGAAAATGCGGTCGATGCAGCTCACTTTATGTATGTCCACGGCGTCGTGAGCTATCCAGAATTTGAAGTATCCTACGAGGGTCATAAGAGACATTTTTCACAAGAAGCAAACATGGAAACTCCTCGCGGAATAGTCAAAGGTAAGATCTCTGGCTCTTCTAATGGACCAGGCGATAGCATGACTAAATTTGAGGGTATTTGTGATACTTTGCTTCTTGGTTCAACCACCCCAACTGAAAATGAAGAAGTCATTACAAGATTTTCATTTTTACAGAAAAAGGTTGATGGCGTCGTTCCAACTGGCGGAGTCGGTTCAGCAATAATTGCTGATATTAATAAACAAGTTAATGAAGATATCCCTGTCTGGGAGAATAAAAAATATGCTCATAAGCCCGTGCTTTGTGACTCAGATGGCCCAATAGCAAAATTTAGAAAGCATTATGCTACTTTCTATGTTGATTACGATGAATCAAAAGAGATCGAAGCACTAAATCTTGACTAAAGAATAAATCTTTTTGATGATCAGACATCAAACTGGAAGCGCTTTATTGGTGGCAATCATTCAACTACCCAATATATTATCTAGTTTTCTAAAATAAGAAGGATGTTATCTTCCAAGGTAATAGAAATATTACCAACTCCTTCAATGCTCAACTTCGGCGATTCTTCAATCCTTCCAATTTCCTTGTCTTTGCGAAAGAAGATGATTGTAGGAGTATTTGTAATTCTTAATTCGAGACCTCGATTCATAGGTTCATTTTTGCTTAAATCCAAACCTATTAAGGATATGTTTTTTTGAGGAAAATTTAACTCTTCAAGAATCTTAAGAATCCTTGGTACCTCCCTTTCGCTATCATGGCACCAAGCTCCAAATAATATTTTAATTTTAGTTCCCTGAAGCTCAAATAATGCATTAGCATCTGAGACCTTATAGGAATTAAAATTTTCTTTAAATTTTGGGTGGTGATGAAATAATTCATCTCTAGACATATCGCCGATTAAAGATGAGTCAATAGCTGCCAATAATGTGGTGCTAATCAAGCTAAGGCTTATGCAGGCAGCTCTAAACATGGATTGATTGACCATTAACTTAAAAACAGTCTAATCAAGAGGCTCAAAATCAAATTTACTAACACCACAATCCGGGCAGACCCAATCATCAGGGATATCCTCCCATTTTGTTCCAGCAGGAATGCCATCTTCTGGATCCCCTAATTCCTCATCGTAAATGTATCCACATATAACGCATTCAAATTTTTTAAATTCCATAATTAATTTACAAGGTTATGTTTAATTTCAGCATGCTCTTCTCTAGAGAGTGAATGAGAGAATAGCAAATATGCAGCTATAGAATAACTAATAATTGGAACGAATGTATAGATGTAAAAAATTCCCATCTTAGAGAAATAACTATTTTCTGTTCCAAGACTAATTTCAAAACCCATAAGCATTTCAAGTACCATATAAGGTATCAATGCAGCTAATGCAAAACCAATTTTAGTCATCGTGGTAAGGAATGAAAAAACAGTTCCTGATATATTCTCACCCTGATCAAAATTTAATTTATCTGAGATATCAGCAACAATTGCATTAATCAAGGGAAGAGGTCCTGAAAATGCTATCCCATAGAGTGTGATAAAGGTACCTACAGCGATTAGCTTGTAATTTTCTTGCAAGTCTTGAATAAACCAAAACCCTATAAAACCAAGAATCAAGACAGAGATGGCATACAAGCACGCAACTCCTGCGGAAAAATGCTTAGATGTTTTGATGCTCAGGAATCTCCAAGCCCATAGACCTAAAACACTTACTATGTAGTACACAAGCATTAAGCGTGAGGAATATTCTGGTAATTCAATCACCACCTCCATCCATATTAAATAAAGGGCACCATTCAAACTCATGCAAAAAGCAATTAATACAGCTGCAAGAACAATTTTTGTGAGCATTTTATTTGAAAATAAGTCCTTGAATGCCTTAAATGGCGTGCTTGTTTTTTTTAATACCTTGCTGGCTGAAGTGTCGGGCACTTGGACAACGGCATTAAGCGTAATAAGGGGTATGCATATCAAAACGAAGATCCCAATAGCTCTAATTTTAGCTTCAAGCGATGGATCATAAATTTCTACCAAAGCTGGAATTAAAATCACTGCAAACATGCCCACCAACGACATTAATTCCCTAAGAGTTAAAAGTTTTGTTCTATCATCATAATTCGGGGCTAAATAAGATGCCCAAGAAAGCTGAGAAATGCTACTTAATGTAAATGCCGCATATAAAAAGAACAAGCCACAGAAGAAGTAGAAAGCTGTTGGGGACTCAATGGGTGGTAAAAAAATTAAATAGGTAGCGAGCATAAAAATTGGCGTAGATAGGAAAATCCAATGCTTGTGCTTTCCCCATTTTGATGGATATCTATCAATCAGAACTCCCATCACCGGGTCAGTGACGATATCAGTAAGTCTTCCAAGAAAAAAAACAATCCCAACCAAAGATAGACCTAGGCCTAAATCATCAGCATAAAATGGTAAAACAAAAATAAAAATTGGCATGCCTGAAGCCGAGGTCGGAAGATTGAGAGCGGTAAATGAAATTCGCTGGAAGAAGCTCATAAATTAAGGCGTTACTTATACTTTAAAGACGTCTCGCATCGAAATAATGCCTACAAGGCTCTCGCCGGAAAATACTGGCAGATGTCGGATCTGGTTCTCTAGCATCAGTGTTTTTGCCTCAGTGTTAGATGTTTCAGGGCAAGTAAAGATTAGTTTTCTGGTCATGATATCTTTGACTGTTTTTGATGCTAAATTTTTAGACCCTCCTGACAAGGCGTATACAAGATCTCTTTCTGTAAGGATTCCAACAACCGAGGATTTAGAAAGATGGTCTTCTGATCTTGATCTGCAAATCATAAGTGCGCCAATTTTATTTTTATTCATTAGAGCGGCTGCATCAAACAAATCTGAATCTTCAGGAACTGTAAAAATATCCCAATATTTTTGTTCATTTAAATGATCTTTGACTTTTTTCATAGTGTTTTGGGGCGCGGTAGCTTTGTTACAATTGTGTGAAAGATATTAACACCCAATGTAAATTCTTGGTATCATAAAGGTACATTAAACTATGTTTAGTATTTACTTATAATTTTTAACATTTTTAACATTTAATTAATATGAAAGCTTTAAATACCCTCTCTGTTCTTGTTTTTGCATTTTTGCTTGCCATGCCAGCCTTTGCTGGTGACAAAGGTTACGTTGGAGAAGAAGGCACAGAAATTGAAGTAACTAGAGTTTCAAGTCCAAATCCTGAATACCCAAGAAGAGCTATTAGATTGGGCGTTGAAGGCTCTGTAAAATTAGAATTCGACGTAGATACCGATGGTTCTGTGCTTGATCCATATGTTGTTGAAAGCAGTCCAGCTGGTGTGTTTGATAGAGCAGCTATTAAGGCTGTAAGAAAATTCTTATATCAGCCACCAACATATAATGGCACTTCGGTAAAAGTGAATAACGTTCAAATAAATCTTACTTTTAGACTGGCTGACTAAATCTTTAGTTAATATAGCTTCAGGTCAAACATGCCTATAAGACTCCAGTTACTATTATTTGGGGTTGTCGGAAATGTCCTGGTTGCGGCTATATTCATATTTTCTTTTGGTTATCGAGAAAACATCCAAGAAGACTCCTCAAATGAATCTTTGCTTACTCTATACGAGTCAGCCTGGTATCAGACTTACAATAAGTCATTTGATGTCATGTCTAAATGGCTTCCAGTAACTGGTGAAAATGCTTCTTTCTGGGACCCAGACTCCGAAATTTTTATTGATGAGGTTGCTTCGAGCAATATCTTTACCAACCCTTTGCTGGATACGATCAGCGCGGACAGGATTGGAGATGCTCAATATCTTATAGAGTTATTTTTTGAGGAAGAATTAGATTATGGAAATTTGAGCTATGTCATGGCATACAAGCCCTCAGGAGAGAGACTTTATTGTGGAGGTGCCCTTGATCTTTTGGGTGTGGACCCCTGCTCTCCTCAAGCGCGACCTGATTTCTTTAGTTTCTTAGATTCTTTTCTTAAAGATGCTTCAACCAGACCCAGACAATCAATAGTTAAAATACAAGATAAGGATGGGGAGCAGGCAGCCACTTTGAATCAGGCTTTAAGTTTTCCAATTAAGGTTGAAGGGGAAACCCTGGCCGTTGTTGCCCTTGGTATTGATATAAGAAAAGGTTTAGAGGTTTTTGAAGATGAGTTTGAGGTCCGCACAGCTATTAACACAGAATCAGGTTTGATCTCACTGAATGATTATTACCAACAATTTGGAGATGCTGAAGATGATTTATTCGATTTAGAAAACTTTAAAAAATTAACTGATAAGGCTGCTTTATTCAAAGAAGAAAATGGATCTAGGTATTCTGAAAAAGATACAGAGCTTGGAACCTCGGTAACCCTCCTTCCTCTTAGCGCATATTTATCAGCTGACGAAGCGCAATTATTTATTTTTAAGGATGAGCGAGAGAATATATTAAGAGCAGCAAATGTACTTAATCTCACCTACATCGCTGCTATTTCATTTGTAATCTTCATTATTTCTTTGATAGCTTTTATTACAACTAGGACCTTTGGTGGTATCACAAAGGCCATTGAAGTTCTAGAAGGTCTTACAAAAGGCGATCACACCCAAGAAATGCCTATTAGAAAAGGGATGCTTGCATCGGAAACTGATGAGGTTGGTCAGCTTTCTGCAGCTTTAAAAACTTACAAAGCGCATCTTCTTGAAATGGAATCAATTAGAGAGGAGCAAGGTAAACGGAGGCATGAAAGAGACGAGGTTATTATTGAAAAGATGTCGGCCTTAGCGGATCAGTTAGACGGTAGCGCAAGAACTCTTATTCTTAATGACATTAAAAAGATGAAAGACCTTGCTGATAATTCAGACCGAAACGCCAGTGAAGAAGCATCAGTTGAATTAATGCTTGTAGCTTTCTCCAGAATGTCTGATGAAGTTGGTGGTTTGATTGACGCTAGAACTGGTGAAATGGAAACAGCGCGAGATGAAGCAAGGGATGCCAGTGACCAAAAGACTAAATTCTTCGCCAACATGAGTCATGAACTGCGAACGCCGCTGAATGCAATTTTGGGTTACGGTGAGATGCTCTACGAGGATTGTGAAGATCTCGGCTACGATGACTTGCTTCCAGATCTTAAGAAAATTACATCGTCTGGATCTCATCTCCTATCCCTGATTAACAATATTCTTGATTTATCCAAAATTGAAGCTGGAAAAATGGAACTGTTTATTACGAGTTTTGAGATCGAGAACATGGTTGAAACGATTAAAAATATTTCTGAGCCACTGGCCGCTAAAAATGATAATGGCTTTGTTGTTAATTTTGATGGCGCTATGGGGTCCATGTCTCAGGATGAGACTAAGCTCAGACAATGTTTAACTAACTTTTTAAGTAATGGTTTTAAATTTACAAAAAACGGTACCGTCACTCTTGATGTTAAAGCGAGATCAGTTGAAGGGGTTGAGTTTATTGATTTTGCCGTGATAGATACAGGTGCTGGCATGAGTGCTGATGGAGTAGCCAAGGTTTTCGAAGAATACACTCAGGCTGAACGCTCCACTTCTGCTAACCATGGTGGAACAGGCTTAGGTCTACCTATTTCTAAGAAATTTGCTGAAATGATGGGTGGTGATGTAGTGCTGACCAGTGAGGAAGGAGTTGGCTCTGTCTTTACGCTATCTGTTCCTCGTGAATGTGCTGAATACAACGAAGATGATGTTGATAGCAATGTCATTAACCTAGATGCAGATGATAATCTTGTTGTTCTTGTTGATGACGATGTTGCAATGCACGATTTGATTAAAAGAACGATATCTAAGCTCAGCTTAACTCTTATTGGAGCTACAAATAGTGAAAAAGGCATGGAGTTAATCAGAGAAGTTAAGCCTAAATTAATACTCCTGGATGTTTTGATGCCAGGCAGAGATGGATGGTCTTTATTAAAAGAATGTAAAACTGATAAAGAACTAAAAGATATTCCCGTCATCATGATCAGTCAATTAAATCAATCAAATCTAGCAGCCTCTCTAGGTGCTAATGATTACCTAACCAAGCCTATTGATAGGTCTCATTTCGTAAACACCGTGCAACGCCTTCTTGGCACCGGAGCTAAGAATCAAAAAGTTCTTGTGATTGACGATGATAAGGACGTAAGAGAATTACTTTCAAGGCTTCTTAAAGATGCTGGTTACCGCCCTATTGATGCCAGAGATGGAAAAGAAGGTCTGGAGCGTACAAAAGATGAGCCAGCATTAATTATCCTCGATCTAGAGATGCCTCGCATGGATGGGTTTGAATTCCTTGATAACTACATTAAAGATGTTCCGGAAGAAAAAAGAGCTCCTGTGCTTGTATTTTCAGGCAAAGATTTAACAGATGTTCAGGAAGACCTACTAAAAGAAAGAGTGGTTGGGCTAGTCAAGAAAGATGATGTTTCTATGGATAATCTATCTAAAATGATCCAAGGGATTGTGAAATCTTAAGAACCCAATAGTGCCTCAATCTTCCCGAGCAACCTTTTAAAATCAACTGGCTTGGTATCAAAATCATCTGCCCCACACTCAAGCGCTTTCTGTTTATCTGACTCTAATGCATGGGCTGTTAAAGCAATAATCGGTATAGAATTGATTGAATCATCTGCTTTGGCTTGTATGGTTGCTTCCCACCCATCAAGAACAGGCAAGCCCATATCCATCAAGACAAGATCAGGAGCATCGTTTCTCATCATATCCAATCCTGCCTGACCATCAAACGCCATAATAATCTCGTAACCTCTTCGAGTAAGCCTTCTAGAAAGCATATCTCGGTTCATTTCATTGTCTTCAACATAAAGTAACTTTGCCATTTTATTAGTCTCCTACCAGTTCATTATCAATTAATTTAAATCTATTTCTACCGTCTTTTTTAGCCTCATACAATCTTTCATCTGCTTTATTAGTTAAGTCTGCTGAGGTTTCTGTTTCTGTAGAAAAGGCAACCCCTCCACTAGAGCTAATTTTAATATCAGTGCCTTCATAGCTCACAACATTAGTATTAATTTTCTTAATTAATTTTTTACAAAACTCCAAGGCCTCATCTGGTGATAAGTAAAGTATTGCCAAAAACTCTTCTCCGCCAATTCTACCGACTATGTTTGGAGAAGAAATCTCTGCTTGCAATAATTGTGCAAACGATATCAAAACTGCATCTCCCCCAGAGTGACCATAGTTATCATTAACTTGCTTAAAGAAATCTATATCAAACATGATGGTTGCAAATTGGCGATCTTGAGACTTTTTGGAGTTTTCCATGGCGTCGTCTAACGCTTCAAAAATAACTCTTCTATTGAAAATACCAGTTAACTGATCGGTTGTTGCTTGAATATGAAGCTTATCAACTAGCTCTTTTTCTCGCTCTCGCCAAAATTTTCTTTCCAAGGCTGCAACAACTTTAGCCAATAATATTGTTCCATTAATAGGTTTAGGTAAGTAATCTTGTGCTCCCAGCTGGATGCATTTTGAAATGCTGTCCACATCATTAAAAGCAGAGACCATAATCACTGGCAGGGATTCAGAGTTATGCTCTTTACGAAATGTTTTAAGTAACTCTAAGCCATTAATGTCTGGCAAGATAACATCAAGCAATATCAAATCAGGTGTTTTTTTGAACACTTCAGCAATCGCTGTATTCCCATCATATGCTGTTCTGCAAGTCAGACCTTGCATAGAAAGACGTCTTTGCAAAACCTCGCAGTTAGTAACGTTGTCATCAACAATCAAAATATCAGATTCTTTGATTTCATCGCCAAGAGTAATTGAATATTCTATATCTCCCAAGGATTTAAATAAGGATTCAGCAGATTCGAGCTGGTTACTGGCAGTGTCATTGTTTGGATCAATGGCTTCACCTCTAATATAGTCAACAAAAACTTCAATCGCCTTTTCCGTTTCTCTTGCTAGGTTAATTATTTGCTGGAAATCTTCTAAGGCAGCCTCCTCAAGGTCATCTTCATAATCTTCCATTAAAATTTCGCTATAGCCAATAATGGCATTCAATGGCGTTCTAAGATTGTGGCGAAGTTCAGAATATTCCTCAGGTGATTTCTTTACTGAATCGGCATTAGCCCCAGTATTTTGGACAAAAGCAACTTCATATTGATCAATTAAATGGCTGCAGGATGACTTGATTTGAGCAATCTCATCTTCTGAGGTTAGCTCAGCATCATTCAGAACTTTTTCAACCATATCAACGTAATCAAATATGGCATTTGCTGGTGTAATAAAGTCCTGCTTTATTTGCGTAAGGACAATTTCCTCTGCGCCCTTGGAAGTCTCTTTGGGTGTCAGTTTATCCATAATTTATGTTTCCTTAACTTTGAATGAATCCAAGAAATCTGGCCTATGCATTAAATACCCTTGACCAATTTTACAACCTAAATCTAACATGAGGTTCCTGTCTTCCTCTGTTTCAATGCCCTCGCCTATCATCTCTAAATCAAGATCATTGCATACCTCTGATACAAAGCTAATGAGCCTTGCAGTAGAGGGGTCTGAGACATTAAAGGTAAAGTCCTTATCAAGCTTTACAACATCAATAGGCAGATCCCGGATATATTTCAGTGATGCATACCCAGCACCAAAATCATCCAATGCAATTTTAATTCCTTTGCTTTTAAGAATATTTAGAGACTCAGATGCAATATTAATATCTGCAAGTTCAGCAGTTTCAGTAACCTCTAACCCAAATTGATTGGGTGCCAGCTGATGCTTTTCTACAAAATCAGTAAAAATAGAGCAGAACTCTGGGTGCATGATCGTATGCGCAGAAACATTAAGGTAAAGAGTGGCATTTTTAAATCCAATTTCATCCTTGATCGCAAAAAACTTCTCTAATTGGACCAATGATTCTAGAACAACCAAAGAGAAAAGGCTTTCACCTTCTATTTGAGGAATAATTTTATCATTAGGCAAGTAGCCGCCTTCTCCATCTTGAAGTCTCAGCAGGGCCTCAACTCCAGTAACTTCATTGGTCTCAAGATCAACTTGCTTCTGATAAGCAAGCTCAATACGCTGATGCTCAATGCAGTCTATAGTTTTGCGCAAGGCATCAAGACCAGATCTAGAAGAACACAAGACTTCTATCAGCATAATTCCATTAGAGACGTCAACAGGAATCATGTGCACTCTTGTACGCATAAAAAAATTAATTTCCCTTAGTGAAATCTCAATTGGGGTATCGTAGTAAAGGGCTATAGACTCTAAGTCACCAAAGTTATTTTTAACTTGTTCATCAATCTTCACAACCGATAGCTCATCCAGCCCAGATAAATTAAAAATGTAATTGGCTGCGATATTTGCCCATGCAATTGAACCATCAAGCTCATAAATAATATAAGGACTTGGGTGATGAAGCAGAGATTTGGTGAGATAACTTAATTCTTGGTCAGAGTGCATTATAATTAACCGTATAACTTGCTTTGATTAATTTGATCATCAACTAGCTCTACAAAATCTTCAGCAAAGGTTATTTTGATGAACTCCCATATCTCTAGATGCTTTGGTTCCTTGAACAGTGTTTTAAATGAAATTAACATTGCGTTCCACTCATCTTCATCAAGCATTCCTATTTTAAATTGATAGAATTGATTTTCACGAGCTCTTAGCATAACGCTAAAATATGTAAGGTAAACAGCATTTTCTTCCTTAGATAATTCTTCATTATTTCTAAGCTTGATCTTGGTATCAACGAGAATAGGTTTCATGCCTGCTAAGGCTACTTTTTGATGAGAATCTGCAATATTCTGTCTTGCATTAGCTCTTGCTACTCTATTTTGCTCTCTCAATTCAGTAACCAAAAAATACACAGTAACCAAAACTGTAAAGGGGCCGACAGTCTGAAGAATTAAGATAATTGTTTCAAAGTTCATTAGAGCTTTAATGTGTGTATATTTATTACTTTAATATAGAGTTTTTTTTTAAATGGGTAAAGAAACTAATCGATTTAAAAAAGTATTCTCAAGTATAATAATCGCGTGCGCCCGTAGCTCAGCTGGATAGAGTACTTGGCTACGAACCAAGGGGTCGGGAGTTCGAATCTCTCCGGGTGCGCCATACTTACTTTTGGTTGTAAAACTTAAGTGTTGAATCCTTAATTGAAAATAATCTAACGTAAAAAATATCCTTTAAATAATTTTGATAATTTCGCCAAGGTGATTTCTTGCCCTGTTTTGGCATTCTATCTAAGGCACGCTGAACATAGCCTGATGTAAAATCAATGTAATCATCATCCACTAATGCATTTGGATCTTCTTCAGGCACACATGCCGAAGCACCCTGCTTGTCCATTTGATTTAACAGTCTGCAAACATACTCGCATGTTAGATCAGCTCGCAAGGTCCATGAAGCATTAACATATCCAAATGAAAAAGCCAGATTAGGAACACCACTTAGCATCATTCCTTTGTATGAAAGTTTATTGTTTGCTTCAACCTTTTCACCATCAATTGAGACATTAATATCATTTAAAGCATTAAGCTCAATCCCAGTAGCTGAAACGATAATATCTGCCTCTAGCGACTCTCCAGAATTAAGCGTGATTCCATTGTGTGTAAAACAATCAATAGTGTCTGTAACTACTGAAGCTCGATTATCCTTAATAGCATTAAACAGGTCACTGTCTGGAACCAAACACATTCTTTGGTCCCATGGCTTATAGGAAGGAGTAAAATGCTTTTCTACATCAAACTCTGCGCCCAGCTCTTCTTTCACTAAATCAATCAGCTTTTCTTTAACTTTTACAGGATATTTGCGAGCTAGGAAAAACCCAAGACTTGTTCGTAATATGTTTTTCCAGCGAATTAGAAAATATGTGATCTTGATCGGCAGGATTTTATTTAATGCAAGGCTCCAAGAATCCTCGCCAGGAGCAGACACAACATAACTAGGTGAGCGCTGAAGCATGGTTACGTGTTTTGCTGTCTCGGCAATTGCAGGAACCAATGTAACGGCAGTTGCCCCGCTACCAATAACCACCACTCTTTTATTAGAGCAATCTAATGATTCGTCCCAAAATTGAGGATGAATAAGAGTTCCGTTGAAATCGTCCTGATTTGGGAATTCTGGCATGAAGGGTTTGTCATAGCTGTAATAGCCGCCACACAAAAATAAAAAGTTGCAAGTCATGGTTGTTTTTTGACCATTATCCTCGACTGATAATTCCCAAATAGATTTCTCCGACACCCAGTTTGAAGCTATTACTTTTTGGTTATAAATAATTTTTTCTCTTAGGTTATATTCATCGACAGTTTCGTTAAGATACTCAAGAATAGAAGGACCATCAGCAATTGATTTTTTATGGACCCAAGGCTTAAATCTAAATCCAAGTGTGTGCATATCAGAATCTGAACGAATCCCGGGATATTTAAATAGATCCCATGTTCCGCCCAAAGCTTCTCTGCCCTCGAGAATAGCAAATGACTTATTGGGACAACTCTTTTGAAGGTTGTAACCGGCTGCTATCCCCGAAATACCTGCTCCGACGACAACAATATCTTTATGCATTTTATTTACTTCCCAGACCTTGATATGTCTCTAGTTGATTTAAATTCATTGCCCTCATACCAATTGGGCCATTGTGAGTTATTAGCTAATTCTTTGCTGATATTAAAAATAACATCTATCGATTGATTTAGCCCTTCTAAATTCCATGACTCTTCATATTCATCGGCTACTCCATGATAAGCATTAAGGCGATATTCCTCCTCAATCGCAAAACCGGCATCTTTACCACCTTCAACTAAATCGAAACCACCATCTGCATAAAGCATTGGGACCCCTCTTTTAGCCAAGCTAATATGATCAGATCTATAAAAATATCCTTTTTCAGGATTTGGATCTGGATTAATATATCTTCCGGATTTTTCTAATTCTTGCTCAAGCAGGTCTTCAAGTTCTGATGCTCCATAACCAACGACTACCATGTCATTTGTTAAGCCTGTTGGGAGTATTGCGTCGTAATTAAATCCAGCAACTATATTGCTTAAATCAACTGGTGGATATTTTGCAAAGTATTCTGAACCCAGTAAACCTGACTCTTCTAGGGTTACAGCTAAAAACATTATAGACCGATCGGTTTCAACCTCAGAAAACCTTTTTGCAAACTCTAAGACAGATGCAACGCCCGTAGCATTGTCCACCGCCCCATTAACTATGATGTCCTGTCCAGGTTCGGTCAATTCCATTATTCCTAAATGATCCCAGTGAGCCATAAATAAAATATATTCATCCGGCCTTACATTCCCTTTTTTGATTGCAGCGATATTATGTGACTGTAAATATCTTACTTTATTGTGAATCTCTGAGCTCAGGGTTAAACCACGCAATGGAAAGGCAGAAAAAGTTTTTTCAAGCGCTATCTGTTTCAAACCATCGTAATCAAACCCGGTGAAATTAAGCACATCGTTAAGAGATTCATCTCTAATCCAGCCTTCCAGCGTTACTCTATCTGCACCAAGATCATCTCGCTGTAAGTCAAGTTGCGGTCCTTGCCAACTGTTTTCAACAACGCTCCAAGGATAGGCAGCAGGCTCTTCCTCGTGAACAATGATAGCTGCAGCAGCCCCTTGTCTTGCTGCTTCTTCAAACTTGTAAGTCCAGCGACCGTAATAAGTCATTGATCTTCCATTAAAAAGTCTTAATTTGCCCGTGGCAAAACCAGGGTCATTAACCAAGATAACGACGGTTTTTCCTGTCACATCTATTCCTTCATAGTCATTCCAGTTATATTCAGGAGCTACAATGCCATAGCCAACAAACACGACTTCACTGTCTCTAATTTTTCTGTAGTCTCGTGCTTGCTTTGTCCAAAAAACAACCTCTTTACCATTAATCATTTTTCTATCGTTGCCCCTAAATGAGAGGGTTAGGTATGAAGAGTCCTTGAGTGTGATTTCAGATGTTGGAACATCAAGAAAGTAATTGCCATCTATTGAATCTAGATCAAGATCTTGAAATGTTTGAGAGATAAAGTTTTTTGTTAGCTGGCCACCTTCTGTGCCTGGGGCTCGTCCCTCAAAGTCATCTGATGCAAGCGTTGAAATCCAATATCGCAATCTTCCGTCAGTATTATCACTCAGCGAATCTGAGCAACTTGTCATAATTATTGAAAGACTCAATGTTGAGATCAAAAGAGCAATTTTATTATTTTTCATAGTCATGTGTATATTCGAATAACTAAAGTATAAAATATATTTACAAATCATTGGGGTACAGATTTATGAAAATATTTTTTCAAGTTTTAACTATTAATTTAGCTTTGATTCTCTCAACGCAGGCTTCTCTATTAGAAGATTTACCAGAGATCGAATATGAATCCTTTCAACTAGATAATGGATTGACCGTTATTGTTCATGAAGACCATAAGGTGCCCATGGTTGCTGTTAATGTTTGGTATCACGTAGGTTCCAAGAATGAAAAAATAGGCAAGACTGGGTTTGCTCACTTATTCGAACATTTGATGTTTAACGGTACTGAAAATTATAACAATGAATATTTTGAACCATTTGAAAAAATTGGTTCTACCGATCAAAACGGAACGACCAACTCAGATCGAACCAACTACTTTGAAAATGTTCCTACCAATGCTCTAGATCTAGCGCTTTGGATGGAATCTGATCGAATGGGTCATTTGCTTGGTGTGGTAGATCAGGAAAAGCTGGATGAGCAAAGAGGCGTTGTGCAAAATGAAAAGCGACAAGGTGAAAATCAGCCTTACGGAAAAGCATTTACTAGAATTGCTGAAGCCGCATTTCCTGAGGGTCACCCCTACTCTTGGTCTGTAATTGGCTCAATGGAGGACTTGGATGCAGCATCATTAGAAGATGTGCAAGATTGGTTCAAAACATACTACGGACCCAATAATGCAGTACTTGCATTGGCTGGAGATATAGACTTAGAGACTGCAAAAGAAAAAGTTCAGAAATTTTTTGGTGACATTCCAGCTGGACCACCATTGGTTAAGCCTGAACAATGGATTGCTAAAAGGACTGAGGAAAAAAGAGATGTAATGTTTGACAATGTCCCTCAGGCAAGAATTTATAAAATGTGGAATGTTCCCGGAAGAGATACCGAAGCAGCTGCACATTTTGACCTAGCATCTAGTGTGCTAGTGGGTGGTAAAAATTCCCCTCTATATAAAGAATTGGTTTATGAAAAGCAAATAGCAACCGATGTTTCTGCCTTTTACTATGACAGAGAAATAGCTGGTATGTTTTTTATAATTGCAGATGTTGTTGCGGGAGAGGATCCTGCAGAAGTAGAAAAAGCAATGGATAAAGTAATGGCAAACTTTATTAAGAGAGGTCCCAATACAAAACTGCTAAAAGCAGAAAAAACAAAAGCCTTGGCTGGTTTTATTAGAGGCATTCAAAGGATAGGAGGGTTTGGAGGCAAATCTGATCTTTTGGCTACCTGCCAGACTTACACGGGCAACCCTGGCTGCTATAGAGATGCGGCTGAGTATTTGGACGCTGCTACGCCATCCAACATGAAGGCTACTTTTGCAGAGTGGATTGATGATACCGCCTATGTGCTTACCATCCTCCCGTCGGATGAATACGGTGTTAATGATGAAGCAGTTGATAGATCAACTGGAGTTCCCTACCCCACAGAAAAGGTTTCATTTAAATTTCCAACTCTTCAAACAGCCACTCTCTCCAATGGAGCAAAAGTGGTACTTGCTCAACGAGCAGATGTGCCTTTGGTTGAAATGAACTTCCAATTTAGTTTTGGTTACGCCCAAGAAAACAACGATGAGCTGGGTTATACGAACTTTATGATGGACATGCTGAACGAAGGTACTAAAAAATACTCATCATTAGAGTTTGATGAAGTGCTCGATTCTTTGGGCTCTAATCTAGGTTTTGGGTCTGGACTTGATAGTTCTGTGGTCTCAGTATCAAGCTTAAAAGCAAATCTTTCTGATACCCTTGATCTAGCAAAAGAAGCGTTAATAAACCCAATGTTTCCTCAAAATGAAATTGATCGAATTAAAAAACAAACCCTTGCATCAATTGTGCAAGAAGAAAATAGGCCTGCTTCAATAGCCTACAGAAACATAGGAAAACTGCTATATGGTGAAGATCATCCCTATGGCAAGCCCTTAACAGGCACTGGTGTGTCGGCAACAATTTCAAGCATTACGCGCGAGGATATTATTAACGTTCACTCAAGAGCGGTAAATCCTGCAAACTTAACCTTTGCTGTAGCGGGCGATATTGACTTAGACAGCTTGGTTACTATTCTTGAAAATAAATTTGGAGACTGGAACAGTGATTCCAACAACAACCTCAAGAGTCTTAACAAGGTTGCTCTGCCAGATTCGAGAACCATCTACTTAATAGATAAACCCAATGCTCAACAATCTTATATTGTTGCAGGCCAATTATTGCCTCCTTCTGCTACAGATGAAGAAATAAAATTAAGCTACATGAACTATGCAATCGGTGGGAGTTTTACTGCAAGACTCAACATGAACCTTCGTGAAGACAAAAGCTGGTCTTATGGCGTAAGAACAAGACTCGGTGATGCTAAGGGTCAAAGAGCTATGCTGGTCACAGCGCCTGTTCAAACAGATAAAACCTCTGAGTCTATGATTGAGATTGTCAATGAATATGCTGCATATTTAACTACAGCTCCTATTACAGAAGATGAGCTAGCGAAAGGCAAAGCCTCAAAAACTCTAAGATTGCCTGGTCAATTTGAAACGTTGGGAGCTCTAAAAAGTGGAGTATCTGGAATTGTCACCTACAACAGAGACTTAGATTACTTAAATCAATTACCACAATTACTAGATGAGCCAAGCTTGATGGATGTCCAAGAAATGGCGCAAACCTATATCAAGCCTGATCAATGGACATGGTTGATTGTGGGTGATTTAGATAAGATTGAAGAACCCATTCGCAATTTAAACCTTGGAACAGTGAAGGTAATAAACTAATGAGTGAACCAATATCAATAAGCAATGCCATCGCAAATAAAAAATTTAATGCAAATGCGCACCCTCCCCTCAATGATTTTAAACCTGAGATTAGTTTTACAGATTTAGATGTATTTACTCAGGGTCAGCCCTTTGATCATTTTAAGAAGATGCGTGAAGAGGCTCCAGTTTTTCTGCACCCTCCATACATGAGTGATCCAGAGCCTGGTTTTTGGTCTTTAACTCGTCATGCAGATATATTAAAGGTCTCATCTGATCCAAAGACTTTCTCCTCCCAAGCAGGAACTGGAACGATGATTAGTCTTGGGAGTGAAGATAGAAGGCATCCTAAGTTATGGCGCTCTGCCATCGATCACATGCTCAACCTAGATGGAGACATGCATATTAATCTTAGGCGCGAACATATGCCTTTTTTTAAACCTGATTATGTTTCAAATCTAAGGGTCAAAGTACAAGCTAAAGTGACTGCCCTATTGGATGCAATAGACACTCAACAAGATTGTAATTTTGTAACTGCATTTTCTCAGCAGCTTCCAATTTTTACGCTATCTGAAATTTTAGGTATTCCTGAAGCCGATAGACCCAAGCTGGTTACCTGGATGGAGTTTCTTGAATTAGCGCAATACATTCAAGTAGAGCAAATGAAAAAAGAGTTTGATGCAGAGCAAACAAATGAACCTGTGAACACTGACATGATCGATATGTTTAATAGCATGGTTGATGAAATGTTTGAATATGGCAGAGATATTTTGAATGCTAAAAGAAAAAATCCCGGAGATGATTTGCTCTCTGCAATTGCCAATGCAGAGCTTGAAGGTCATCAGTTGAGCCCGGAGTTTTTAGATGGCTCTTGGTTGCTTATTATTTTTGCAGGCAATGACACCACTAGAAACACCTTAAGTGGCGCGATTAAACTTTTAACTGAAAATCCTGATCAAAAACAAAAGCTCATAGACAATTCAGAGCTTATGCCTAATTTTCTTCAAGAATGCATACGCATGATTTCTCCTGTGATGCACATGCGCAGAACAACAACCTGCGAAACAGAAGTGGGTGGTCAACTTATGGGCCCAGGTGAAAAAATTGTTATGTGGTATGGAGCAGCCAACAGAGATCCATCGATTTTTACCAATCCTGATCAGTTTAATATTGAGCGTGAAAATGCAGACAAGCACCTGGCGTTTGGTATTGGTAGACACACATGCATCGGAAAACCAGTTGCGTTAATGCAACTAGAGGAATCCTATAAACAAATTCTGACTCGCTTTCCTAATATTCGCATGAGTGGAGATTGGAAAGTGGCACCGAATAACTTTGTGCATGCCATTCAAGAAATGCCAGTTAAGTTTTAGTTAGACTGACTGGCTTCAAGTTTCTCATTAAGGTTGAGCCATTCTTGCTCAACTTCTTCGATCTCTGACTTGAGTTCAGTTTGATTGCGAATTAAATCATGTAGGTCGTCTTGGAAATCACCATCGTAGGTATCTGGTGATTGTAAAATAGCTTCCACATCAGTGATCTTGCCCTGCAGTCGCTTTAACCTTTTTTCTACAGCCATAATTTCAGCTTTAATTTGGCGAAGAATCTTTTGATCGGCTTTTTTATTAACAGCATTGGATGGCTCTGCACTCTTCTTAAATTTGCTTGGATGAGCTTTGTTGAGGTTTTTTAAAATTCTTAGACTGTAATCATTGAGGTCACCTTCAAACTCTCTTAAAGCTCCATCTTCAACCAGCAGAAATTGATCAACATTATTAGCCAATAAATGCCTGTCGTGAGAAATCAATAAGATAGCGCCGCCAAAAGATTGAAGCGCCATGGTTAATGCTTGCCTCATTTCCATATCAAGGTGATTGGTTGGCTCGTCCATAAGCAACAAATTGGGTTTTTGGTAAGCGATAATAGCGAGTGCCAACCGTGCTTTCTCACCGCCAGAAAAGAGGTTAATTGGATCTTTCACTTTATCATTACGAAAATCATAACCGCCCAAATAAGTTCTAACTTGTTGCTCTGTTTTTTCAGTGTCCAGTTGTTGAATGTATTGATAGGCAGTTTTAGATAAATCCAGGTCATCCACTTGATGTTGGGAGAAATATCCAATCTTTAAATTGCCGCCCTCAAATCTATCGCCATCAAGCAAAGAAATGGCACCAACCAAACTTTTCATAAGCGTTGATTTACCAGCACCATTTGGACCCAACAAGCCTATTCTGTCCCCTGGGTGAAGACTTAAATTAATGTTTTTTAATACTGGTTCGCTATAACCAAGAGAGCCCTGATCAATTGTTAGCAATGGATCAGAAATTTTATCTGATTGCGGAATGGTGAAATGAAAAGGTGAATCAACATGCGCAGGTGCTATCAACTCCATTCTTTCTAGAGCCTTCACCCTGCTTTGGGCTTGACGAGCTTTGGTCGCCTTAGCCTTAAAGCGCCGGACAAAATCTTGCATGTGCTCAATTTCACGTTGTTGCTTCTTAAAGGTTGCAGCTTGTTCAGCCAATCGCAAGGCCTTGACTGCTTCAAACTGGGTGTAATTTCCAGTGTAAAGTTCAATGGCTTGGCGAGAGATATGGGCAATCGTATTCACACACTCATCGAGAAATTCTCTGTCATGAGATATTAACAATAAGGCCCCTTTAAAGGATTTAATCCAATCAGCCAACCAAACAATTGCATCTAGGTCTAAATGGTTCGTTGGCTCATCTAAAAGAAGCAAGTCCGAGGGCTGCATCAATGTTCTCGCAAGGTTTAAACGCACTCGCCAACCTCCAGAAAAGTCTTTTACTGTTTTGGTTAAATCTTCTTGAGCAAAACCCAAGCCCACCATGAGCTGTTCAGCTTTTGATAATGCTGCATAACCATCCATCGAATTAAAAATTGCATGCAATTCACCCAACTCATCAAACTGCTCATTGGCCTCAGCTAACTTAATTTTTTGTTGAATTTCAATGAGCTGCTTATCACCTTCAAGCACATATTGCACAGCTACCTCATCTGTGCCTGCTACTTCTTGAGCTAAATAAGATATTCGTAGATCTTGCGGATAGTCTAGATATCCCTCTTCTACATCTAACTCACCTGTGATCATTTTAAAAAGGCTTGTTTTGCCAGCACCATTAGCGCCTATAAGACCTACTTTTTTATCGCGATGAATCACAAAAGACACATCTTCAAATAAAAGATTGGGGCCTCTGCGAAGAGCTAGGTTAGTAAATGAGAGCATTAAACGGTATTTCTAAAAGTCGCTAGTGTAACAAAAACTTCAGCTCTTTCCTTGCCAAATGATTCATATAGAATAATGAAATGAAAAAATCTATTTGGTTCCAACCCCTCTCAATCGAAGACTTTAAAGACTCATCGGTTAACATTGATAAACACCTTGGCATAGAGATCACTGAGATAGGTGATGATTATATTGTTGGCAGAATGCCTGTTACTGAAAAAACGAAGCAGCCCTATGGCATTCTTCATGGAGGTGCTTCTTGTGTGCTGGCTGAAAGCATTGGTAGCACAGCTGCTGCGCTTTCAATGGACAGCACAAAAAAGTATCCTGTGGGCATTGAAATTAATGCTAACCACATTTCCTCACCAACGGATGGCTATGTTCATGCTAAGGCCATGCCAGTTCATATTGGGGGCTCAACTTCTGTTTGGAACATAGATATTACTAACGATGATGGTAAACGCGTTGCTTTTTCTAGGTTTACTGCAATGCACAAAGATCATCCTGAAACTTAAAAGATTACATTGCACAAATCCAGCCTTATAATTTAGCCATGGATTATGTCCCTTACGCGGTTCCGTTCTTTTTGCTAGCGATCTTGATTGAGCTTGCATATGGCATTCTAAAAAAGAAGAATACCTATCGCTTAAATGATGCCATTAGCAGTCTTTTTATGGGCTCCTTACGATCAGCAAACAAGCTTATTATTATTGGTCTTGGTGGTTATGTATTTTATGCAATTGAAACTCAATATGCTTTATGGAGAATGGATGCTGCCTCGCCAATTGTTTGGGTGTTTGCGTTTGTTTTCTATGATTTTTGCTATTACTGGTTTCATAGAATGAGCCATGAGAGACAAATTTTTTGGGCTTCGCATGTTGCCCATCATCAAAGTGAGGATTACAACCTCTCAACTGCACTGAGACAAACAGGCACAGGAGCATTCGTGACCTGGGTTTTCTTTGTTCCAGTTTTTTTATTGGGCGTGCCCTCCTTCGTTTTTGTCAGTGTTGCATCTATCAACTTAATCTATCAATTCTGGGTGCACAGCGAGCACATCCCAAAACTAGGTTGGTATGAAAAATTCTTTGTGACCGCCTCAAATCACAGAGTCCATCATGCACAAAATGATAATTACATTGATAAAAACTATGGCGGTGTTTTCATCATTTGGGATCGGATGTTTGGAACCTTTAAAGAGGAAGATGAAAGCGAAGCACCTATCTATGGGATCAGAGGTACCTTAAATACTTTTAACCCTATTTGGGCAAACCTACATATTTACACAAGCATGGCGAAAGATATTTGGTACGCGCAAAGCTGGAAAGATAAATTCTTTGTTCCCTTTGCAAAAACTGGCTGGAAACCTAGCAGTCTTCCAGAAAAACCAGCGAAAGATAATTTTAATTCTCAGACATTTCAAAAATACAATCCTCAAGTCTCAGGACCTATTAAAATCTACTCCTTTTTTCAGTTTATTGCTTTAGCGTATGTTGGTTTAGTGCTCCTTGAAAACGGTGAGCTGAACTACCAACAACTTTGGGTGACCGTTGGCATGATGGCCTTCACAATGTATTGCACTTCATTGTGGCTCGATGGCAAAGAAGGTTTTGCGATGGAAGTCACGCGTCTTGCAGTTTGCGTGATGATAGGTGTTTATTCTTACTTTGATATAAGCCTTGGGCCTATAGCAATTAGTTTATTGAGTTATTCGGCAATAAATATTTTAATCTTGCCAATAATCAATAGGCCTCAAGCAATACCTGAGGCCTAATTTAGCTCAGTTAGTCTTCGAAGTCGCTAGCCTGAGTGACTGTTACGTCTCCAAATTTAGCTGGAGAAAAATGCATAGTCTTAGCAACCCAGTTGCCACCCTCTTTTACCCAGTTCATTGAAGCCCTGGTTCTATAGTCTCTAGTAATACCAGCTGCCTGAAGCACGCCTTCATAATAAAATCTTACATGAACCGCATCATCAGATAGTTCTGTAAAATCAGGGTGAAAAACTGATAGATTTCCACCAAGGCCAGATGCTTGCCAGCTTGCCTCTGACTGCTTGTTCATTGGCTTGTGAAAACTTCCATCTGAATTGGTATTTAAAGTCCCTGACTTGCTCTCAAGAGCTACAACAGTTTTGTAATCTTGATCTTTTCGAGCTTGAAAGTATTTTGCAAATGCAGAAGCAACTTCAGCCTCAGCTTTTGAATTAGCTGCATCGATTTGACCAACAAAGCCAAACATTAAGGCGCTAATAATAAATAAATTTTTCATTCAATTCTCCATAAAATAATTAAAAACTAATACTAGCATTATGTTTATAAAAAAAGCTGATTTTGAAGTTCGAAAGTTCTCAGCTCAACAATCTCTGCAAAAGCGTCAAACCATTCAAGAATTTTTTTCTTTCTGCGCAACTGTTTATCTAGAATTTCTTTTGTTTCCTCTTTAAGCGCATTGAGCTTTTTAATTATGCTGGCCGCCTTAAAGTTAATGACCCCAGATGAGTCTTCTACATTAACTTGCAAAGCAGGATCATTCTCTATTTCAAAGATCATTTGTTCTAAAAAAATAATATTTTTATTAGATTTCTTTAAAGCTTTCTGATGCTTGTAAAAAAGATCAATTAAATCCTGATTAATTAGATGGTGAAATAATTCTTTTTGTTTTGCATTATAAATTCTCATCATTAAATCTATAAAGTGGATCTAGCATAATGGATATCATTAAGAGCCTCGATCCAATATTGATTGGAGGATGCAGGGATTTTAGAATCCTTTTTTTTTAAAAAAATTACATCATCATAAAATTTTTGCGCCTCAGCATGAGAAACAAGCAATTTTAAACATTTAATTATTCGAGTAATTCTCAATTGATTGTGATTATAGAAATATTGCCAGGCATCATTGCGCTGCAAAAAACCAAGGAACCAGTCTCTTGAGATTAATAGGTTTTTAATAGCGGTTGGATCCATGCGTATCTGATCTATTAGTTGAGGATCGCCAAGATAAAACTTGTTTAAACTGTGATGACTAGGCGCATCAATTGGAAACATCTTTTGAATGAAATCATGTGAGGTTTCAATGTCTCTATCTTTATATTCCCATATCTCATGAAGCATTCGATTCCTGTTATCTGGTTTTAAGCCCTTGAGAAACATATAAATATCCATTAATTTCCTACCCGCACAGGTAAATTCTGCAAGTAGTTATATGAATTTGATTTGAGAATCATGGAAAACTCCTTTGGCGGAAAGAGTAAATCCAAATCACTAATGTTTTGGCCAGCTGTTATCAAGGTTGAGGTGCACATTAAGAGAGCCGATTCATTTCGTGTGGCAACATAATCAGGTATCTTCTCGGTTATAGATTCGCTAACCTCACTAAGCTCGTCGAGCATTTCACACGATATAGAATCATCGATAAGGATAGAGGTAATCTGAAATAGTCTTTTCATTAATACATTCTCTTGATAGCTGCTTGCAATAAAAATTTTCTGCAAAGATTGGTAGTGCTCGAATGACATGTGCTCTTGCCTGCGCTTATCCAATGAGATAGTTAAGGCATCATATTCTTGGCGTCTGTAAGGATCTCTATCTAGAGCTTGGTATGACTTTTCCAACATATCTAATGCTGATTCAGTGAATTCAGTACTTAACTCTCCGTTACCTGCAAGGAATGATTGACCAGCTTTGAAACAATCAGTAAAAGCTTGTGATGAAAGCTTGGCTGCCTCATAAAGAAAAAATTCATAATGATCAGTTGGCAAATATGCTTGAAAAGCGTCAAAAAATCTCATTGAAAATGAGATGACATCTAAGGTATCAGCATCCATAATGTCTGACTCATCTTTAATCTCAAAAGATTTATTAAATTCTTTTAGAGTTTCATCATAGAACCAATTAAGATAATCGTAATGAAGTTTAAACGGCTTGTGAAATGCAGTATTAGTTGAAAGATAGTGGTTTCTGCTTTTGTAAAGCAAAGATGTAATTTCACTAAATCTTATTTGTACATGGGAAAACCTAGATGCTTTTGTGGCAACGTCGCTGTAGATTAGGAAGTATTCAATATCAGAAAGAAGGAATGCTGCGTATTCTAGGTATGTCTTTGAAACTAGGTAATTATTAAGGGTTGTCGGCGGTTCTGTAAACAATATATTTCTCTCAGTCAGCAAAATAGTATATATACATACAGTATTAATTTAAACCCCCAAAATAGAAAAAAAACAGTTTATTATTAATATATGAAATTAATTAGCTCTGTTTTAATCCTTGTAGGGCTTGTTAGTTGCACT
>Ga0209043_1000041_pt1 | contig 76609 bp, 68 predicted proteins | sample SaaInlV_100m_DNA_3_FD_184654 | JGI IMG/M metagenome (GOLD analysis project Ga0209043, IMG submission 184654) | Marine microbial communities from expanding oxygen minimum zones in the Saanich Inlet - SI037_S4LV_100m_DNA (SPAdes) (version 2) | ecosystem: Environmental > Aquatic > Marine >... | reverse complement strand
GAGACCCATCTCCGGTCAGACCTACGCCGGTTTGACTGTCGTAGCACTCAGTCTTCTCACCGCATATTTCATCTCCCGAACGAACGGCGATGTCGCCGCGATATGGGTTCTATCCAATCTATTCGGTCTAACTCTCCAACGATCACGTTTTTGCTTCGCATCTGCATTCCGAGACCTTTTCCTTTTTGGCTCGGGCCACAATATGAAAGGCATCATCATAGGGATGGGAATTTCAACGATCGGCTTTGCAGCGATCATGCATTGGATCATCCCAAACCCAGGTGCTGGATTCCTTCCGGCTGAAGCGCACATCCTTCCGGTCGGACTCTCAGTAGTAGTCGGTGGTGTTCTGTTCGGCGTGGGAATGGTTATCGCCGGCGGATGTGTTTCCGGTTCGCTATACCGAATGGCTGAAGGTTACGTAGCTTCATGGGTAGCCATCATCGGTGTCATCATCGGTCTCGGCGCACTCACACTCACCTGGAACTGGTGGTGGGCCTTCTCTATCTCAAACGAACCGAAAGTATGGCTCCCATCGGTAGGTAGCCTCGGTTACACCGGTGCAATTGTTATCACACTGCTCGGACTTGTTGCTATCTACCTTCTTGTAACTTTCATGGAGTACAAGAACGGGCTGTTCATGCCACACATCAATAAGAAGATCATCCCTGCCCTGAACTTCGACGGTCGTGTTCGAGCAACTCTCGATCCTGTGTTCAAACGCGGCTGGCCGATTGCTATCGGTGGAGTCGTTCTCGGAATTCTCGGCATCATCATGTACACCATTCACATGCCCCTAGGCGTAACTGGTGAACTGATGCGAGCATCACAACTAGGTCTCGGTTGGATGGGTGTTGATGTACCTGTACTCGACGGACTGTCGACTCTCGGTGGCTGTACTGGCCGATCCGGTGAACCGGGACTCCTCGGTCACACGTTCGCCATTACCGTTGGACTCCTACCCGGCGCACTAATTGGCGCATTGTTTGCAGGCGAGTTCAAACTTCGCCTACCAACCCAAAAGCGTCGTTACGTCCAGTCAATCACTGGTGGAGTAATGATGGGTTATGCATCGGGTCTCGCAGTCGGCTGCACCATCGGTGCGTTTTTCTCGGCAGTTCCTTCCCTTTCCTTGTCAGGATGGGTGTTTGGATTAGCAATGGCCGCCGGGGCGTTCACAGGAACGCAAGTAATCAAGAGGATCGGCTAAAACACCATGCCAGAACTTATCGAAGTTGATCTTCGTGGCGTCCCGATGCCTCTGCATCTGCAACGGGCCACCCAAGCTGTAGCAAGCGCATCCGAAGGAAATGAAGTAGTACTCACGACCGATCAAGAAGTCGTTATCAAGTACGTTCCTTCCGCCGCCGCCAAAGAAGGCCTAAAGATGCGTATGTCGATGCCAGACGAAGATGTTTGGCGAATCAAACTATCGCGAGATAGCAACAAGTAAAAAGGGAAAGAGGACAGATATATGGCTGATGAGCAAATACCGATCTTGGATGTGCGTGGAGAAATCTGTCCATACCCAATGCTGAAGACAAACGAGGCGCTGGATGGCGACCATAAAGGCGTTGTAACTATCGACATCCTTACTGACCACCCACCTGCACTGTCGACCGTCCCGCCCCAAGCTATGAAGCGGGGTTACGAAATTGAGATAGATGAGCTAGGTGCCGGCGAATGGCGCATGAGATTATCCAAAATTTAGTTTCATAGGAGAAACATAATGATTGTTCGTTCCAAATTTATACAGTTGATCACACTATCGGCACTCGTTGTCGTTGCTACGGTAATTGCAGCTTGTTCGTCTGAAGAAGAGGCAACGATCGAAAAAGCTGAAGCTTCAGGGAAGCTCGTAAGCTCTGACTGGATGCTCGAGAACCTCGACAACGAAGACGTTGTGGTTGTCGACCTACGAAAAGAAGAAGACTACGCAGCCGGACACATTCCGGGTGCTATTCAACTTACGCCTAAAGCCGTTTTCCAGCAGGAAGACGAGAATGGTGTAGCAGGTATGCTTCCAGCTGCCGCTCACATTGCAACTGCATTATCTGAGCTGGGTATCGAGCCTAGCGATACTGTTGTGTTCTACGACAGCAATTCAAACCTGTGGGCAAGCCGAGCTCTTTGGGCTATGGATGTTTACGGTCACAGCGACTCTAAGCTTATTGATGGTTCGTGGAACTACTGGAGCGCAAACGAGCTCAAGACATCAACCGATGTTCCTGAGATCACTGCATCTAACTACGCTTTCACTGCAGCACCTGACCTCAGCATTATTGCTGGATGGGAAGAAGTTCTGGAATCAGTAGACGATCCTTCAAAGATCGTTTGTGACACACGTTCTCCTGAAGAATTCTCGGGCAAGGACGTTCGAGCCGCTGCCGGTGGTCACATTCCTGAATCCAGTAATGTGAACTGGAACCGCTCAGTAAACGAGCAGGGCGAATTCCTTCCTGCTGCTGAATTACGAGTGATCTACGAAGGCGAAGGCATTCAGGGCGACAAGGTCGTATTCACGCTTTGCCAAACTGCTGTTCGAGCAACACACTCATGGTTCGTACTCCAGGAACTTCTTGGCTACGAGACTGTGAAGGTTTACGACGGATCATGGACCGAGTGGGGCAACCGCACAGACGTTCCAATTACTACTCGATAGTAATTATTCCGATCGAACAAAATAGAAAAGCGCCGGCTCAATTGCGAGTCGGCGCTTTTTTTATGCACATTTGGTCGAAGTAAGAAGTAAAACCCTCTTCCAATACAGGTTTACAAGCGACGGTTCAAAGCAAGTAATTACCTGTCGAACGAAACTTCACTTAAACACTTACTAATATTCGTGAAATTTACCACACCCACTCGACGCTACTTAAAACACTTTGCCCATCGGCGTTAAATCGGCATCAGCTACAGATTCTTGTTCTTGGCATACGGCTTCGTTGGTCCGATCATGGCAGGTATGTTCAAAGACGCCGGAACGGACAAAGAGCTTAGCGTTTGGCGGCACCATTCCTAATCACAGGAACCCTGTGCTTGCTAACTGGAATTCTCATATCGACAGCCGAAGAACCTCAACTTGAAGCCGTTGCCGAGCCGGTTACGGCTTAGCAAAATGGCTACCAATCTGTATCCTTCCCGTAAATTCGTACTTTCGACTCAACAGTTGAAGTATGAAACTGGGTTTTGCCAAAAAAACTCATGACGTGATCTATTACGTAACTGGAGACACTGATGTCTGATTCGGAACTATATTCACCTTCGGAATCGTTCGCAGCGAACGCTCACATAAAGAGCTTCGATGAATACAAAGCTGAATACGATAGGTCAATCAAAGACCCCGATGCTTTCTGGGCGGAAAAAGCCTCCGAATACCACTGGTTCAAAAAATGGGACACCGTACGCGAATTCAACTACGACGTTCGCAAAGGCCCGGTCGACATCAAGTGGTTCGAGGGTGGACAAACCAACATCGCCTACAACTGTCTCGACAGACATCTCGAAACCCGAGGCGAACAAACCGCAATCATCTGGGAAGGCAACGAACCCGGCGAACAGCGAGAAATTTCGTACACAGAACTTCACGCAGAAGTCTCTAAATTTGCGAACGTCCTGAAGTCTCGCGGAGTAAACAAAGGTGATCGAGTCACGATCTATATGCCGATGATCCCCGAGCTTGCCGTAGCAATGCTCGCCTGCGCCCGAATCGGAGCCATCCACTCCATCGTCTTCGGTGGATTCTCTGCCGACGCTCTTGGCGATCGCATGGCTGATGCCACTTCCACAGTCCTCGTCACCTGCAACGGGACAAACCGTGGCGCAAAGCCGCTGGAAATGAAGACGGTTGCCGACGAAGCTATGACTATCGCTGAAAAGCAGATGGGTAAGCCAGTTGAAAACTGCATCGTTGTCGAACGAATCAAAGACAGCATAGGCGTTGAACACGACATGCAAGACGGTCGTGACGAGTGGTACGCCGACGCTATGGCAAACGCCAGCCCTGTCAATGAAGCTGAACACATGGAATCGGAAGACCCGCTCTTCATCCTCTACACATCCGGCTCAACCGGTAAGCCAAAGGGTGTGCTCCACACCACCGCCGGTTACATGGTCTACGCCTCGCAAACCCACAAATACGTCTTCGACTACCACGACGGTGATATCTACTTTTGCACAGCCGACATCGGCTGGGTAACGGGCCATTCCTACATCGTCTACGGACCTCTTGCCAACGGTGCAACGACGCTAATGTTCGAGGGAGTTCCTACGTATCCAGGTCCTGATCGCTTCTGGCAGATCGTCGAAAAATGGGGTGTGAACCAGTTCTACACAGCCCCTACTGCTATTCGAGCCATCGCAAGCCTCGGTGACGATTACCCTGACAAGTATGAAATGCCAACATTGAAGTTACTGGGATCCGTTGGTGAGCCCATCAACCCTGAAGCATGGCGCTGGTACAACAAACACGTCGGAAAAGAACGTTGCCCAATTGTCGATACGTGGTGGCAAACAGAGACCGGCGGAATTCTCATCACGCCAATCCCGGGCGCAGTTCCAACCAAGCCTGGCGCAGCTTCAATGCCGTTCTTTGGTGTTGAACCTGAAATTCTCGACCCTGAATCCGGAAAAATTCTTGAAGGCAACGGCGTTTCGGGCGTGCTTGCACTGAAAGCAACGTGGCCGGGCCAAATGCGCACGCTTTACGGCGATCACAAGCGCTTCGAAGAAACCTACTTCGATATGTACAAAAGCTACTACTTCACCGGCGACGGAGCCAACCGTGACAAAGATGGCTACTACTGGGTCACAGGACGCGTGGACGACGTTATCAACGTGTCAGGACATCGAATGGGCACAGCCGAAGTCGAAAGCGCTCTGGTGCTGCACGAAGCCGTTGCCGAAGCGGCAGTCGTAGGCTTTCCGCATGACATCAAAGGACAAGGGATCTACGCCTACGTCACTCTGAACGTTGGACAAGACTACACCGACGAACTTAAGCAGATATTGCGTGGACAAGTTCGACAGATCATCGGCCCCATCGCATCACCTGACGTCATCCATTGGGCACCAGCACTCCCAAAAACCCGCTCCGGCAAAATCATGCGCCGAATTCTGCGCAAAATCGCCACCGACGAAATCGACACCATCGGCGATACCTCCACCTTGGCGGAGCCAGAGGTCGTGGATGATTTGATCGCGAGGAAAGGCAAGTAGGGTTACTTCGTTCCCACTCTCTAGCAGAGAGGGGACAATCACGCATTCAACTGAGCCTAAGTGGCGGCGCTTTTAGCGTTACTTGAACAACATTTGTTCATCTGTTTCATAGAGCGAGTTCTCGTATATTGCTGAGCTCCAACCAGAGATAGTGGGCGGCGCCCTCAGTGCTAATCCGTAACTCCCCTGCGTCGGACCATTGTTCAGCGAATTGATTGCAGCCCATCAGCCGACGCCCATCTCCGCTCTCACGGATTTTCGCAACATCGGATTGAGTTGGAACTTGCTGAACTTCTTCCATGCACGAACAAAGGCAGGTTTACGATGACGTGGAATTCTTCCTTCTCATCAGCTCTGCACTTTTCGAGTGCCTGACGTGCCAGACTTTGTTAAAGTGCTTCGTCAATCGTTTAGTTGCTCGCTGAAGGCGTTCACATATCTGCAGGTTATACCCCAGACGTTTTTTATCCATTGACTAGCTAAAACGAGACGAAACGACGAAACGTTCCCGGTTTAACGCTGCCGCTAAAAATTCCGAACGCTTTGCTCTACACCTCGTATGGAATATTGCTAAGTTCAGCAGCTTCCTTCATAACTATTTCGGTCATTTCACGCGGAGTCTGACCTTCGAAATAATGGGCTTTTCCGATTCGTATGGTAACTTTCGTGCGAAGTGCCGGCACGGACCAGTTCGGGGTGAACGGAATCCACTTTGATATCCATTTACCAACCGCCGAATGTTCAAGCCCCTTACCTTTTCGGTCGTACTCGATACCTATCGGGACAATCGGGATGCGAAGCTCATGACCTTTTTGCTTCAAATGACGCGTTTCGTAACGCCGGAGAAGCCCTATCAATCCTTCTTCGATCGATTCAACGGAATCGTACTGGTACTCACCCTGCGTGAAGGCAGCAGTAATCAAACGCCGATCCAGCCTGTCTTCAACATTTTTAGCAAGTTCTACAGCCCGCTTGCGTGGGTTGCCTATACCGTCTTCTTGCCAGATGACCGTGCCCACGTTCGAGGTAATTTGCTTCTGGATAAAATTGATCACACCATTGTGACCGAACGAATCAGTGGAAACAAAGCTGATGAATTCACCACTAATTTCAGCAAGAGCAAAAACGTCGGCAGAAGTACGGTGAACCGGTGCGAGCATTATCGGTCGGATATTAGGAATTTCACCTTCAACTCGACTGCTAAGCAACAGCGCACGCTTGGCAACCGGGATGAACCCCAACCGAATTACGTGATAATTGAACCGCCACCAGTTCTCTTTGAGACCCATTAAGTTCCTGCGAATACGTCGGAATAAGCGAAATACAGATAGCCAGAAAGCCAGAAAGCCAACTTAACAAGTCTATTCCTGAACATGCGCTGTGTACCTTGCGACCGATAGCAATCCCTCAGATACCCTTCGGACTATGACTACAATCGTATCCAATTCTGACCCCAAGCTAAATATTATGTACATGATGGCCGATGAGGCTATTGACGAACTAATGGGAGCCTGCGACCACCTTGTCGTGAAGACTCATTCTGCGACCTATCAAAGACTGGGCTAGCATAAAGAGATAACCAATTTCACCCTCGTCACAACCGTAGAAGAACCTCGATTCGATCGGGTTTCTTGACTGCCAGCATATATACCACTCGCAATTCATGCTAAACATGGGCATACAGCGTTCAGGTGCGGGGTGGGGCGAATAAAATTAGAGTTGGTTACCCCCACGTGTCTATCGATTTAATAATTCACAAACGAATCGCAACGCATTTAACACCTGCGGCATTCGCGTGCCTTGTCACTTTTGATTCCGAATCCGATTCGGTCACCGTAGCCGCCGTATCAGGTGATGGCACACCGTTATTCTTCCAAGTGAACAGTTCATCTCGACGTTCGCACGGAGGGCGGGTTCCTTCCATCACAGTGAGCAGTAACTGCCAATATCGCTCTTGAGACTATCTTCCGTGACAAGAAAAGTGTTTCGGCAACAGTAGGCGAATTTATCGACCGAGTTCTCCCAGATTCACTCATAAATTCTACTTTCGATCATCATCGAGGCCGATGCCGAGGCCGGCATCTTGTATGTATCACCAGTGAAATTTACGAAACCACAGATCAATTCCTGCCAGACATTTACCAACAAAGTCACCGATTCGCTCTCGAGGCTTTTCACCGAACGAAGGCTAACCGATCAGTCAGATAGAAGAACCACCCGAACAACGCCGACAAGTTCAGACTGCTGATTTGATCGGACTGATCCAACGAAACTATACGAAACCTCTGTCGCCTCGAACGTTCGGCGATATTCATCTTTCATTCGAGGTAGTCGTGAGCTAAATTTGACAAGGTGAGAGTTCGACCTACTCGACACGTTCTTGCAAAGCACTGACACTGCTTTGTCGCGGGTGCAGATCATCTCTCGCGTACGGGCTTAACGAAACGGAGTCAGTTCAATCGTAATTAACGTGACAGTGAAAAACCCTCGAGAAAAGCTCGAAGCAGCTGGCTAGTCGCGGGTGATCCACTCAGTACGAGCATATGGATAGATTATGAAAAATTGGCAGATCGACATTTCTAATCGATTCCGCCAAGCCTCGATCGACGGTACAGTGGATTCATGCTGAACTCACACAAACGAACATTTACGCTCTTTTCAGCTTTATTGGTGCTAGTGGTCGCTTCGATAGCGTGCTCCAGTGAAGCTGACTCTGAATCAGTAAATGACATTTCGTCTCCCAGCTACGAAACCTGTGAAGGATTCGTAACTGCTGAAAACCTCGGCGGAGGTACGAACCCAACTGGACTCGTTGACCGAGTAAGCATTATCGATATCACGTCGATTCCGGGCCTTGCCGATAGTGGTGCTACAGCCAACTGCTTAATCGAAGTGTTCAGAACAGTCGACGGCACCGACTCTGCAGCTCCCGGTGATTCAATCACACTCTCGTTAGTTCAGTTCGAAACTGACGAGATTGCGCTGAACTTATACAACTCAACATTGGCAGCAGCTATTCTCACAGCCGAACAAGTTGGCGATCTTGCTGAAATCCGGCAAGAGGTCATTGGCGAGCACTCGTACTTGATGGAGATCAAAGCAGGCGGAATAGGAGCGATCGCCGTCTTCGTTTCTGGTTCGACTTTCATTTCAATGAGCTCTACAACTGACGATGAAAGTAACGCATTGCTCGACGGGCAGCAGTTAGTTGATTCTGCACAAGGCGTACAATCTCGCCTGCCGTAAGTTAAAAATCGGTTAAGCGCCGGATGAACAAAGAAACTAAATTATCCAGCTGTTTGAATACGATCCTGCCACGCGCATTATGGGAGCGGTGAGCATAGACATCATTCTCGCCACCACCCGTCACGACGTCGAATACCTATCTGACTACTGCCACCCTGTTAGTGACCAGTTTTACGTGCTGTGAGATACCGAAGCCACTCACATGACGGTCATTGGGCTGCCCCCTCGACCAAAAGCGTGAAGGCTTCATCGTTGCCGGCGCGTCTGAGGCAACCACGCTAGGAATAATGGATCCGGGGATTAAGGATCGACGTTTAGGGCGTTACACCCTTAGTAGTAAACGAAAAGAGGCGAAACCGTTCTGGTTCCGCCTCTTTAATTTGATTCAACCGAAATTTCTACTCGTTCGGGTTACACAGTGGTACTCGATTCACTCTTCTTCGCCTTACTACGACGACGATGATTACGAGTCCGATCAACCATATTGGGCTGAAAATCCCTAACCATAGTCCAATTTTGGCGAAGAACACGCCGATCGACTGCAACGTTCGAACTGCATCACGAGTGGTGTCGCGAGTATCGAGTTCGGCGGCAGCTACTCCGATTGTTTCTCGAACGAATACCAAGAAGGCTCCTGTTGCTTTGACCTCGCCTACTTCAGTCTGGCCGGTGACGGTGAGTTCGACAAAGTAGGGATTCGGTCGGTGATTTTCATACTTGTGGCTGGTGCCTACCTGCCCACCGCCTTCTTCTGCGTCAATCACACTTCCAACAGGAGCCGAGCCATCGCCGAAATTCCACGAATAAGCGATGTCTGTCACACCGTCAGGTCGAGTAAACGATGCTTCGAAATCGACCGTATTTCCTGATTCGATCGTCTGATTTTCACCAGCGAAAACTTCGATAACCGGCAATCGACTTACAGTGGTTATAAGAGTGTCTTCACCCTCGGCAAGCCCCGAATCGCCAGAACCGGTTAGTTCCGCAGTGACTATGAACGGAGAATCTTCGTCTCGATCAAAAACGTGAATGATCGGTGAGGTGATAACTTCGTCGCCATTACCAGTTGGAGCCACTCGGTTTACGGTCGATTCTCGTGTTCCATCTCCAAAATTCCACGTGACAGAGAAATTATCTATGCCCTCTGGCGGAGTGAATATCGCCCGGAAAGTCACCGGGTGACCCATCGCAGCAGCTATATCTTCACCGGCGTAGATAGTCATCTGTGCTGGAACCGATTCTAGGCTGACAGATATGAACGAGAATGCCGAACTTTGCGACAGGAACGTTAGCCGGGCTTCAAGCGATTCAAGATCGCTCTGAATACTGGTTATTTCCTTCTGGATAGTAATAGCGTCTTCAACGGAGAATGCGCGATCGTAAAGAAGTCGCAAAGTACCGAGCGTGTCTTCGAGAGTCTGTGCCCGAGCAGAAACATCGGTGAACTCTTCCGTGAAGTCATCGCTTCTGGTCGAAGACGACTTCACTTTTACGGCTAAGTCGGAGAACTGTTCGATGACGTCGTCAAATCTGTCGACTGGAACTCGAACTGAAATTGTTCCCGAGTAGTTTCGTGGCCGGTTTGATGAAACGACCCACCCGCCAGCTGCGGTTGCAATGTTCGAAATATCGTCCATCGACATGGTTACATCATCGACTGTGACCGTGAGATCGGCTGTTCGGATGATGATTCGGCCAACGGTTGCAGAAGCAATTTCATTTTCGACTGACGCAGAGCCTGAGTTTACGGAAGTTGTGATCCGCACAGTATCGGGGTATTCCGATGAGTCGTAATTACCAAACAAGGTTGAGGACGAAGCAGCAGGATTTGTCGTCGCCGCTGGTGCAGCCGCGGCCGCAGGTACGGCAGTTGCGGCAGTGCTGTAACCGCCTCCATGAGATTCCACGTCATCGGAATCACTGGAAAACGAATCATTTACAGATGACTGAAGCTTCGCGTATTGCTCCTCAGTAATGCCGTAACCGGAGTCGAGTACGGTGTCACCCGTCACGGTTACAGATGAGTCATAGCTACCGGGAGCTCGGAGATTACCCGAATTGCCAGGGGCGCCTGAAGTGCCTCGGTCAGCCGACGCACACGCCCCGACCAGTGCCAGAGCGAATATCGCAACTACTGGAAGAAAATATCGCGGATTCAATCGTTTATACATAACTGTCCCTCGCTTAGAAGAATCGACGGTCAAACGTCGAATAGTCTTCGATGCCAAACAGGTTTTGTCCGAGTATCTGATTGCGCAGCCCGGCATGACGCTGTAGTGGTATAACGTTTTACTTGACCAATTTGTTCCGCTGCTCGTTGAAATCAATAAAAGGAACCCATGGAATACAAGCTATTTGGACGAACCGGTGTGTTCGTCAGTCCGATCGTGTTGGGCTGCATGATGTTCGGGCAAAAGACCGACCTCGCCGCCACCTGCGAAATTATCGATTACGCACTCGGCGAGGGAATTAACTTCCTCGACACCGCCGATGTTTACGGCGGGGGTGCTTCAGAAGATTTCGTTGGCGAAGCGCTTCAGCGAAACGGCAAACGAAACGACGTATTTCTGGCGACCAAAGTTAACGGTCGTATGTCGCCGAAGCCGAACGATATTGGAACCAGTCGACACCACATCATCGAGGGCTGTGAAGCAAGCTTGCGGCGACTAAAAGTCGACCACATCGATCTATACCAGCTACATCGACCGAACTCGCACATTGCAATCGACGAAACACTGCGGGCAATGGACGACCTTGTTGATTCCGGAAAGATTCGTTACGCCGGAACAAGCAACTACGGGTCATGGCAGTTCGTCGAATCACTTTGGGCGTCAGAAAAGCTCGGTCTAAATCGATTTGTCAGCGAGCAATCGCCGTTCAACCTTGCCGATCGTCGTGCTGAACGTGAACACATAGCGATGTGCCAAACATACAGCACAGCATTCATTCCTTGGTCGCCGCTCGCCGCCGGGGGTCTAACCGGCAAGTACACCCGAAATGCTCAGCAGGCCTCAGGTACCCGATTTGGTGATGAAACCGACCCCGTTAAGCTCAAACGATTTAGCGGAGGCGTGATGGATATCGTCGATGGACTCGTTCCGCTCGCCGAATCCCACAACGCGACAGTTGCCCAAATTGCACTAGCGTGGGTGGCTGCACAGCCCGGCGTAACCGCGCCGATAGCAGGGCCTCGTACGCTAGACCAGTTCAAAGACAATTTAGGCGCTTTGAATGTTGAGCTAACAACAGAAGATTTAGACAAGATTGATGACCTAGCCGCTCCCGGCACCAATGTCGCAGAATACTATGAAGCTAGTTTCGAATCTAACGCTCACCGTTTCTAGACGGCAATCTGACCTCTCTTACTTCAAAATTCAAAAAGTAAATAACTCCTAAATAATGGACAAACGAAAAGTTCTAATCACTGGTGGCGCCGGACTCATCGGTTCCTTGATGATCGATAATCTGGGTGACAAGTACGAATTCTCGTCGCTCGACCTAGTCGAAAACCCAATCGTTCATTCAACCGTCGCCAACATCGACGATTTTGATGCCATAGCTCCCGCATTCGCAGGTGTGGACACCGTCATACATCTCGCAGCAAACCCTCACCCCGATGGATCATGGGAATCTAATCTTCAGAACAACTTCATCGCAACGTACAACGTATTTGAACTTGCAAAGCAAAACGGTGTGAAGCGAGTTATCTTCGCCAGTTCAAATCACTCAGAAGGCGGAAACTACCTCGACGCACCGTGGAGACACGTTAACGAAGGTAAATATGAGCTGCTTAAGCAGGACAACTACGAACTAATCACCGAAACCCATCGAATCAGACCCGATGGCTACTACGGTGTCGCAAAGGCGTACGGCGAAGCACTTGGCAGCTACTACAACGACTACCACGGCCTAAATTCGTTTCATCTTCGTATCGGCTGGGTGATCCGAGATAACGATCCAACCGTTTCGTCTCATGGTCTTACGCTCTGGTTGAGTCACGGCGATCTAGTACAGATCATGGATCTGTGCATCAGTGCTCCCGAGTCGTATCGTTACGACATATTCAACGCTACTTCCGACAACACGTGGAAGATATTCGACATTTCTCACGCCAAGGAAGCTCTCGGCTACAAGCCACAAGATCGAGCGGGATCTGAACTTAGATCCGACTAATCTTTACGGCAATCCCCAAGCGAATACACAAGTAAAAAAACAAAATGTCATCAAGCGACAAACGAAAAACTCTTATTACAGGTGGAGCCGGTCTTATCGGCTCGATCATGATCGACAAACTTAGCGGTAAATACGAGTTCTCATCGCTCGATCTAAAAGAAGCTGACGGCATAAAGTCGACGGTTGCCAACCTCGATGACCTCGAAGCGATCACTCCGGCTTTCGACGGAATCGACACCGTTGTTCACCTCGCTGCCGATAGATCACCGGCTGGTTCGTGGGATTCGATTCTCAAAAACAACTTCGTAGCCACCTACAACGTGTTCGAGGCATCGAAAAGAGCAGGCGTGAAGCGAGTCATATTCGCAAGTTCGAATCACGCCGAGGGAGGGTTTTATCTTGACTCTCCATGGAAGCACGTGAACGAAGGTAACTTCCACCTGCTTGAACAAGACAACTACGAGCTAGTTACCGAAAACCACATGATTCGTCCTGATAGTTACTACGGAGTCGCCAAGGCGTACGGAGAAGCGCTCGGCAGCTACTACAACGACTACCACGACCTAAGCTCGTTACATCTGAGAATCGGCTGGGTGCTGGAGACAGATGATCCTACGTTCTCGGCATACTCGCTTTCGCTTTGGCTGAGTCACCGCGACACAGCTCAGATCATTGACCTCTGTATCGATGCGTCAGAATCGCATAGGTACGACATTTTCAATGCAACATCCGACAATACTTGGAAAATTTTCGACATATCCCATGCTAAAAACGCACTCGGATACGACCCTAAAGATCGCGCTGGGTCAGAATTCACACCGCGTCCGTATGAGCGAATCACTTAGACATCGCTGCCTAAGGAACTGGTACAGATGGTTGAGGATGACACTTGGAACTAAGCTGGGTATTGCCCGCGATCGCTAGCCCGCTCATCTACGCGATGGTTTCGATTGGCGACAAGTGGATTTTGTCGACGCTAAAGCTGCGGATCGAAAGTTTCAATCTGTTTGTAGGTGGAACTCAACTCGGAATCTCTCTCGTAATTCTTCTGATACTTGGAATTCCAAATGCCTCGTTGAGCGCGCTAGCTGCTGCTCTCGGAGGCGGAATGATATGGGGAGTTGCGTTGATACTGCTGTTTATGGCGTTACGCCGTGAACAGATTGGTCGAGTGGTTCCGGTATCTCAAACCTCTCCAGTATTTGCTGCCATTCTCGGCGTTGTGTTTCTAGGCGAGCACCTCGAATGGTGGGGTTGGCTAGCAGTTCTACTGGTAGTAGCGGGGGCAGTTATCGTTTCTGCGGAGCCGCACCAATTGCTTTCTGGAGGATTCAGAAAGATCTACTTGTGGCTGGTGCTCGCCGCCGCTCTAATCGGCATCGCGCAAGTTTTACTTAAGGTTTCATCAGACGAATTGAGCATGTGGCACAACATGTCGCTTCGTGGGATAGGACTCTTCACGACACTCGCAACCCCTGTTCTTAGGCCGTCGGTTATAAGGGGCCTTGGTTCATTCGTAACCACCAAGAAAACTGCCATTCCGGTTCTGGTTATCGAAGGCTTGGGCCCGATACTAGGCAACGGATTCTTGTTGCTGGCACTAGCGAACGGACCTGTCTCGCTCGTGAGCGCATTACTCGGCACTAGGCCGATATTTATCCTGTTGATTACGCTCGCTTTTGCACCGCTTGCCAAGACAGCACTTGCCGAAGAATTTACGAGAGGCGATATCATCACAAAGACGATATCTACTGCCGCGGTAGTAGGCGGCGTCGTGATCATCTCTCTCGCTAGCTAACGATACCGCGGCTGACTAGACGATCTGGTTGCGCAGTTCCGTTTCGCCGTTCCAAAGTCGATTCAGATTGTCATTGAGAATGTCGATTACCCGTTCTTCGTAAAGTCGAGTCTCACCACCTGTATGAGGGGTGATTATTACGTTTTGATAATCCCAGAACACTGAATCCTCTTCCAGAGGTTCGTTCCAGAAGTGATCGATTCCAGCACCAGCTATTTGGCCCGACTTGAGAGCTGCAGCAAGTGCTGATTCATCGACGCACTGCCCCCTTGCAACGTTGATTAAGTAAGCAGTAGATTTCATCGCCAGCAGTACGTCGACATCCACTATGTCGGTCGTCTCTGGTGTAAGTGGGCAAGTCAGTGCTACAAAATCTGCGCGCGGTACAAGTTCGGCGAGCCTGTCGGGCGTAACCACTTCGTCGGCCGGACCTTCAGCGGTCGAAGGATCACGTTTGGTGGCGATAACGTTCATATCGAAAGCTTTGGCGAATTTTGCCAGCCTTGAGCCGATCGCTCCCATACCCACGATTAGAATAGTCTTACCGATCAATTCATCCTCGCGTTGAGTAAGGTCACCGAGCATCCCTCGCCACGTGTGACTGTTCTGGTTGTCGCGCCCAGTATGAATGTGACGATTCAGACCCAGAATCATCGACATTGCGTGTTCGGCAACCGCGTTTTGGTTTACGCCTGACGCGTTGGCGAGTCGAATTCCACGTTTTTTCAGCTCATCCAGCGGAAACTGATCATACCCAGCCCCTATCGACTGGATGTATCTCAGATTTGTTGCTCGTTCGAGCAATGCGTTATCCCAGTAGCCCGAACAGACAAATACGTCGGCATCTTGGATCCGATTCATCGTGTCTTCCGCCGTCCATGTCTGAAAATATTTCACGTCGGGACTTCGGGCCTCGTAGCGCTCTTCCATCCGATAAGCAACGTGAGCAAAGTGGACGGTGGTGTCCGCAGTGGACGGAAAACCTTCAGACATAACTTCTCCAATCGAAGTAATAATCACGCGAAAAACGCTTCAAGTACTGGACAATAGCCGAATCAGGATCGACTGTATAACCAGATAACCGATGATTCCGTCGTCACCATTTCTGATGATACCGAATCATACTGCCGAATTAGTAATAGCGAACACAAGAACGTATATGCCAGAAAACATAACGATTAGAAACGAAAACGTATCGGTAACTATCTCACCAGATGCAGGTGCTTCACTGAGATCTATTAAGGTGAAAAAAAGTGGAAATCAGTACGAGCTGCTGTCAGGCGGAGACAATCCACACGACCCAACCGAACTTCCACACGGAGAAGGATCGTTCGTAATGGCACCGTGGGTGAACAGGATTCGTGATGGACGACTTGTGACACCAGACGGCATTCATAAGATCCCGATGAACCAACCACCGCACGCTATTCACGGTTTGGAACGAGATCGGGTATGGACGGTTAAATCCTCGACCGAAAGCTCTCTCGAACTAGAAATCTCACTCGCAGAACCATGGCCATACGCCGGGCGAGTTGAATACTCCCTCGTATTACAAGGCTCATCACTAGTACAAATTATGCGACTCATCGCCGACGTTAGCGAGACTCGATCATTCCCTGGAAGCGTTGGCTGGCACCCCTGGTTCAACATCACTCTGGGAACACAATCCGTAACCGCTACCGCCGATGTTTCAAGTCAATGGGAACTTGATGACACAGCTACCGCGACAGGCAAGTTGTCGGTAACCGGAATAACCGACCGTTTACAAAAAGGTACTCAGTTTGCAGTTCGAGAAGTGGATGGCTGCTTCTTGATGAACCCGGGCGGTGGTGCAGTTTTGACTTGGCCGGAGCTGACTATGACGATCACAGGATCTGAAAAAATCACCCACTTCATGTTTTATTCACCAGAGCATGCATTATGCGTAGAACCTCAAACTTGTACAGTCGACGCCGCGCAGCTTGACGAAAAAGGGCATGCGAACACAGGGCATGTACTTGTCGATCGAGAAAATCCGTTGGTAGCTACAACAACTTGGATGTGGGACTAAAGAGATAAGGTGTCTGCGCCTTTGAACATCTCATCAACAGAATCTGCTATTTCGATTAGCGGAGTAGAGTTCGCTTACGGAAATAGTCCTGTTCCAATGGGCACACCAAATCGATCTGACAGTACTACAATTCGTGAACTCACTCGTAGTTAGCCGATATATGTCGGTCTAATCGCAAGTTTCAGCTAGAAGATCCGAAGTTTCAGGTACTCATGTCCACAAATACGCTTGCGAACCTACTCAATCCATCGTCATCGACAGATGATTCGATCATCATTCCCGGCGGACCAACGCTTTCGTACGGTCAGTACGCAGAAGAGATTGAACGAGTCGCAGGCCTACTTGCGGGTGCAGGGGTGAAGCCGGGTCGACCTGTTTCTATAGTTTTGACGAACAATCTCGAATTCATGGTTCTATTCCTCGCTGTTGCCCGAGCCGGTGCTGTAGCTGCACCCTTGAACTCCGCTTACACAGTCGATGAGTTCAAGTTCTTCATGGAGGATGCCGACTCGCAGTTGGCAATCGTTCCACCGGGAGCACACCTAGGTCGGGACGCGGCGAGCCAGCTCGGCATTCCAGTACTCGACGCTTCACTAAATGTCGGATCGGTCGTTTTGAGCAACCGAAGTGGAGCAGTCACAAAATCGGCAGATGCCCAGCCACCTTCCGAAAGTGACATAGGTCTATTTCTTCACACATCAGGAACAACGAGTCGTCCAAAAGGCGTACCCCTCACTCACGCCAACCTGATGAAGTCGATCAGCAATATAAAGAACCACTACGAACTAACGACCGAAGACACTTCGATCATCGTGATGCCGCTGTTCCATGTTCATGGGCTAATGGGAGCATCGCTCTCGACATTGAACTCAGGTGGATCACTGGTTATTCCTGAGAAATTCTCGGCTTCGAGCTTCTGGGGATTACAAAAAGACTATTCGGCGACGTGGTATTCGGCGGTTCCGACTATTCACCAGATTTTGCTTATGCGAGCCGATGACGATAACGCTCCTCGCGAATCGTTTAGGTTCATTCGATCCTGCTCATCAGCACTTGCTCCGGCAGTCTTCGATCGACTCGAATCACGATTCGGCGCTCCAGTTCTCGAAGCCTACGGAATGACCGAAGCTTCACACCAGATGTCATCAAGCCCGATGCCTCCCGGAAAACGAATTCCCGGTACGGTCGGACAGGCAACAGGTGTTGAGATTGCAATCATGGATATGGCAGCTAGAGGGCAATTACAGAAGACCGGTGATATCGGCGAAATCGTCATCAAGGGCGAAAACGTCATGCACGGGTACAACAACAACCCCGAAGCAAATGCAGAAGCTTTCGTCGATGGCTGGTTCCGCACCGGGGATCAAGGTTTCTTAGATGCCGAGGGGTATCTCGCGTTGACGGGTCGAATCAAAGAACTGATCAACCGAGGCGGAGAGAAGATTTCACCACTCGAGATCGACGGAATTCTACTGAAGCACCCTGCTGTATCAGAAGCAGTGTGTTTCGCCGTGCCTGACGAAAAATACGGCGAAGTGGTACATGCTGCTGTGGTTTTAAAGGGTGACGCTGACCAAGAAACCATTCGGACGTACTGCCGCGAGCAGATGGCAGGATTCAAGGTTCCTGACGTTGTATACATTGCCGACTCACTACCACGAACAGCAACGGGCAAAATTCAGAGACGTCATATGGTTGCGGCGTTCGCAGAAGAAAAGTAGTTTGATAAGGCGAGGTGGGTTGATGCGGCATTAGCAGTCGGCTCGGAGAAGCGGTACTCGCAAAGTGGTACACGACTCGTGGTGATGGGAACTAGATACCCGCTAGCTCTTATCGAGCAGCGATAAAAATACCGTTGCGAGCGCGATGTAGGCGGCAATACCTACCATTCCGGTTACAGTCGTTAGAAAGACTGACGTCGAAGCCGCAAGGTCGGCCTTGATCGCTCGAAGCACGAACGGAATTATCACGCCTGGTAATGCTGCAATCAGGATTTTTAATAACAGTGCGAGATAAACGTCGCCTCGCGAGAGCAAAACTAGTCCGGCTATTACGTCTGCGATGACTACACCTTGAGCGATAGCTAATAATGCCTCTCTGACGAACAGCCGCTGGGCATCATGAGTTGGCACATTATCAATTACCATCTAACGCACGATAATTGTCAGTGTCTAAGTTCCAGGAATTCCCAATTGTGTCGTGTTAAGTTCAGTCATCTACAACAGTTCCTGATTACGCAATATGAAATCTATTCGATAATTTGCCCCAAGTTGTCGAACTTGTCGATAAGCTTGGTCACCGTTTGTAGGTTTAACTTATTGGATACATGAAACCCATATCTCGAATTATGTCGAGGTGGTGTCGAAAATCATGTGATCCAACGTGATATTTGTGGAAAGGTTCTCTCATGCTATTAGGTGTTGCGGGTCTCGTGCCAGGCGACTGGAAATCAATCGATGGAGCTGTCCTCGATAACGTTGTTGATCACGGATTCAAAACCGTTCAAATTCGAGTCGACGATCCGCAGTCGATGGGGAACGGCGACGTTAAACGCCTGAAATCCATGTTCGAAGGGCGTGGGTTTGAGATGCCTCAGACAGTTGGAAACTACGGCGGCAAGCTCATCGCTGAAGACAATACTGAGCGAAAAAACGAGATCAAGTTCGTAAAGCGAATGGTCAACGTAACTGCTCGACTCGGCAGCCCTAACACATATCTTCGCCCCGGTAGCCTGAATCCAAAGGGTGGCTGGATGCCTCACCCACTGAATCACACTGACGAAGTGTTTGATCGACTCGTCGACAGCACGAAACAGATTTGTGCAGTTGCTGAGAACGAAGGAATCATGATGGCAGTCGAAGGTGGCACGGTTTGCCCTATCGACTCCCCACAGCGAATGAAAGATCTGATCGACGCTGTTGGATCGAAGGCACTAGGGTTGAACATGGATCCCGTGAACTTCGTAGGCTCGCTCGATATTGCATACGACACCACAGCGCTCATCAATGAGTTCTACGAACTGATCCCAGATCGGATCGTTGGCGCCCACGCGAAAGACTTCACAGTCGTAAACGCACTGCTGCCTCACTTCGAAGAGTCGATCATCGGACAGCCCGAAAGCCTGCTGGACAATGAAGCGTTGCTGGTCGGCCTACAGAAGGTCAATCCGAACGCACATGTTCTAGTCGAGCACCTTCCCGACGACAAAATTCCGGCAGCCGCAGCAGGAATTCGCAAGGTTGCTGAGCGTGCCGGTATTGTTTGGGACTAAAAGAAAATAATTGGTCGGTACTTACGTAGACCGACACTGGATATAACGTTTTTGGAATTCGTCTTCTCGCGGTTTCAATAAGAAGAATCTGCCCCGGCAGTTCAGGAGCTAATCATGCCCGTCGATCTCTCCGGCAAACGAATAATCATCACCGGTGCTGCAACTGGAATCGGGCGAGCCACAACTCTTCGGGTGTCAGCGGCCGGGGCAAAAGTAGCTGCCTTTGACGTTAATGACGCCGACGGCGCAGCCACGATCGGCGATGTGAACGAAGCTGGGGGCGACGCTCGCTACTGGCACGTTGACGTACGTGATGAAATTGCCATTTCAGGTGCTGTCGCAGCCGCAGAGACGTGGCTCGGTGGCGTGGACATATTGATTCACGTTGCCGGTGTGCTTCAGGGTGCAGCGATCGAGCTTGATGAGTTCCCCGAGGAAATTTGGGACACAGTTCTCGACATCAACCTTCGTGGATCGTTCACGATCTGTAAGTACGTCACAGGCGTGATGAAAAAGCAGGGCAAGGGCGTCATTATCCTTACTTCTTCAGGAGCTGGAGTTACGGGTGGAAGTTCGTCACTCGCATACGGTTCGTCTAAGGGCGGCGTTCACGGTCTTTCGCTCGTAATGGCAGCTCACCTTGAGAAGTACAACATTCGTGTGAACGATGTTCTTCCGGGGGCAGTTGCTACTCCCTTGAAAGTTTCGAATGTCGAAGACATGCACAACGCTGGAGGAAAAGCAGGAAACCTCGAAGAGAAGATTGATGCACTTGTGTCGCCAGATGAGATTTCGAAGGTGTTCGCATTCCTAGCCAGCGACGAAGCCAGCATGGTCAAAGGCAGCGTGGCGACGCGCTAGTAACTTCACTATCCCTCCCTCTCTAGCAGTGAGAGAGTTAGGTAAATGCTGAGCCAGCCTAAGCAGGGTGAGTCGAATCGACAAACTCTCTGAATGTATTGATCGGAAGGTGGACGCTTGCGGAAGAACGAGTTGACGCCCATTAATGAACAACTGTTGTTTTACAATCTCCAGCTGGTCCGGTAATTATCAACAGTCTCGCAGGTATCAAATTGTCTCTACTCCTGCTTTGCGGTGTCGCGTTTCTCCCAGCCAGGGCGGAACATTCTTAGGAAGTTGCTCTTACCGTAAGGGTACTTTTTGGCCTCCTCTTCGTTCAGTGTGACGCCAATGCCCGGTGCAGTCGGCATTGTGAGATGCCCGTATTCAACACGAAGGAAACCGGTTAGAACATCACTAACCCACGGTTCCAAGAAATCATCGAAACACTCTTGGATGAAGACGTTTGGTGTGACTGCGTCGATGTGAAGAGCGACCATAGTTTTGAACGGACTTTCGGCGTTGTGCAAAGCTATTTCAGCGTGGTGAGCTTCGGCAATTCCTGCTATTTGTAAAGATCGCCAGATCCCACCGACTCCAAGGGGCTCCGGGTTAATAACATCGGTTACGTTGTGCGAAAGAAACTCACCGAACTCGTGAATAGCGTGCATTCGTTCGCCCGCGATCATCCGAACAGGGATTCGACGTGCCACTTCCACTAACGCACTCACGTCGGTAGATAGAACAGGGGTTTCGAACCACGTGACGTCATAGTCTTTGAGCCAATTACCGATCTCTATCGCGGCGTATGTGCTGAATCGATCGTGTGCTTCGATTAAAATATCCACTTCGTCGCCAACAGCATCACGAACCGCGCCGATCAGTGCCTTAGCCTCGGCCGTTTCTTTACGCGACATCTGCATGTGCGCATCGCCGAAAGGGTCGAACTTAAGTGCGGTGTAGCCCTTTGCCACTACCTCACTGGCCTTTTCTGCAAAGCCTTCTGGAGTTCGTTCCCCTGAGTACCAGCCATTAGCGTACACCCGAACGTTTTCACGAACTTTGCCACCTAAAAGGGTGTGAACGGGAACACCAAGTGATTTTCCAAGGATATCCCAGCAAGCCATCTCGATTCCTGCCATCGCGGTCGTCACTTTGATAAATGCAGTTAGGTACAGCTTATGAAAGATCTGGTGGACGTTACGAGGATCCATTCCGATGATCAGGTGCTTGATCTCTTCGACCGCTGCCACTCGTGGCTGAGTCTCAGACCCGCCGGTCGCTTCACCGACCCCGATCAGCCCTTCGTCGGTTTCGACTACAACGTAAATCCAATTCTTCCACGGGTTACCAACTACAACGGTCCGTACATCAGCTATCTTCATTCAGCTTCTCCAGCAATATGCGGACATCAAACCCAATTCATTTCAAACCAAGCCGGCAGGAATTATACTTCGTCTATTCTGAACGATGTGTCTGCAAGCGAGGCTGTACGGGTCCAAGGCAAATGGAATCCGTCGGTATGATCAATTCACTTGGCGAAACCCTCTTTCTTCAAAATTTCTACACACTCTCTGAACAGGTTCCACATAGTCGTTTTCTATATTTGGTTGTAGTCGATCAATCGACCAAAAGTTTAGAAAGATTTAGACAATGTTCAAACGAAAAATTACTCTCGGCGTAACCGCAGGACTCCTCGGAGCATTTGCCCTCGCAGGAGCGGCATTCGCCCAAGAAGTCACAGCAGACGGTGAAAATCCACGATATTCGATCAAAGATCGAGTCGCCGAAATCCTCGGCATCGACCGAGACGCCCTCGACACTGCAATGAGCACTGCTCGAGATGAGCACCGTAAAGCATCGCTGAACGAGCGCTTAACAGCCCTCGTAGAAGCCGGAGCCATTACGGAAGCACAGGCGGACGAGATCGACGCTTGGGAAGACTCCAAGCCTGAAGTAATGGACGATTTGATGAAGCTCGGACGCGGTCACTGTACTGGCGACGACGTAAGCATAGAAGCTCGACTAGCAGCACTCGTAGAGCAGGAAGTAATCACCCAGGCAGAAGCTGACGAAATTACTGCGTGGACAGAGGCCAAGCCCGACCACCTCGACGATCTTCGTCAAGAGCTAAAGGGCGACCGAGATGGCGAGGGCCGACGCGGTCGACATGGACACGGACGCCATCACCGCTGGAATAACGGTTCTGAGGGTCGTGGTCAAGGACGTGGACCAGATGGACCCGGACCACGTGATTTTGGACAGCAAGCTCCTGAGTCTGGTTCCGGTACATCGTTCACTCTTCCGAGCGGCGACGAAATTAGCGTTTAGTCCGCACCAGCCTGACCTCCTATGAAAAGTGCAGAAGAATTTGGGAATTATTAGTACCGACACCTGATTGGCGAAAGCCTAATATGTTCGGAGTAAATAATTTGATGATTCTGAATCGATAGAATCACTGGATTGAACTTGAACCTAAACTCGGCTCAGGAAATTCGCACATGGCACAAAACGTGAACAACAAAACTCAACGACTTCAACAGTGGTTCGACGACCAACCGAGATGGGATCATGCCTCCTACGGTGAGTTCATGCACGTTGGCGGGAACCAAACGATCTTCCAGATCGCTCTTAAAGAACAAGAGGTAACAACCGAAACTAAAGTGCTCGATACTGCATGTGCGGTAGGAGGAAACGCCCGCTGGATGGCGTCTTTGTATGGTTGCCAGGTCTACGGGAACGACATCGATGAACAAGCTCTGGCAGTTGCCCGGGATCTGGCTGAAATCGAGAACATTTCCGAGCTGTGCACGTTCGTGAAAGCTCCGGTCGAAGATCTACCGTTCGATGACAACACGTTCGACATGGTTATGACCACCGATGTTTACGACCCGACAGAAGTAAAACGTGTTTTAAAACCCGGCGGAAGCTTCATCGTTGTTTCACTGTTCGAAGACCCTAAAGTAACGCCACTTCAGCTCGCTGAAAGTTGGGGACTCGAACTCGAAATCTCGCTAGACGTTACTGATCTAGCTTTCGCCTTCAACCGAGCGAAAGAAACAGAAGCACGCCTCCTTCACGAATCTAAGATGATCGGTGCACGCGAACTGATCGAGATCATGAACGAAAGCATCGTTCCGTACACCCGAGGCAGTCGCCACTACATTCTGCGACTCCGCAAAAAATAACCTGCCGACGACTAACCCTTATCTACTCGAAAAATAGATGACCAACAACACTACCGACCAATACCGCGGCATCTACGGAATACCCGCAACGCCGTTCAATGAAGATGAAACTCTCGATATACGTTCATTAGAAAGCGTGCTTGATTTTTCAGTAGAAAACGGCTGTCACGGCATCGTAATGCCTGTGATGGCAAGCGAATACCAAGCACTCACAGACACTGAGCGTAAACAGGTATTCGATATCACGACCAAAGTGGTTGCCAATCGCGTTCCAACTGTTGCCGGGGTGTCAGGTATCTCGAACATCCACTCGCTCGAACTGGCGAAATACGCAGAAGATGCCGGGTTCGACTCAGTGATCGCTATGCCGCCGTTCAATATTGCGAGACCGTCTACTGCCGAAGTACGAAGTTTCTTCGAACTGCTCAGTGACGCTATAGATATTCCTATCTGGATTCAGAATCACTCGTTGGGAGCACCGTTCAGTGCGGCACAACTTGCCGACCTCTGCGAAAACGTTGAAAACGTTAGCTACGTCAAGGAAGAAACCACATTTGCAGCACAGCTAACGACCGCCCTACTCGATCAGGCTGGCGATTCGGTCAAAGGCGTTATGGGGGGCATGGGTTGTAAGTTCCTGATTTCAGAATTCAATCGTGGAATGTGCGGAAACATGCCAGCGTCTCACTTCGGCGACATCCACTCCAAGATGTGGAACTTGCTTGAAGACGGAGATGAGTCTGGGGCAAGAGCGATTCACACTCGAATGGCTCCCCTAAACAACTACGAAAGCCTATACGGCATGCGAGCTTTCAAAGAAGTTCTCTGTCGCCGAGGCGTTATTACATCACCAACCACCCGATCACCCGGCAAAAGCACTCTCGATAAGTACGATCTCGCCGAGTACGACATGCTACTGGGGTCGATTGACGACCTGATGACCTGGAAGGCCTCCTAACCCCTTGAAAATCGAAGCTATCGATCTCTTTTACGTCGCGCTCCCGAAAATCACTCGAACCGCAGATGGTACGCAGGACTCGCTCGTAGTTCGTGTTCGAACTGACAACCGACTCGAAGGCTGGGGGGAATGCGATGCGTCGCCGCTTGTATCGATGGCGGCGTACGTGATGCCGATGTCCCATTCGAACATCATCAACATTCGTGAGGCACTTCTCGGCGAAACTCTAGATTCGCCTGAAGACGTAGTTCGCCTGCGAAATAAAGCCGGTGAGTACGGACTCGATATTCAGCAACTCGACCACGCGGTCGCCGGTGCCGATATCGCCATGTGGGACGTACTCGGCAAACATCTTGGCGAACCCGTTTGGAAGCTGATCGGTCACGATGCTTCGTACAAGAAACTCCCGTACGCCAGTGTGCTGTTCGGCGACGACCCTGCTGAGACCCGTACAGTCGCCGATTCGATCGTCGAACGTGATTTCCGTGCTGCCAAGTTCGGCTGGGGCCCGATGGGTCGTGGCTCGCTTGCAGATGACATTGCCCTCGTACAGGCTGCCCGTGACGGACTCGGACCCGACGCCAAGTTGATGGTCGACGCTGGAGTTATTTGGGGTGACGACGTCGATGCTGCATATGAACGTGCCGTCGCGTTTGCTGATCTCGGCGTCATATGGCTTGAAGAACCGATTCGAACTGAAGAAATTGGCGCATACAAAGCGTTGAGCGACAAGGTTCGTGCGAACGGCATAAACATCGGTGTAGCGGGAGGCGAAGGTGCCGACTACTACCGAGCTGCCGACGACATGATGACTAACGCCGGACTCGATTTCGTTCAGATCGATGTTGGCCGCATCGGCGGAATTACAGAAGCCAAACGGGTCGCAGACAAAGCGCACGAACTTGGTGTCCAGTATGTGAACCACACGTTCAAAAGCCATTTATCAGTAGCGGCTTCGATACACGTCTTCGCGGGATACGAAGAGTTTGATCTGACCGAATACCCAGCAGGCGATTCCGCACTAATTCTTGGCCTAACCGCCCCCACCGGTATTTTCAGAGATGTCGACGGATTCGTACGAGCTTCCGACAAGCCCGGACTCGGCGTAGAGGTAAATCTCCACGCTATACGCGAATACCAACGCCAAGTAAAAATCGAAATCGACGGCGAAGTCCTGTTCGAATCGTCGCAACCGTAGGTTCAGCGCAAGCCAACGCCGCATTTCTAGACCGAAGCAAAGCGAAGCGGAGAGACTTTCGGCGGAGACGATGGGCGCGGGCGACGTTATGTGCGGCACGAATGCCGCCCCCACCACACAACCGAAGATCCCTCCACTGGAGTCGGGAAGTCAGGTCTTACCTAAATCAACGATCATTCCTGGACGATTCACCGACCGACGCGACCCGTTCGCCTCACAATCAATCACCTCCGGTAGCGCGAACTCACTGACATCTCGTGTTGACGCATGGCCTTCTCGTTCTTAGAATTGATTTTCTAGCACTCTAAGCTCGCGACTGCTAACAGTCGGCAAGGTCAAGTGCTAATCAAGAAATCGGTCTGAATTGAGACTGAATCGGTGTGTCCGCATCGTTCAGCTGAGTTTGCAAAACCGAATTCTCGTCTACCACTAAGGAGAATCATTTCAGTGGCATTGAACCTCACACCGCTTGGTGACAGGGTGATTATCGAGCCTGCCGACTCAGAGGCATCAACCTCTCCCGGCGGAATCATCATTCCCGACACCGCGAAAGAAAAGCCTCAGCAGGGTGCAGTTGTTGCAGCCGGCCCAGGTCGAACAACCGACGACGGAACAGTCATCGACATGCCTGTTTCAATCGGTCAGACCGTCATCTACTCGAAGTACGCAGGTACGGAGTACGCAGAAGGCGGAGTTGACTACCTCATCGTTCGAGAGAGCGACATCCTCGCAATCGTTGGATAGTTCATCACGAACTAATCATCTCAATTTGGAGATTTATAAGTAATGGCAGCAAAAGACCTAAAGTTCAGCGATGACGCTCGAGCACACCTTAAAGAAGGCATCGACGTCCTTGCTAACGTTTTAAAGTCGACTCTCGGCCCACGCGGTCGAAACGTTATCGTCGACAAGAAATTCGGCCCTCCACAAGTCAACTCTGACGGTGTAACAATCGCCAAAGAGATCGACCTCGAAGATCCGTTTGCCAACATGGGCGCACAGCTTCTAAAGGAAGTCTCAAAGAAGACTAACGACGACGCTGGTGACGGCACGACAACTTCAACTGTTCTCGCTCAGGCAATCATTGCTGAAGGCTTCAAGAACGTGACAGCTGGTGCCGACCCAATGGCAATCAAGCGCGGTATGGAAATCGCTATGGCTTCCGTTCGTGAGTCGATCGCAGGACTGTCAATACCAGTTGACTCTAAGGAACAGATCGAAAGCGTTGCAATCCTTTCTTCCCACGACGACGAGATGGGCACGCTCATTTCCGACGTTATGGACAAGGTTGGTAAGGACGGCGTGATCACCGTTGACGAGTCGAAGTCTCTTTCATACGAGACCGAGTTCGTTGAAGGAATGCAGATCGACCGTGGTTACCTTTCACCTTACTTCGTGAACACGTCAGAACGACAAGAAGCCGTTTTGAACGATCCTTACGTACTCATCACATCACAGAAAATTTCTGCAATTTCAGACCTTCTCCCTGTTCTTGAGAAGGTACTGCAGACCAACAAGAACATTCTTGTTATTGCAGAAGACGTTGAGGGCGAGGCTCTCGCTACTCTGGTTGTGAACAAGCTTCGTGGCACATTGAACGTTGCAGCCGTCAAGGCTCCTGGCTTCGGTGACCGCCGAAAGGCAATGCTCGAAGACATCGCAGTTCTCACTGGTGGAACAGTTATCTCAGAAGAAATCGGTCGCAAACTCGACTCGGTTACTCTTGATGACCTCGGTAAGTGCAAACAGGTTGTCGTCAACAAGGACGAAACAACTTTCGTTGATGGCAATGGTTCTGCTGATGCCCTCGCTGGCCGCAAGTCTGAGATCGAAGCTCAGATCGGTGACACTTCATCCGACTACGACCGTGAGAAGCTCCAGGAGCGCCTTGCTAAGTTGTCCGGTGGTGTAGCCATCCTCAAGGTCGGTGCAGCCACCGAAATTGAGATGAAAGAGAAGAAGCAGCGCATGGAAGACGCCCTGTCGGCTACCCGTGCTGCTGTTGAAGAAGGAATCGTTCCCGGTGGTGGAACAGTTCTGATCAAGGCTTCTAAAGATCTTGATTCAGTGAAGTCTGCAAATGATGACGAACAGACCGGTATCAACGTGCTGAAGTCTGCTCTTCTCGCACCTATCAGGGTAATCGCCGCTAACTCGGGTTATGAAGGCGCTGTGATTCTTGCGAAGGTTTCTGAGAACACTGACAAGAACTTCGGTTTCGACGCTCACAAGGGCGAGTACGGCGACATGGTCAAGATGGGAATTGTTGACCCTGCCAAGGTAACTCGTGCAGCAGTTGAAAACGCTGTTTCCGTAGCTGGAATGATCCTCACAACTGAGGCTCTTATCAGCGAGAAGGACGAGCCAATGCCAGCAATGCCTGGTGGCGGCGCTCCTGGTGGAGACATGGGCTTCTAAATAGCCTTTGCTTTACTAAGCAATTTAGAAGGGTCGCATCGAAAGGTGCGACCCTTTTTTTTGGTGCGAATTTGCGATTCCTCGACCGAAGCAAAGCAGATCTGAAGCTCGCGGAAGACCTTCGGAGGAATAGTTGCTCACCTCTTTGTACGGTGTGGCGATCAGTTCATCTAGACTAAATACGCGGCCAGGATCACTGATTTGGGGGAACAGTTCATCTTCGCTTTCACTCGATCCGCAGGCAACTGCAAATACAGCTAAGGAGGGCATAAGTAGGGCGAAAATCGTGGGCAACTTTTTTTGTATGGGCATAGATGTGAGAGCGTACATGAAAATTCCTCGTGTCATGAATTATCCCAAGTCGATTGACGGTTTTAGCCTAGTCCGCACTCGGTGTTAGACGTCTCCCAGCTCCGACGAGGTCGATATAGGTTGAGGAGTTATAGATTTAAATCTGGTTCGATTGATAGCCTACGGATATGAAAATCACCGATGTAAAAATAATTTCGTTCAAAGCCAAATCTCGGTTTAACCCAACCAAATGGGGTTATGAGGTTTGGGGCCAGGAGCACGACGAGGTTCAGCGGATTCTCAAGATCGAAACCGACGAAGGTTCCGAGGGATTTTTCACTGGGGACAATATGTACCTTGTGGCACCCACGCAGGAAGTTATTGAGCAGCTGGTGAAGCCGTTGTTGATCGGCGAAGACCCGCTGAATCGAGAACTATTGTGGCAGTGGATGATGGGTCATCACGGGATTTCTGAAGCGGTGATCGGAGCCGTGGACTGCGCGTTGTGGGATCTGGCAGGTCGGTCGGCGGGTGTTTCGGTTGCGCAGCTTTTGGGTGGCTATCGAGATAAAGTCAAAGCCTACGCTAGCTCTGCTCCGAACCTCGGATCACCTGAGGTCTACGCTGCCCACGCTGTCGAAATGAAGAAACGCGGCTACACCGCCTACAAGATCCACGCCAACATCTACTGGAACCCTGAAAAAGAGGAGCCCGCACCGGCCAAACCGGCGTTCCCGAAAGCCGATATAGAGATATGCCGAGCGGTCAGAGATGCTGTCGGCGACGACATGGTACTGATGCTTGATCCGTACGGTGTCTACACGTTTGAGGAGTCGTTGTACGTTGGGCGTGAGGTGGAAAAGCTCGACTTCTACTGGCTCGAACACCCGATGGACGAACGCAAGACCGAGCCGTATCGGAAGCTGTCAGAGGCGCTAGATATTGCCATTCTCGGGCCTGAAACGGAGCCCGGCAGCCTCTACTCCCGCGCCGAATGGGCGATGCAGCACGCTTCAGACATGGGGCGGATCGACACCAGCTTTGGCGGTATTACCGGCGTTCGAAAAGCGCTTGGGTTCTACGAATCGATCGGTATGCAGTGCGAGCTTGAGTACGTTGGATTCTCTAATTTGGCGTTGTTTGGCTCGACGTCTGAAGAGACTTGTGAATACTACGAACGAGGCCTGCTACGACCCGAAGAAGACTATGACTCCATAGTTCCACCGCACCTCAAACAACCGTGTGATCCGATGGACGAAAACGGCTTCGTGAGCATCCCGCAGGGTCCGGGTCTCGGCTTCGAGTTCGACTGGGGCTACGTGAGCGCCAACATAGTCTAATTCGAGTTACATAGCGATAATTTCTTAGCAGGCTCGCCAAAGACTTCCTAGTTGGGCTTGTCCGCCCTGTAAATCTCACAATTGTGTTTCGAGTACAAATTTAACTTGTTCTTTTGTGTACATGCGTTCAGCATGACAATGTGTGATCTGCACTGCAGTCAACTGCCAGCCCTACAATCACGGTAACACTCATGGAACAACGCCAATACTCGTGCGAAAAATGTCATTCAACGACGTTTAAAGACGGTGAAATCCGAACTACTGGATCTGGCATCAGCCGGATCTTTAATATCCAGAATCAGAAGTACCAGACCGTATCCTGCACGAAGTGCGGATTCACCGAGCTATATAGGCTCGACGGCTCAGGATTCGGAAACGTTATTGATTTGTTCGCAGGATAGCCTCGTGGATGAAGAACCTAGCGCGAGTAGTACGCAAACTAAATACCGGTAGAGAAGAAGGCCTAGTAACACGCGGAACCACGTTACGAACGGTTATGTACTCGCGTGCTGAACCTCACTTGTAAGTGACATCCCCTCCTATTCTTATCGCCTAACAAGCTAAACTGAGGAGAGTGGCAGGCTGATCTTGCATTCGGCGGAAATTCGAACCCGCTGCCTCCCCATTTGTATGAAACCGACCTATCAGTAAGTTAGCGCAACTATATGGACTCTTTCCGCTTTGTACACGCGGCAGATCTTCACATCGATTCACCCTTTGCGGGGGTCGGTGATGCCGATAATCGAGTAGCGACCCGTTTACGAGAGGCAACTTTTGAGGCCTTCCAGAACTTGGTCGATCTTTGCATTAACCAAAAAGCCGACTTCCTCGTAATCGCTGGTGACGTATACGATGGCGCCGATCGCTCAGTTCGAGCGCAGTTGCGCTTCCGAGACGGACTTTCCAAACTCGCTGAAGCTGGAATTCAATCTTTCGTAGTTCACGGCAATCACGACCCACTCGACGGTTGGCAGTCGTCAATCTCGTGGCCAGAAGGCGTGCACATCTTTGGCGCAACTCCGGAATGGAAGAATTTCGAGAAGAACGGCGAGATCGTCGCCGCTATTCAGGGAATAAGCTACCCAACCCGGGAAGTCACCGATAATCTTGCAACACAGTTCACTCCGCCTGAATCTGAGAATCTATTTGCCATCGGGCTTCTTCACGCTAACGTAGGAGCCAACAGCGCCCACCCAAACTACGCACCTTGCACAGTCGAAGACCTCTCTGAATCGGGAATCGACTACTGGGCGTTAGGTCACGTGCACACTCGGCAGACACTCAAACGAGCAGCACCAGTGATTGCCTACCCGGGCAACACGCAGGGTCGACACCCGAACGAAACCGGCGCCCGAGGGGCACTGGTAGTAGATGTCGACGCCTCAGGTGCTTCACGAAGCGAGTTCGCAACCCTCGACGTTGTTCGGTGGGAACGTGGCGAAGTAGATATTTCTAACATTGAGACAATCGACAGTCTCGATTCGGCAATCATACAGGCGACCGATAACCTCAGCGTTCAGGCTGAAGATCGTGATGTTGTTTGCCGGCTCACTCTAGTAGGACGTGGTCCGCTCCACGAACAGTTGGCAGCAACTGGTGCTGTCGACGACCTACTCGATTCTGTACGAGCTGCATGGAATGCTGGCGGTTCGCCATGGGTATGGGTCGAACGAATTACCGATTCGACTCGCCCGACTATCGATATCGAATCACGAGCTAAGCAGGATGATTTCTTAGGAGCCACTCTCAAACGTGCCATGCTTTCGTCTATCGAGTCAGATGAGATCGATCGACTAACCGAAGTCGTGTCAGACGTCTACACCGGTCGTCGAAACGGTCTTGAAAAGCCGAACGACGAACAGGTTTCGGCATGGGCTGAAGAGGCTCGCTGGTACTTAGCTGAACTGTTGGAACAGGGCAAATAGCATGCGACTAACAGGAATTAATATAGAAAACTTCGGCCCGTTCGCAGATCACGAATTCAACGACGTATCGGGTCGACTCACTCTTCTGCACGGACCCAACGAAGCGGGTAAATCTGCCATCCGGGCGTTCTTGCGCTCAACGTTGTTCGGCTACACGACGAAATCAGACCGAGCACCAATACGCGATCTCTTCCTTTACAACCACTTCAGACCAGAAGCAGGTTCTGGGTCAGTATCGCTCATTACATCCTCGGACACTAATTTCAATATCCACCGACGAGATGGCAAGCAGCGTGGTGAGGTATCGATAACAGGGGACGCGACAGGCAGCAACGACATGTTGCAATCGTTGCTCGGTGGAATCGATGTTGAGCTATACACAAACGTGTTCTCGATCTCGATTAGCGAACTCCAGGCGATGTCGTCGCTCAACTCGAACCAAATTCGAGACAAGATTTACTCGGTAGGTCTTGGACTAGCAAACGTATCGCTCACTGACGCTCGTTCTGAACTAGACGCCGAATTACACGCGCTTCGAAGTGCCACAGGTCGAGCAGGTGCGATGTCGAAGAATATGAAGAGTCTCACCGATCTTCGAGCCAAGCTCGAAGAGACGCGGCGAGTCAGTGACGAATACGCACAGCTTTCGAATACTCTTGAGCAGCTACTCGAGAATATCGATTCCCAGACTGCGGAACTCGAGGACATGCGATCTGGCATCGAACGCCAGAAGATGTTCGTTTCGTTAAGAAGCCCTTGGGAGCGCAAAACCGAGATCGAACGACAGATTTTAGAAGCTCCTGAGATCGATACGATTCCAGAAGACGGACTTCAGCAACTAGAAAATCTTGTTGAGCAGAAGACAACCCTTCAGGAACAGATGGACGAGGGCGAACTACGGCAGCAGGAACGCAAGTCTGAATCTGAATCGGTTGGCGTGGTCGAACCATTTATTGAGCAGGGCGATGAAATTCGCAAGCTGCTGATGGAAACAGCCTACTACACGAAGGCGGTAACCGATCTGCCGACAATCGGACAAGAACTCGATAAAGAACAGGCACAGCTCGATCAGGATCTTGCCGTACTCGGCTGGTCAGAGAGTGCAGTCAGCAAGTTCGAAACTCCGCTTGACCTTCAGTCGAATCTTGAATCCGCCGGACGCGAGTTAACGACTGCCCGTCGCAAATATCAAGAAGCCGAACTCACCGTTCAATCACGAACCGAAGATCGCGAAACGTTGGCCGATGAAGCAATTCATTCTGCCAGTGCCCGCGACGCCCTCGCTGATGTTCCTACAGACAATTCAGGTGACCTAGAAAATAAACGCGGCCGACTTTCAAGGCTACGTGCAGCAATCGCTGATGCTGGATCAATTCGCTCGGAAGTGAATGATGCTCAAAAGAATCTTGCCGACGCACTTGCACAGACCGAAACAGAGGACATTGGCGGATTTGTCGGTTCGATCCTCCTACCAATAACCGTCATCATCTTCGGAATCGCTTCGATGGCGTGGAGCTACATGAATGCCGAGCTATCGGGCGGACTTGCAGGCTTCCTCGGAGTAGTTGCAGGGTTCATGCTGATTTCTCGTGCGAGGGCAGCTGGTGGATTCAAAATTACGATCCGCAAGCCAGCTATAAGTGAAGCCAAAGACGTCGCAAACGCTCAAGTCGAAGAAATTCAAGAACGACTCGATACAGTCAATAAAGAAATATCCGAAATCGCTGGCGAGTTCAGCATCAGCAACACCCCATCGATTCGCGATGTAGAAGAGAAAGCTGGCGATCTGGATCGATCACTTGATCTACGCCGTAGATTTGAATCAGTTTCGAGAGAGTTCGAAACCGCAGCCGCTCGCCTCACCACTATCGATACACGCCTCACGGAAGCGCATAGCACACTCGCTCTAAGCGCAAACACGCTTGCCGACGTTCAAAACCGATGGCAAATGCTTCTGGAACGATCTGAACTTCGTATCGATCTCGATCAGGCACAAGCTGCAAACGTCATGGCGAGTATACGAACACTCAAGAGCCAACAGCGAACAACGGCAAGCCTTCGAATGCGCGTGTCTCAAATGTCAGACACCGCTGGCGAAATTGACTTCCGATTATCGGAAATTCTCGAAGCTGCGAGCTTACCAGAAGCGCCATCACAGCAAGGCACACAAGCACTTGAAGATCTTTCGATTCGGTTAAAAGCACACGATGAAGCCGTCGTTCGCCAATCGCAGATCGCCGCCGAAATGGACATCTGGGCACAAGAGTTCGAAACGCTCGAAGGGCGAATGTCGGAATTGGGTTCGAAGATCGGATCGCTGCTCGAAAAGGGCGAAACATACGATCATGAGGAGTTCAAGGCACTTGCCATCCAAGTGAACGAACGCCGTGAGCTAGAACGCAAACTCGCTGAGCTACTGGAGAACAATCCACTACTCAGCAACGATGATGGCCAGACGTACCGAGACGATCTCACTTCGACTCCCAATGAAGAAGCGGTCGCCCGCCTTCAGCAGCTTCAGGACGAAGAGAAACGCCTACGCGAGATAGTCGATGGACTACACGAAGAACAAGGCAATCTACGCCGACAACGTGCTGAATATGAAAAGTCTGGCCAGGCTCTAGAGCTTCACTCGAAGATCAACATGCTCGAAGAGAAGATCAACCGCGACGCACAACGCTGGGCAGTATTGATGATCGCCCGTGACGTATTTGAACGAACACGTGAAGAGTTCCAGCGGGAACGCCAGCCAGCGCTAATGCAGTCTGCTTCCAAGTACTTGAACGATCTCACTCTCGGACGCTACATCAGCGTGCGGGCGGTAATCGGTGAGAAGGACCAAGATCTCGAAGTCGTTGAGGGCGAAGGTCACACCAAGCGAGCCAACGAACTCAGCCGGGGTACTGCCGAGCAGCTATTCCTCGCCATGCGTTTTGCTCTAATCGAGGAGTACGCCAAGAACGCTGAGCCGATGCCAGTCGTGCTCGACGATATATTGGTGAACTTCGACCCTGAGCGAGCCAAGGCGGCGTGTAAGGTCATCATGGACCTCTCGGAGAGGTTCCAGATTATCTTCCTTACGTGCCACCCCGAAACTGAAGCCATGTTCAAATCTGTTGCACCGAAAGGCAAGAAGGCTGTCGATGCGGCAATGAACGTCGTTCAGCTCGGCAGTAGCGCAGCTGGCGATCACCTCACACTCGTCGAACCGGCGTAGCCAAAACTCGAAATGGGACTACGTCGAGACATCCAACTACTTGACGTTAAGATCGTCACAGAGCGGCTTATTATTCGACCTATCGACCTTGTCGACCTGAGGCCGATTGCGCGGGAATTCACCGACGATATCACCCTTTACATGTATCCGCCCGCTGCTCGCTCAACGATGGATGTAGCACCATTCATCGCTGACTCGCTTGAGGGACTGAGCAACAACACGAACCTTCAGCTCGTAGCAGTGCTGCGGGAAAAGCCCGACAAGTTTGTTGGATGCATCGGACTGCATAAGCTAGCTACAAGCACACCTGAACTCGGCATTTGGATTGCCAAGGGCTTCCATCGACAAGGCCTAGGACTTGAAGCTATTGAGGCTTTGTGCGACTGGGCTGCTAGCGAAATTGATTGCGACTATTTGCGTTATCCGGTCGACCGAGCGAACTCAGCCAGTCGGCGAATACCAGAGACTCTAGGCGGCGAAATAGAAGATGAATACGACAAGATTATCCCTGACGGTCGGATGCTAAACATCGTCGAGTATCGGATTTATCCAGAGATGATATAACCGTCTCTCGACAGCTTAGATAGAGGCGCTTACTACGTCTCGTCCGACCCGCCATCACCGTCGGCCTGAGTCACCGATAGCCCCTCGTATAGTCGGGTCATTCCCTCCAGCCATTTTGCCTGCACAGCTGGATCCCAAGCCGGGTCAAAGTCTGGATATTTAGCGAGAATTCTGTCGGCCAATTCGAGCTTCAGCGAACCACCTTGAACCACCATTTCAACAGGTGTTTGCGCGGGTACTTTTTCAGCGATTACAGCCGGAGGAGCGGCAGGCTTCTGCCGTGCCGGAGCTACGGCTGCTCGCGCCTTGCTGGAGCCATGTCGACCAACAAGAATGCGCTTCGAAAGCTCGATACCCGCTGCCTGCGCGGCACGGATAAAGAACGCCTCGCATTTCGTCAGCACGCCTTCTTTTGTGCCAAACGATCTGAACGCTTCGTGGAATTGACCTTTGCTGGCTCGGCCCAAATCTAGATCGAACACAGGGATGTAGAAACGTTCGAGAATCCTACGCAGCAGAGCCCGTCTATCATCCCCCTCAGCGTGGACCAAATCTTCCAATTCGTTTGAGGGGTGACCGTCCGCATCAACAAGGGTAAGAACCTTCAATGCGGTCATTAATTGGGTTCCAGAGCTACCTGAGAACCTCGGACCCCAAACCGTTTTATCGATACGTCCTGGAATGCCCTCATCAAGAAGGAATTCCAAAAATGTTTGGAATGTCCGGTACGGGACATACGGGGGAACAGTTGATGTTTGTTCTTGAAGGGTCATTTGAACTGGGAAATGGTCATTCCAAGCCGGAACACTGCTCACACTATCTCCCAGCAATTCCAAAGTCAAATGTTATTTGGAATGACCATTTCCCTGAGGGGACAGTTTATGAAACTACTCTTTGGAACGCGGAGAATAACATCATCAATTTGGAATGCCCTGTGCAGTTGGATCAGACCTATATGCACATTCCTATTCCGAACGAACGTGAATTCGAATGTTGACGAGATCAGCGAATAGATGAGGAAAAGCAAGTGAAAATTCCGATAGACCAGATCTTCCCGGACCCCGATATGCCTCGCTCAAAAAAGCCCAACGGACGTCGAGAAAATACACGTTCCGTACGCTCGAAACGCGATCCGGTAGTTCTGTCTACGGACAACGGGTACCTCCTTCTCGCAGGCGAACGAAAGCTCACAGCGGCAAAAGAAGCTGGCGAAGTTGCCGTCGAGTGCACTGTTAAAGAAGAAGTCACTCCGCAAGAGCGTTCGGAGCTTTCACTAGCGGAGCAATACCACTCTTCTCTCGTCCCGGCGATGGACCTCGGACGCGCATTCATGGAGTACCGAGACAACCATGAAGTGACTCAGCAAGAGCTGGCTCGACGAACCGGAATTACACCCGGAACAATTCATCATTACGAGAGCCTAATTCGCACGCTGGACCCTGCTCTTGGCGAGCGAGTAAATAGCGGTGAACTGACCTTCAAAGAGGCACGTTCTATCGCTGATATTGATGACCATGTTCGACAGAGAGAAATCGCTCAGCCATTCATCGACGGACGACTCTCTAGCGTCCATGTCGAGCGCATTGTCGGGCGAGCAAAAACATCGGCAACACTTTCAATTGAAGACATCATTGAAGAGGTTGTAAATGGAAAGCGCGCACCCGAGCGTGAGGCAGAGCAGGTTGCAGTAATTCAGCCAGCCATCCCTGTCGAAGCCGACACAGCACTGATCGAAAACGCAGTGTTGAAAATCGCTGGAGAACTCGACGCGATGCAACTTCAGGTCATACCTGAATACCGTCGACTTAAGCTCATTAGCAGTCTTCGAATTCTCGATAGCCGGCTGAAGTCAGCACTAGCAAGTCTTAATGGAGGCGTAGCGGTTAGGCAATCTGTTCCGAGACAGTACACCTCAACCAAAGTACCGGTGTAGCCCACCGTTTACGACCTAGACAGTCTGTTTATTAACAGGCGCGAGACATCCAGGTCATTGTGCTGGTCGGCACGTAAAACTGAATATCGCGTAGAGACAACTTGATGAAATACCGAGGTTTGTGCGGACACACAAACCCCGCGCCGTTAGAAACCTTTGGGGGCTCTGAAGTTTCTAGCCTAGTCTCCGCTGCGAGCCCATGTGCCCCTCCAATTACGCCTCCGGAGGGGCACAATTTTTTAATAGCAAATGAACGTTGATACAGACCGTAACAGCTTTACCCACCCGCGAGAACCCCCACCCACCCACATCTCAGAAGCCCTACGGGTTCTATCCGGTAACGGGTGAACTTCGATCATCTGAATCAAACAGACAATCGAAAATTGCCAACGTTAAAGACCTAAGATCCCGGCAGCATTGTCGTGAAGAATCAGCGGGCGCGCTTCTTCGCGAATATCCAACTCAACGAACTGATCCATCCAAGTCACTGGTGAAATGTAGGGATAGTCAGAACCAAACAAAACCTTCTTGCGCAGCCGGCCGCCAGCTTCCGCTATCAATTCCTTAGGAATGTAACGAGGAGCCCATCCGGAAAGATCGATGAATACGTTTGGCTTGTGCATAGCAACCGCAATCTGCTCTTGAATCCACGGCCAAGCAGGATGAGCCATGATAATCGTCAGCCCCGGATGCCTTGCAGCAAGTGAATCAAACCCGGGAATCGGACGTGAATACGCCAACTCGAATCCTCCACCTCCGGGCGTATTTGCCCCAGCTGCTGCGTATCCAGAATGCATCAACACTGGAATTCCCAACTCTTCGGCTTTCGCGAACAGCGGAGTGAACTGTCGATCGTCTGGAAAGAACGCCTGATGAATCGGATGAAGTTTTAGCCCACGGAGTCCTAACTCCGTGACGGCACGCTCCAACTCCACAACCGCCGCATCACCCTTTCTGGGATCGACACTAGCGAAACCCAAGAGCACGTCGGGATGTGCTGCTACCGTTTCCGCAACATAGTCATTGGGGTCTGGAAGATCACCGGTCTCAGTCTCCGCATCGACCGAAAATATGACCGCCATAGTGTCGATAGCTCGGTACGTCTCAACCATCTTCGTCACATCGTCGGGTTCGTCGGACATTCGAAACATTCGACGCAACCCCTGCTCAATTCCGTACTCGGGAATCCCTGGCATTCGAGGAATGTGAGCGTGTATATCGATGGCTTTCATTTTTAATTCCTGCTTCGTGCGGCTCAAGCTCGAATTTCTTGGAAAGAACTACGAGCTACCCCACGACCGACATGCGTGAGATGGAACGTAAGGGTACGTTGTTCACAGTGGTATATCCGCTCGAATGCGGACTCTACGCTGTTCATACTTCGTACAGTCCTTGGCAAAGGCAAACTAGTATGTTTAACTGATATCGTTCGCAACTGAAATCTCTCTTTAGTCAGAATGTGACTGGTCGACAGCGGGAACTGATGTGGAAATAGTAATTTGCGACGACAATCCTAATCAGCGCGATTCAATTCGTGCCTGCTTTGAAATTTCCGGTTCCAATAACAATTTCATCGAGTTCGAACTCGGATCCGATGCCATTGAACATTTCAAAGGCAACAAAACCCGATTTAATTTTCTTAGATATGGGGCTTCCCGATATATCGGGCCTCGAAGTCCTAAGGTCCTTACTCGATTTCACCGATGCTCCCGTAATTGTTGTAAGCGGTAACGACACATCCGAATCGGTAGCGCAGGCACTCACGATCAGCGCCGACGACTACATCACAAAACCCTTTGTTCCAATTGAGCTTATGGCTCGCGTCGACTCAGTGATCAGGCGTGCATCAGGAAGAAAGGTAGAACGCACCAGCTTCACAGCCGGCGAGAAAACTCTGGATTTCGATCGCAAACAGGCTGCGGTTTCGGGCAACAAGGTTGATCTCAACCTCACCGAATGGGACGTACTCAAAGGGTTGCCGTCCAAACCAGGCGTAGTGGTCGACTACTCGGCGCTCAAACTGCAGGCATGGGACAGTACTGACGTATCAGACGCTGCAGTTCACATGGCGATTCGTCGATTACGACAAAAACTCAAGCAAGTCGCATCCGAAGCTGAAGGCGACGGGCTCATTAGGGAACGCCGCGGAATCGTTTATTCGATCAGCATCGAATAAACCAGCATCGAACAAATCGTTAACTGGCTAGCCAGGTTATCTCTTGGCCGTCATTGGCAGAATCAACGAAAGCACGGCGCCAATAGCAGCGATAATTCCGGCGAAGATAATTACTCCGTGAAAACCGTTCTCTTGGTTGATAAACCCTGCGGCAATCGGAGTTAGCGATCCGATTACGGCTCCACCAGAGAACATCAGAGCAGTTCCTGAGCCTTCTGAGCCTTTATCGATCATATCCATCGCCGCAGCGTTGATGATAGGCATTACCGAGAAGAAGAATAGTCCGAGGATTGCGATAAGAGCCGTCATCGCCAATCCTGAATCGAACTGGAGGAACAGGAAGATCAAGATCGTCATCGAACTCATGGCGAACGATATAACCGGCCTTCGACCAATCCGATCAGAAAGATTACCCATGATCGGTGTCGAAAGAATTCCAGCCATCGTTATAAGAGCAACGTGCAGGCCTACGAACGTATCCGAGTAGTCGAGCTCTTCACGCATGTAGATAACGAGGAACACTTGGAACGAGTTGTGAATTGCTCCTCGAAGTGCCCCCAGCAGAGCCATTCCAAGTACGCCACGGTTACTCAGTAGCTTCTTTGCTGAGCCGAAGTATTCACGTAGGCTCACATCGCCTGTTGATTCGGCTCCCGCAGTTTTGAACTTGGCGACCACCACGAATCCGGTCATGAACATTGGGACCGAGATAATGACCGCTAGCCAGCGCCAATCGATTCCGCTGAACACCACCCATGATCCGATCGTCCCTGCGAGGAGGAATCCGATTATCAGCGGAGAAGTGGTGTTACCTATCTGGGCTCCCGTTAAATGAGCAGCCATCGCGAAGCCACGCCGCTTCGGATATCTAGCGGCCAGCGTTCCGAACGCTGGAGCGTGCCATAGCGAGGTTCCGAATCCTACTATCGATACGCCGATGAGCAACGTCCAGTAGACAGGCGATACACCGATGATTATATAGCCGGTTCCGACTAGCAGCATCGATACGAGAAGAATCCATGCGATCTTCTTGCGGAACATATCGGTGAGGATACCGGCGGGAATGTTGGCGATTCCCGATGAGATCGACTGCGCTGACGACATTCCACCGATTGCGACGTCACCGAGTCCGAGCGTCGATCGAATACTCGGGATCATCACCAGAAGGGCACCTTGCCCGAAGTGCTTTATTCCATGCCCGGCTGAGAGGCCGTACATGAGCCCGAGGCCCGGAGATTTAGAAGAGTCCTGTTCGTCATCTTGAACTTGATTCAGGTTGTCGGATTCAGTTGCGGAAGTATTTTCTATATTAGGCAAGGCTGAGGAAGTGTACGCCCGTGTAGAACCAAATGGAGGGGTCGTTGGCATTCCCTTTCACACTATGGCGCATCCGAGCTAACGATCTCTCCCACGATCTAACTCCCTCCCCCCGCTCTGTCAGGGAGTTAGATCGTGGGAGAGATGCGACGCGGCGACCAAGTCGTCCGAGAAGGTTCTGGCAGAACTCAGTGTCGGGGCAGAATAGGGTCATTCTTCGTTTACTGAGGAGATCTACTTATGTCCTGCCGGCACTGCCTCTCAACGTCCGTATCCAAGAGAAAACATTGAACCTAGCTTGGGTACTGGACTTTCTATTTTGTAGATTACGATAACCGTTTCAATGAACGGTCAGGATCGCCTTTTAACGATCTTCATTTCCGACAGATATCGTTTTGCTCTCTGTGCTCTGGCGTTTGAGATACAAACTCGAGTTTAGAGATGTTACAGAGACTCTTGTGTCATTTATCTAATTTCCTGGCTAACTCACACTCCCAACCTCGTCTCAACTGCGCCTAGGGCTTCGTCTATGATTGTGGTTAGGGTATCGGTTTCGTCGGCTGAGATTGTTAGTGGTGGGGCTATTGGGAGGATGTAGGCGGGGACTCGGATCCAGACGCCTCGGGTTCGGAGTTCTTCTGTGAGCATGGCGTTTACGCCCACTGAGGCATCGAAGTGTTCTTTGGTTTCGCGGTCTTTCACGAATTCGATGCCTTGGATTAGGCCTACGCCTCGGGTATCGCCGATGATGGGATGTTTTGCTTTCATTTCATCGAGAGATTCGGTGATTTGTTCACCTCGGACTCGTGCATTCTCTACCAAGTTTTCGCGTTCGACGATTTCTAGGTTGGCGAATGCGGCTGCGGCACCGCCGGGGTGGGCTGAGTAGGTGTACATGTGCGACCAGACTTTTTCGGGTCCGCCTGCGAAGGCGTCGGCGATTTTCTGGGTCGAGATCGATCCGCCCACAGGGAAGTAGCCTGAAGTAATGCCTTTGGCGAAGGACATGATGTCGGGCACCACGCCTACGAGGTCGGATCCGAACCATTCGCCGAGGCGGCCGAATCCGGTGATGACTTCATCGAAGATCAACAACACGCCATATTTGTCGCAGATTTCACGGACCATTGGCCAGTAGTTGGATGGTGGTACGACTCCGCCTAGTGGCTGTGATACAGGTTCACCGATTACTGCGGATACGGATTCGGGACCTTCGAAGAGGATGGCTTCTTCTATTTCGAGGGCTGCTCGTTCGCCGTTTTGTTCAGCTGATGTGGCGCCATACGTGTCGTGGTAGTAGTGGGGTTGTCCGACGGTTACGACGTTGGCTGGCTTTGGCTGGTAGTCGGTTCGTGGGAAGCCGGGATGCCCGCCCAACCACATCGTCCCGTAGGTACTTCCGTGATAGGAGCCTTTACGTGAGATGACTTTGTAGCGGCCTTTGTCGCCTCGGCGTACGTGGTATGCCTGCGCCATTTTGAGTGATGATTCGTTGGCTTCGGATCCGCCTTGGCAGAAGAATGTTCGTGATAGTTCGCCGGGCGATATTTCGGCGAGTTTGGCGGCTAGCTGAATGGTTTTCGGTGTGGCGCCTGAGTAGACGTTCATGCTGATGCTGACGAGCTGATCGTAGATGGCTTTGGCGATTTCTTCGCGTCCGTGGCCGGCGTTGCGGAAGTACATGCCGGAGATGCCGTCGATAAATTTGTTGCCCTCGACGTCGGTTACATAGATGCCTTCGGCGGATTCCATGAGGAGGGGTCCGCCTTCTTCAGCGAGGAGGGTTTGGTTTGTCATGCCGACGTGCATGTGGTCGAGGACGGCTTGGCGGAGGGCTTTAGGGTCGTTGGCGGATGGTATTGGCATGGTGGGGTGTTGGGGGCTGGCTGAGGGTTTGGGTTGTTGAGGTTGAGGTCGGGGCCTTCGACACATTCGACTAACTCAGTGCGGACGTGGCTCAGGATGAAGTGTGGATCGATTTTGGCTAGATCGATCGATAGTAGCTGCTGTCGTTAGATCCCGAAAATGAATTCAGGATGAGAGTTTGCGGGTTGCTTCGGGATTGAAGTCGTTCTCACGCTGCGAACGGGGTTGGTGCTACGCCCATTATGGCGGCGAGTCCGGGGTCGACGGGTTTGCCTTTGTGGGTGTTTACTCCGGAGGCGAATCCTTCCTCAGTTTTCAGTGCGTTGATTATTCCTTTTTCAGCGATGCTGATTAGGTACGGAAGTGTAGCGTTTGAAAGCGCTGCTGTGGCTGTTTTGGGGACGGCTCCGGGCATGTTGGCAACTGCGTAGTGAACTACGCCGTGGACGTTGTAGGTTGGGTTCTCGTAGCTGGTGGAGTGGGTGGTTTCGAAGCAGCCGCCTTGGTCGACTGCGACGTCGACGAGGACTGATCCTTGTTGCATTCTTGCTATTTGGTCTTCTTTTAATAGGACCGGCGGTCGGCGGCCAGGTGAGTAGACCGCCCCGATGACTACATCGGCGTTGATGGCTGATTCTTCGACGGATTCGGCTGTTGAGATGACGGTTTTTAAGTTGCCGGTGAGTTGGGCATTTTCGGATGCGAACTGGTCGAGGCGGTCTTGGGTGACGTCGATGAGTGTTACGTTGGCTCCGTTGGCGAGGGCGAGATGGGCGGAGTTTTGTCCGACAGTGCCGGCTCCGATGACTACGACTTCAGCTGGTGGTGCGCCTTGGATTTTCGATAGGAGTTTGCCGAGGCCGCCATGCGCTCGCTGGAGGTGGTGCCCGGCTGCGTGCACGGCTAGCTGTCCGGCGATTGCGCTCATGGGTGCGAGGATCGGGAAGCGGGTAGCGGGATGGGTGACAGTTTCGTAGGCGATTCCGAGTGTGGATTTCTCAAGCAGTCTGTTCGCCAGCGGAAGATCGGCTGCGAGGTGGAGAAATGTGAAGAGAGCAGAGTCGTAGCGGATGAGGTCGTATTCAGATGGCTGAGGTTCTTTGACCTTCACGATGAGATCGGCGGTGGACCAGACCTCTTTGGCGGAGTTCGTGATTTGGCATCCAGCGTTGCGATATGCGTCGTCGTTGTATCCACTTCCGGTGCCTGCACCCGTTTGTATTAGGACGTTTTGATTGCGGCTGGTTAGCTCTTTGGCGCTTTCAGGCGTGAGGGAGACGCGGTGTTCACCAATTTTTGTTTCGCTTGGAATTCCAAAAAGCACTTTTTTGCACCTTTTACATGCTTGCTGTTTACATACGCTAGATAATTGTAGGTGCAAGGGTCTCGGTATTCGAGCAAATACAATTGAGTTTGGATGTGGATTTGCGCGCCCGTGTGCGGGAGTGCGGCGGGTGTTGGGCGTTTGATGTCGGTTGTTGTGGGGGGAGGGTGATAGCCGGGTTGGTGGGTTTATGTGGAACAAATCTCCGGTGATAGACGTTTTGTTGGCAGGCGGGCGTAGAATTTGCGCGTATAAATTTTAGTTTGGCTTGTATTGGGGCTTGGGATGTTTCGATTAGTTAGTTTGATGGCTTTGATGGTTCTTGCTGCGGTGTTTGCCGCTTGTGTAACGAGCAGTTCGGGTGAGGCGTCGGAGCCGGTAGTGTCGGCGGCGAAACCGACGTCCGAGGCGGGGTCTGCAGCGATTTCGTTGGAGTCGGTGGATGCTGATACCTGTGTTGGTGTATTGACGCGGGTCGAAGGCGATTTGAAGCTGTTTACGGATTCACTTACTAGCTCGGTCAATAAGTCAGAGCCACAGATCGTGTCGATGTGCTCGGCGATGTATGACACAGGGGAGCCGGGTCGTGAGTTTTTAGCGGTGGTGCTGATTCATCTGGAATCGGGTGATGCGGCGGTCGATCACTATAAGCTTATGAAGGGTGCGTATGCGGAGACTGGTGCTGTGATGTCGGAGATTAACAACGCTGATGAGGGTTTGATTGACGAGCTTTCGGCGCTGAGCGATAGCAATGGGATTGGCCGGACGTCGATTTTCCGACAAAGCGAATGGCTGGTGACGGTGACAGTGGGCCCGACGATGGCTGAATCACTGTGGAACACTGGCGATATGGAGTCGATTGGTCGGGGCGTGCTGGATCGCGTAAAGTAGGGCTTGGCGTTATAGCGTTAGTTGTGGGCTCGTTAGTCGTGATCGTCATGGGATGATTCGGCTCAACGACGCATTGGCATTAGGCTCCATAATCGTACGACGACTCACTCACTAGCTGCTGCCTCCTACCCCTTCCATCCGAAAGTGGGACGTTGGCTGCGGCGGTGATGATGTTCAGAGGCTCGGTGCTATTCGTCCCAAATTACGTCTGAAATGGTGAATGAGATAGTTGTTCCGACGTTTATTTCACTCTCGGTGTAGACGTGGCCGTCATGCAGTTCGACGGTCAATTTGACGATGGTGAGTCAGAGACCAGCACCGGGAACTGCTCTAACTTCAGCGTTGTCGACTCTGAAGAACGGTGTGAATACCTTTCAAATGTCTTCTCGACTAATACTGACGCAGCGGTCGGTAATTTTCACAATGTACTTGTCGCATTCAAGTCCACAGAACACATTAAGAACAGATCTCTCGATAGTGAGTCGGATCTGTCATCAAGAATTTGAGGAAACGCGGTCAAACTGGTCAGCGGAGTACGAAGTTCATCCGATATTTTCCCGAGGAAATTGCTGTGCAATTCGGCTGAACATATGAGTTGAACATTCGCCTCTTTAGTCCGCCTGGGTCTAACTTGTTCGAAAAGTATCCTCTGGGGTGTTGCTCGCCTACGAACCGAGATAGCGTAATAGCCCAGTACACAATGCCTGGGTTTTTGCCGTGGTGAAGATCGGTGTTCGCTTCTTTTGCGTTCTCTTCAGTGGCATCGAAGAAGAGATGTACTCATGCCTTCCTTGCCAGTATTGTTGAGTGACGATGTTTAGATTTATTGGAAACAAGCGCCCGTTGGTTGCCGGATTGATTCTTGGCACGCTACTGGGTGCGATGATTGCTATTGGCTACGCGACGACGAGTGCTTGGTTGTGTTCGGGCATTCGCAAGTGCCCTGCTAGCTGGGAGCCGTATGCTTTAGTTTCGTCGATTATCTTGTTGGTGTTTGTGATTACGGCGGTGGTCGTTTCTGTGGTGGGTGCGAGGGTGTACAAGATTTTTGATACGTCACTTGGAGGCGAGAAGGCTTACGAACCTAGTATTGGTTCATGGCGGGATAAGGATGAGGGCTCACAAGTTAAGGATGACATTGATCGTCGCTGACTGCTGTATTCGTTGCAGGTGTGGGTCGTTAGGTCCTTCAATGAACTCAGGATGACATTGAGCACATAGGATAGTTATCGCCCGAATCGCACGTATAATCGGGCGGTTGATTTTGTGGATTCGTGATATTTGCTGGTTCGACGATTGGCAAATATCTCGGTCAATATGCTCACGGAGGGCGCACTAATCTGCTTCGGCACGAGTTAGCCCTCCCCAGAAATGAAAAGAATTTTCCGAATGGCAGAAACTAACTTCGATCTTGTTGTTATTGGTGCGGGTCCTGGCGGATATCACGCAGCGATCAGGGGTGCTCAGCTTGGCTTGAGCGTTGCGGTTATCGAAAAGGACGACGGCACTGGAATTGGGGGACTCGGTGGGGTTTGTTTGAACTGGGGCTGTATTCCTTCGAAATCGCTTTTGAAGAACGCCGAGGTGGTGAACCATCTCACCCACGCCGAAGACTGGGGCATCGAAGTTGGGGAGTGGTCGGCGAGCATGTCGAAGGCCGTTGATCGTTCACGCACGGTTTCGAAGGCTCTTACTGGCGGAATTGGTTTCTTGTTCAAGAAGAATAAGATCACGTTGGTTATGGGTAAGGCGACTCTGAAGTCGTCGACTCAGGTCGATGTTGAGGGCGGCGAAACTCTAACTGCCAAGAATATTGTTATTGCAACAGGCGCACGTGCTCGCAGCTTGCCGGGCTTGGAGATTGATGGCACTGACATCATTACTTCCCGCCACGCGCTTGAGCTCCGAGAGCAGCCTGAAGCTGTTGCCGTTATTGGCGCATCGGCAATTGGTTGTGAATTCGCTTACTACTTCAACTCTTACGGCGTGAACGTAAAAATGTTCGAAATGCTTGGGCATTTGGTTCCTCGCGAAGACGAAGAGGTTTCGGTTGAACTGGAGCGCCAGTTTGGCCGACAGGGAATTGAGTTTGCTACTTCTGCTAGCGTTTCGGGCGTTGAGAAGAAGAACGGTCGGCTTGCTGTTCAGTACGAAGTAGGCGGCGAGAAGCAGGAGTTCATTTGCGACAAGGTGCTTCTTGGTGTTGGTGTTCAACCAAATACCGATGGTATTGGGCTTGAGAACGTAGGGATCAATACTGCTGGCCCTGGGTTCATCGAGGTTGATGGCAACATGCGCACTAACGTCGGCGGCGTTTACGCTGTCGGCGATGTGAACGGCAAGCTAATGCTGGCTCACGTTGCCTTTGATCAGGGCGTTGTGGCTGCTGAGACGATTGCGGGTCACGATGTCGAGCCTATCGAGGATTATGTAAACATGCCTCGCTGTACTTATGCTCAACCACAGATTGCTTCTATTGGTCTTACCGAGGCGCAGGCTCGCGAGAACGGTGTGAATTTGAAGATCGGTAAAGTACCATTTGCCGTTGCTGGTAAGTCGGTTGCTATTGGCGATCCTCAGGGCTTTGTGAAGGTGCTGACCGACGATGACACTGGTGAGGTTGTTGGGGCGCACATTATTGGCCCTGAAGCTACGGAGTTGATCGCTGAGATTGGCATGCTTCAAATGTTAGAAGGAACCAACTTAGAGCTTCACAAGATGACTCACGCTCACCCGACTTTGTCGGAGGCTGTAAAGGAAGCTGGTGCTGCGGTTACGAACGAGGCTATTCACTTCTAGCATGATTAGCTCCGGGCGTCGGCGGCGGACTTGATCGACCTTCGCAGTCTCCTACTCATAACCTCTTCCACCCTGAAGCGGAACTGTTGATTCCAGGTTCGCTAAATAGATTGTTTATCGAAGCCTGAGTCGTAAGATTCAGGCTTCTGTTTATTTGGTGGTGTTGCGGTGTCCTTGGCGGGTATCAAAGATTGCGACCTGTTTGTCATTCTTCGACTGGCTCAGGATGACACTCAAACTATCGGTTCGCTGACGTACTGCACTTGGCAAGAATGGGTTCTCATATGACTAAAAAAACTACAATTACTCGGTTGTTTACGGGGGATGATGGGCAGTCGCATTTCGAGGATGTTAATATTGAGATGGAGCCTAATATTGTTGGGCACATTTCGGAGACGTTTGGTGCGACGGGAATTGTTTTTCGGGAGACGAGTGGGGCATACGACTACGATTTTCATACGGCTCCGGCTAGGCAGTATGTTGTAAATCTCGATGGGGCTGTTGAGATTACGATTGGATCGGGCGAAAAGCGGATTTTCCAAGCTGGTGAAGTGTTTATTTGCGAGGATACTACTGGCCAGGGTCATATTTCTCGGGCTGTGAATGGTGAGGTTCGCAGGTCGCTGTTTGTGACTCTGGACTAATGCAGGCGATTCACGTCATCTGCTTACCGTCTTGACTCAATCCCATCCAAGGCGGTCGCTTTAGTCCAACTTGAATTTTCGGAAACTTCTGTTGTCATGATTTCTTCTCGAAGTAATGCGGCAGTTTGAAACGCTGGCAATCGCCGTACTAGTTTTCTAGAAAACGGGGAACGCTTTTTACGTCGCGATGATGCTGTTTATTCAGTGAGTTCCCCTAATTACCTTCCGTGGCGATCCAGCCAAATACGGTCAGATCTATCTCTATGGTTCATTCTTGTACCTAATACCAGCGCTGTTGTTCTCACTATCCGGCTGGTTCGCAATGTCGCTTCCGCTGGTATTTATCGCCGGGCGCGGACTTACAGCGTTCTCGACGACTCAAGTCTCTTTGGTACTAATAGCAACACCGACCGAAATACGATCTCGAATTCTGAGGACGTTGGCAGTTGGGATAGGAATCGGGCCTATCCGCATTCTCAACATCGGACTTTTGGCGCCTTTGCTTGGGGCGTCGAGAGCAGTGATGATCGTTTCGATCGAAGATCTGTGCGCGTTACATTACCTTCGGTCGAGAAGAGGGGGCTGGCGCGTGCTGATGGCTAGATGTTGAAGGGGTTGATTTTTTCGTAGGTCCCATTGACTATGGGTTTGGCTTCGACTTGGAGCCAGTCTTCTAGAATGTCGGTGTACAGGCCTCGGAAGTCGTTGTTGAATGCCAGGTCGCCTTGCACCCAATCCGCTGGGTCGATCGACGGGTATTCAGCGTAGTGTCCGCCAGTGACCTGATTGCCGACTACGAATGCGACTCCGCCTGAGCCGTGATCGGTTCCGGTTCCGTTGTCGAGCACCCGTCTACCGAATTCAGAGAACATTAAAACCGTTACTTCATCGCCTAATCCGTGTTCTTCAAGATCGTCAAAAAACGAAATGAGCGAGCTCGAAATATGGCTCCATAGATTCGACTGAAGGGCTACTTCGTCGGTGTGGGTATCGAAGCTGCCGTACTGGGTGTAGAAAACCCGAGTTCCGAGATCTGCAAAGTGGACTTGAGCAACGCCTTTTAGACTTTTTGCGAACGGGTTGTCGGGATACTCAACACTTGATTTGTACTTCAGCGGGGCTTCTTTGAGTATGTCGGCTCCTCGCATGGCATCGAGCCCGGTTTGGCCAAGATAGTCCATAACAGTATCGGAACCCAGCAAAGGCGTGTACATGCGACTGAAGGCGCTTAGCGCTTGCTCACGTTGGTTGCCACCGGCTACTCCGGTGAGAAGGCCGTAGTTTTCGAGATCACCAACCGATGCGACGGGAACGCCGGGTGCTGCAAGTGCTCTTGGAAGCCCATTTCCGAAGTTGACTGCCGTGACCGGGTTACTGCCTTCGGGGTCGATGTCTTTGATCGCTTGACCTAGCCAACCTTTTGAGCCGACTGTGTCTGGCTCTGCCGTGTGCCAGATGTCCATCGATCGGAAGTGAGATCGATTGGGAGTTGGATAGCCGATGCCGTGAACAATGGCGACTTTGCCTTGGTCGTAGAGCGTTTTCATCGGGCCCATGCCGGGGTTGAGTCCGTAGCCCTTATCGAGTGGGATGACTTGGTCGTCAGTGATTCGAATGTTGGGTCGAGAGTCTTTGTAGAAGCCGTTCTGGAAGGGGACGATGCAGTTGAGGTAGTCGTTTCCTCCGGATAGTTGGATGACTACGAGGACTTTTTCTTTTGTTTTAGCAGTGGTCATGGTGGTGTCGAGTGCCAGTGGCACTTTCTCTTTGGTGAGATTGTTATTGGCTGGTTCAGGTAATCGGCTGGGTTGGAATGATTGTTCGTGGATGGTCGATTTACCCTGAAAAAGAATTCAGGGTGACAGTTGGCTCGAGAGACTCCGCTATTCGTTGGATCGTTGGTAGACCTGTAGGCGGTGGCGGAGTGAGTCGGTGATTATTAATCGGCCTTCGGGGTCAATTTCCAGTGCGGTGGGATCCCAGAGGTAGGATTCGACTCTCGATGAGATTTCATGGGGTTCGGTGGCATCAACTTCGACAAACGAGTCGAATCGAGTTCGTGCTTCGGCTTCGTCAGCGTTTGCGTTTAGGTATTCCTGCGACCAAGGCGATACGGTGGCCGCACCTCGCACCGATTGTTGAAAATTCCAGTTTAAATCGAACATCTGGACGCGTTGGTTGCCCCAGTCGGCGACATAGATGAAGCCGCCGTGATCGACTGCGACGTCAGACGGTCGATCAAAGTTACCTTCGTCACGTCCAGACGTGCCGTATTGGTCGATGAAAGTTCCGTCGTTGGCAAACCGTTGTATTCGGTCGTTTCGCCAGTCCGCTACGTAAATATTGTCATTGGCATCGGTGTCTATGCCCCAAGGAAGATTGAACTCACCGTCGCCTGAGCCTTCTGATCCGAAGTGCGAAATGTAATCGCCGTCGGGCGTTAGTCGCTGGATTCGGTTGTTAAGATGATCGACCAACAGCAAATCGCCGTTTGATGTGAACTTCAGGCCCGCGGGTCCGTTGATTTGGCCGGGATCACTGCCCTGTTCTCCCCATTTCGATATGAATTCGCCGTCTGGGTTGTACACGGTTATTCGGTTGAGTTCTTCGTCGGCGATGTAAACGCGGTCGCCGGGTCCGTGGGTAATCGCCGTCGGGCTCACGAACTGACCGTCATCTGTGCCGTCGCTGCCGAACTCGTGGTACCAGCGGTGACCAATGTCACATATACCAACGCGAATGCCTAGTCGGTGCATTGGGCTGCGGTTTACGGCGAAGATTCTGCCATCCGGGCGGATGGATAGATCGACGGGTATGTGGAAACCACGGCCTCCGACGTCGGCGCCGAATCCGATGGTATCGACGTAGTTGAGTTTGTTTTTCGTCTGGGTGTTGCCAGTATTTACGGTAGTCATGTTGGGTTAGACGAACTGATATTCGCGGGTGGCGACGATTAGTTGGAGAAGCGATGCGATGGCGGAGTTGGAAATGATGCTGGGGTGGGTGCCGGAGTTGACGATGTCAGCGGACTCGTCGTCTTTCGACGGACTCAGGATGACGTTTTCGGTGTATTCCTTGAGACCGTTTCGGGTGTCGTCAGCGACTTGGAGTTCGCCAAGATTCTTCAGGCTTGACCGGACGAGAGAATCTGATGTTGGCGAGCTACCGGCATCAGAACGGATAGATGCGATTAGTGACTGAACTCCCGGACTTTCTAGGTTGCCAATGATTTCGCCAGCGAAGTTGACTCGCATGACCATCGATCCGGTCGATATCCAGTCGGTTCCGCCCATCCAGCCTTCGACACTCGGTGGGGCGTATATGTCTTGTCCCATATAGCCGCTCGCCGCAATGTGATCGTAGACATCTGAAGTTGGCGAATCGTAGCCGCCAGCGAGTCGAATCGTGCCTACGACGAGCTCAATCGGGCTTTTCACTCGTGCATTCCTTGACACTGGCGATTTGAACGAATCAGACAAGAACAACGCTCTCAGCATTGCTTTGATCGAGTGACCAGACTCGAAGTAGGCGTGGGTCATCACTTCAATCGCTTGTGGATTTAGCGGAGGGAAGTGCGACCATTGCGGAACGGGTAGTTCGTCGGCAATGAAGTAGTGATACAGGTGGCGAGCGATGAATCCGGCAGTTGCGGGATTCTTGCAAATAATAGCGATGATGTCTTCGCCGTTAAAGTTTCCTGTCTCGCCCAAGAAGGTCTTTTCGCCATCGTCGTGGTCATCTGGATCGAATTTGAACTGCCAGTTGACGTAGCCGTAGGGTCGCATCGTGTTGTTGCGCATCTTGAGCGCCATGTAGTCCGTATTTGCGACTGTCCAACCAGTGAAAGCCCGGGAACATTCTTTGATATCTTCTTCAGTGTAGTTTCCAGCTCCCATAGAGAACAGTTCGAGGATCTCACGACCGTAGTTTTCATTGATCGAATCCTTGTGGTTGTCTTGATTGTCGAGCCACATAATCATCGCTGGATCTCTGGAGAGATTGAGCAGGAGATCGTCAAACTTGCCCAAGCCGTGCGCACGCAGCATGTCGAGGTGTGTCGACATTGCCTTGCCTTGGATGAGCTTCGTCTGGCCTGTGGCGAACACTCGATGCCAGAACAGATTCATCTTTTCGATGAATGGAGCGTCCGTGGTAACCATTTGGTAGAGCCAGTTTCCCGCGCTGCTACCACGTGTTCGTAGATCGGACTGATCGATGTGATACCGACGAATGAGGTCTTGAGGAAGCGAAGCGGTGTCGATTGCGTCGATCAACTGGTCGACAGCATCTTCGTAACCGAGTTTCGAGAATCTTTGTAAATCAGCACCCGTACCGCCGAAGCCAGCTCGTCGAAGCAGATGGGCAATCAACAATTCGTCGGTGCGTGACTCGATCGTGGTCATTTTCAATCCCTCAAGAATCCGTATTTGGCGGGATTCTAAAGGTTTTGAGCGTTGTTGCGCGCTATTTCCAACATTTCGGCAAGCTGCGGGGCATCGACTTCCATAGAAATGGCGGTTTTCTCGTCGGCTTCCGACTCTTCCGCGTTGCCTAGCTCTGCGTGGATCACGGCGCGGTTTGCGAACGCTTCGCCCCAATCGGGTTTGAGTCGGATCGCTTCGGAGAAGTCTTTGAGGGCGGTTTCGTTGTGCTCTAGCTGGTAGTGCGAGTTTCCACGGTCGACATAGGTGTCCGGGTACTTAGGATTGAGTCGCACAGCGGTGTCGTAATCGACGATCGCTTGTTCATGGTCGCCGGCCAGTGCGTAGGCGTCGGCCCGATAGTGGTGAAGTTTTGCCGAGTTTCGCGAAGCTGCTATCGCTTCGGTGAAGTATTTGATCGCATTTTTTGGATGCCCTTCGTCGACTTCACGGACGCCGTTTTTGAACGTGTTGATGATTTTTTCGGGCGTGATGCGTCTTGGTGGTTGCTGGCGGCCGAGAAGTTTATTTAGCCATGTTGATATTGGGTTTGGCATATCTTGGTTAGGACGTCGATTGCCACGTCGCCTCAGGGCACAATCTATCAATCACAGAATGATAGATTGTGCAGCGCGGTTTAATTCTCTTCGGAGCCTTCGGGTTTGGGGTTGCGGGAGATCATTTCTAGCCAGTTGCCGTCGGGGTCTTGGAAGTAGATCGCCCAACGTGCCCACGGGTATTCGAGTTCGCGTTCGTATTGGGGTCCAAAAGTTTTGATTCCCTCAGCTTCGAGTCGTTCTCGCCAAGTTGGTACGTTGTCTACGACCATCGCTGCGTGAGCGGAGCCGGGGCGATTTCTATCGAACTGATCGGATCGTTTCTCGCCGTGAGGTCGCACGTATTCAATCAGCTCAATTGAATGTCCATCGCCAACACCTACGTATGCTTGTCGCATTTTTACGTTTTCGTAGCCGACCACTTCGGAAATCCAAGGGGTTTCAGATATTGCGGGAGCACGTTCGATGTTGAAGCTGAGGACTCGGGTATAGAAATCAAGGGCTTTGTCGAGGTTTTCGACGATGAAGCCAGTGTGGTAGATAGTGTGGATTGTTGGCATGGGACTGGAGTGTTTGGGACGGCAGTAACGATTGGTGGGCCTGAAGATCCTGAGATGAATATTGCGGTGAGTTGAGTTCGCTGATTGCCACGTCGCTGACTCCTCGCAATGACCGGTTTGGAAGTTGATCACAGGAGATTATTTAAATTCGGTAGTACTTTTCGGCGTTGGTTCGGAATAGTTTTGCTCGTTCTTCTTCGGTGAAGTCGGAGGTTATTTCGTCGTAGGCGTTCCAGACGGTTGCGTAGTCGCTGAAGAGGCTATCGACGGGGAAATTGGAGGCGAACATGCAGCGGTTGACGCCGAGAATGTCGATCATATCGAGTACGAATGGTGTGATCGATTCGGTGGTCCACTGATTATCGAGCATCCCTAGTGCTGAAATTTTTCCAGAGATGTTCTGGGCAGTTCCAAGGGCTTCGAGTCCTTTTCGCCACTCGCGCAAATCTCCGGGTGTCCGACCTATAGGCATCGCTGCGTGGCCTAGAACGATTTGTACTTCAGGAATATCGTTGGCGAGCTCGGCGGCTTCCTGAAGCTGCCAAGGCCATATTTGAACTTCAAACGATCCGTTGAATTTTTCGAGCAACTTGAACCCCGAAAGCCACTGGGGATCGCTCATAAGATTTCCTGATTCGGCGAATCGGAAGTTTGGCTTATTGTCCGACCAGTTGAGCATGTGCCTTATACCTCGCCAGTTGGCGTGTTGGGCGTGTCGCTCTAGGGTTGCTTCTACGTTGGGATCGGACAAATTCGCGTAGGCGATGATGGCGTTGGGCATGCCTTTTGAGTTGGGATCATCGGCTACAGACTGCAGCCATGCGGTTTCGCCAACGGGATCGGCGTTATGGTCCCATTCGGCCTGTACGTGAACTGATTTCACGAGAGGAATGTCTTTTGCGCCTTCGTGAAGATCGCCAATTAGCCACGATTTACGAATTGCTGAGTAGTCGCCGACGAAATGGTCGATTGGCTCCATGAGCCACGGATAGGGATTGTTTTCGAGGTCCCAGAGGTGGTGGTGTGTATCGATGAATTCAGGTAGCAACATGTTGCCTTTACTGATGGGTATCGTGGTTGCATTGACCGAGTAAGTCGGACACAGTTTAGCCATGTGTAGCGGCTATTGGTCATAATCTGGGCGTTAGCCTAGATCACCTATTCGTTTCACTAGATTTTATTCCCAAAGGGTTTGAATTGAAATTTTCCGTTTACATCGCAACTAGCCTGGACGGGTTTATAGCTCGTACGGACGGTCAGCTTGATTGGCTTGAGGGCAGCGATTGGAGCGATCGTAATGAGGCTGGTGGTGCTGATGCCAACGATATGGGATTCGATGAGTTTATCGAGTCGGTCGATACGTTGGTGATGGGTCGCAACACGTACGAGTTCGTGGTTTCGACTGGGATTTGGGCTTATGGTGATACCCGATTGGTGGTGCAGAGTACGACTTTGGGAGACGGCACCGAATTGCCACAACATTTGGCGGGCAAAGTGGAGTTCGTGTCGATGGATCCGGTCGCTTTGGCTTCAAAGTTGGCAAATGAGGGAGCGCAGCACGTTTACGTGGATGGCGGTGCGACGATTCAGCAGTTTTTACGTGCGGGGTTGATCGACGAACTGATTTTGACTCGCGTGCCTGTGTTGCTGGGTTCAGGTATATCTCTGTTCGGCGAGGTAAATGCCGATGTCGTGCTGAGGCACGTTTCGACTGAAGGGTTCGCGAACGGGATGGTTCAGTCGAGGTACGTAGTGGAGTGGTCGTAAAGGCGAGGTTGTTGCCAGTTGGAAATACCTCACTCACTTAAAGTTTGCCATACGCCGCAGCACGATCGAAGGTCTCTCCATTTAGGTCGAGACGTTGTTCTGGGCATGTACATCACTCCAGATTCCCACAGTTGAAAGGTGGGCCGCATAGGTGGTTTCTCGTGAGAGTGCTTGCGGTTTTGGATGAGGTGGATGTTGAGGTGAAGTTCGTGATTGGCAGTAGCGGATTGCGGTTGGCTGGTTCAGACGTTGCCTTGCTTGAGTCGCTGATTGCCATGTCGTTCCTTCTCGCAATGACAGATTACTGGCACTGAAACGATTGGTGAGGCTGGACCTTTCTCCATCACCCCAGCCGCCTCCCAATGGGAGAGGGGCTTCGCTAGTAGCGCTCTCGTTAGTCGCGGTCGTCATCGGGTGAATTGGTCGCGGGTCGCAAACTAAAGTCGGCGTAAGTCTTTTGAGCTTAGGATTAGGCCGAAGTTCACAACGAGGTAGATTAGTGTTCCGATGATTATCATCTGGGCGTTCCCTATGATCGTGCCGATCCAGGCGCCTAGGAACCAGCCGAACATCATCGATTGGAGCGAGAGTGTGAATACTGACATCACTCTTCCGATCATCTTAGGATCGGACTGCGTTTGGAGAAGAGTGATCGTCGACGATGCCCAAACTGGAATTGCAGCGCCGACTAAAGCCAGCGATACGAGAGTGAGCGGGAAGTTAGTCGATAGTGCGAACGTAATGTCGGCAACGACGAACAGAATCGTGCTGAACAATATTGGTGGTGTTTTTCGTTCCCACGGTTTCTTTGACGCTATCCATAGTGCCGACGCACCTTGCCCGACTGCCCAGGCTGTGAGCATGATTCCGAATCCGGTTTCACCAACGTCAAACCGGTCGCGAGCGTAGACCGGGATGATCGGAACCATCGCTGCGCTGAGTATCACTGAGAAAGCGATGAACATCACGCGAAGCAATACGGGATTGGATCGGATGTACTTTAGGCCATCACTAATCTCTCTAAGAGCTGATGTTCCGGACGGCTTGCTGGGCTCTGATCGTGGGAGTCGATATGTGAAATAGACCGACACTGCATATAGCCCGATTAGTGCGAGGAATGGCGATCCCATCCCAAATCCGGCGATTAGAAATCCACCGGCAAGCGGGCCTATCGCCCGCGCGAGGCTGGCTCCAGCCATGTTCAGAGAATTTCCTGCTTGAAGCGATTCCTTTGACAGGTAGTTCATCACCAAAGCCTGCCCGGCTGGCATCCCAACTGCCAACACTGCACTCGACACTATCGATAGAACCACGATCTGCCACAGATTAACCACGCCTGCTACTACAACAGCCGCTGTGACTACCGCCAGCAGCAAGAGGAGCAGGCGTTCAAATAGCAGGACGGATCGACCGCCGAGTCGATCGACCATCACGCCGGCGAAAAGTCCGATAGCGAGCGCTGGAACGACGCGAAGCCCGGTTGCTGCTCCAACCCAGATTTGCGAGGCTCCGAGTTCGAGAATCAGCCACGATTGAGCCATGATGCGCAGTTCAACGCCCATCATGTTGGTGAAGTTGCTCCCTACGAGATCTCGGTAAGAGCCGTTCGCTAGAAGTTGAACTAACGGGAGTTGTCGGATTTTGTTCAAAGTGGGCTGGAGGTTAGGCGCTGCAAAGTTTAGGTAGTGGAGATTGTTCTCTTGCTGGGACGATTGTTCGAATTTTCGCTGCAAGTGTTAGAAAGATCTTAAAATGAATTCAGGATGACATCGTGCTTGTTAGGTCAGATTGCGGAAATGACTATTTTCTTCGAGCTAAGAGCGAAGCAATGATTTGTGGGGCGGTTTCTATTGCTCGTTCTCGGATTTGTTCGGGTGTTAGGCTACCGATTGGGTGTTGAATGAGCGCGAACGGGTAGTCGGGCATTCCACCTAGATTTGCGATTGCTTTGGCGCCTGATTCGAACGGTTCGGTACAAATTGCAATTGCAGGAACGCCGAGGGCTTCGAGCTTGAGCGAGTCGTACACACTGGACGACGAGCAGCTTCCTCAGTCACCGTTTGCCAGTAGCGCAACATCAACTTCGTTCGAGAAATCGCTTAGAAGGTCGGGTTCAGCCGGTCGTGAGGCATCGCCTTTGTTGATTCGATAAGCAGTTGCAACTTCGAATCGATCAGCGAGCACATCGTAGATGGCGTCGAGAAGTGGCTCAGAGTTCAGCTTGTCGTTCCGAAGAAGCCCGACACGCATTCCCTTCAGCGACTGGGGGCGTTCTGCCATGCCATCGGTCGCAATCGACTGCTGTGCGGTGGGATCAAGAACCCTGAATGTGTTCTCACTTGCATTGCTTGTCATACGACGCTCCTCGAAGATATTTCTGGCGACATGTTACCTGTTTGTGCTTATTGGTCGTGTAACGACCTTCGATCGTGAACCTAGTGACCACGGCGGGATTACCGCGCTCCAGGCTCCACCGTCGCCGCCAACTACGATTGGTATTGCCGACTCGGGCGAGTCTAAGACGCTTATCGGTAGATCGCTGTTTTCAGTGCTTGGCTCTGCGCTTGAGTCTTTTTGTGCTCCGCTTGGTAGACCCATGGCGATCCACTCAGAGGTCAGCTTTGTGGAGTTTTCGTACAGATACTGTCCGACTTGTTCCTTCTTCCAGCCAGCCTTCGTGAAGTGGGCGGCATGTTCTGGGCAAATGACCAATATCACCTGCTTTACGCCGGGCCCCATTGGGTAGAGGCGTTGTGCGAACGCATCGAGGATGCCTTCTGGTGTGTTGGCTTCGTGCTCGCCAAATTGAGTTGCGCTTAGACCGGAAACAACAGTTACGGCGCTTTCTGATTCGTTAATTCCCCTTGTGACATGAAGTGGGCTCCAGCTTTCCGGCAGTTTTTCTTCGTTTTCGGCTACGCACCATGTGTATTTGCCGGGGTGGCCGAGCGTTGCCTTGTCGAGTCCGTCGTTGCTTCTGGTGCCAAGGACGTTCATCACGATGAGCCTGACGGCTCGACCGATTGTTGCATTTGCTCGGTAGCCGGGCCCGAATGCCGAAACGCCTGAGTTCATCTCGATATCGCTGGTAATCGGACCGTTTACGATCACCATGATCGCTGCGCCCATGGTCGAGACAGTGATGCCGTGGAGATTGAATTCAGGTTGGGTAATCGCATCGACAGCTGCTGCGACGACGGGCATGTACTCGGGTTTACACCCTGCCATGACAGCGTTGATGGCGGCTTTTTCTGCGGTGATTACGGCGCCTTTGACCGGTTCGATGCCCAGTATGGCGTCAGGGTTTAGATTGGCGGCTTCAAGCATCGCTGTGACTGCTTCGGGCGTAGGCGGGACTACAGGTAGGCCGTCGGACCAGCCGTTTTCGAAGTAGGTTTCGATGGATTCGAGCGGGCCGGGCAGATCGAGTAAGTCGGATGTTAGGCGTGGTGGTGGTGTGACTGACACGTTTTCTGAGGGTGTCTGTTTTTTGCTGGGTTGGTCGGTCATGGCTTAGGTGGTTGTTCGCTGCAATTGGGGGAGAGAGATCCTGAAAATGACCCTTCGACGGGGCTCAGGATGACACTTATATATCGGTCTTGCTGTCGAATATTCCTATCGATTGCAAATTAATGTCACCCTGAGGCACTCGAAGGGCGGCAGGTCGATTGCGTTGCTTTGATGGCTGATTGCCACGTCGTCGAACTCCTCGCAATGACAGTGCCGGTCAGTCGGCGTGGAAGACTTCTCGCCAGGTGGTCATGTTTTGGTCGGCGTGTGCGCCTTCGGGTAGTTGGAAGAAGGGCGACATATCGTCTTGCCATCGTTGGTTGACGTCTTCTTTCGACATTCCGGCGATTGACGCCTCGTGCGATTCGTCGCATTCGACGTAGCCGAAAAGTGTTCCGTCGTCTCGGAAGAATATGGTGTAGTTGCGCCATCCGGTGCGAATTAGAGCTTCCGACATTTCAGGCCAGATGTCGTCGTGGCGCTGTTTGTACTCTTCGACCATTTCGGGGTGGATTTTCATCTCGAATCCGACTCGTTGCATGTTGTTACTCCTTATTTTTTGTTTGGGTCCGGGCGTCATCGGATGACTTGGCCACCGGCATAGGTGTGGCCGACCCTCCAGCTCCCCCGGTCCGGGGGAGGATATTTGCTTGAGCAGAGTGTAGGCTATGCGCCCATCGAACGCAGCCCAAAACCCTTCGACGGGGCTCAGGATGATGAGTTTTCAGCGAGTCAATACATGAAGGGTTTTAGATAGACGGGAGTAAGAACGAATGTCAAAGTCGATTGCACAGGTTTTGGACCTCAAAGACGATCCTAAGATCATTGCCGAGTATGAGGAGTACCACCGCAACGTGTGGCCCGAGGTACTTGAGGCACTGAAGGGTATTGGAATCGAGCGGATGGAGATTTTCCGAAGCGGGAATCACTTGTTTATGTACTGCACGGTTCCCGACGATTTCGATCCACGTCGTGACTTCCAGAGCTACACGGCTTCGAAGCGGGCTGAAGAGTGGAACGACTTGATGTCGGCGTATCAGCAGAAGGTTCCGCAGGCTGGGGAAGACGACTGGTGGTACCCGATGTCGTTGGCGTTCGATTCAGAGTGGGAGGCTTAGCCTCGTTTTCTTGGGATTGTTGGCTTGGTTGGATATGAAGAAGTTAGATAGAGCGTGGATATGGGCTGTTTTGGCTGTTGGTTGGATGGCTTTTATTTACGCGCTTTCGGATCATTCGGCTGGTGATTTTGATGATGCGAACGATGCGGTGTCGTGGTTGCCGCTTGCCAGCATCCTAGTTCACGTTGCGCTGTACTTCATATTGAGCGTGTTTGTGTTGAGGGCGTTTGTGTTGCTGCGACCGGTTACCGAAGGACTAATCGCCTACTCGACGATATTTATTGCTCTTGTGTACGGCGTGTTGGACGAATTTCACCAATCGAGCGTAGAAGGAAGAGCATCTGAGGTGATAGATGTGGTCGCCGATGTTTCCGGAGCGGTGCTGGTAGTGGTATTTTGGTTCTTCCTAAGAAGATATCGAGACAAGTCCGGCGTTGAGCCGGACAACCATTAGAGCGACTAAATCAATGCCAATTAGGGAAGCTGAAGATCTGTGGCCTACGGGGCCGGAAGTGTTAACCACTCTCGAAGAAGCTGTGCAGATGGCGGAAGAGATCGCCGCCCCCCCTGCCGAACGCTGGGTTGCTCGAACTATCAGCGATAAGTTGATTCCGAGCCTCTACAACGCTCGAACGTATCTCGAAGTCGGTCAACTGCGTTCGCCTGAGGTTCGATTAGGCATTCTAAATGCTCGTCTAGAAGCGGGTGATCTGGCGAATGCTGACCCTCGTTACGCACCGCTCTATTCGAAAATTCGTGTGCTAGCAGAAGAAGCCGAGATAGCTTCGAAAATGAGCTAGAGTTTCGAGTGACGTGGGGACTCGAATTCACGTTGGATCATGGTAGGATGATCGCACTTTGAAGTCTCCCGAAGATACCGAATCCTTTTTGTCTGAAGACGGTCGAGTCGAGGTCGTGTTCGACCTTGATGAACTGTCAGACTCCGACATTGCTCTCGTGATGAAAGCAGCAGTCGAAGGGCTTAATTATGAGCATTTCGATGGGCCGGACCACGTTACAGTGATGATTACTGGCGACGAACGAATCAGGGAGTTAAACAGGAATTTCAAAGGCGAGGATGAAATCACCGATGTGCTTTCGTTTAACGCCAATGGCGAGGCTGCCGGTGATACCGAGAGTTCAAGAGGCGGAGAATGCGGTGATGAATGGCCAGAATTCGATTCGTCAGTTGAAGGCGGAGAAGTAGACGCGGATCGTCTCGGCGATATTGCAATTTCTCTTCCTCAGGTGATCAGGCAGGCGGCTGAGAACGGCAAATCGACGGATCGTGAATTGTCGATGCTGACTATCCACGGTGTTCTTCATCTTCTCGGGTATGATCACGCGGAGGTCGACGAAGAAAAGGTTATGTTCGGCAAGACCGACGTTGTATTGGCAAAGATTTTTGATGAGTAGCCCTGATCGTCTGATCGGGTCTAACCAACAGAACATTGAAACTGGTTCTAAAGTGACGAATAGTCAGGTTTTTTATAGAAAATGGCGGCCGACTCGATTCGATGAAGTGGCAGGGCAGTCGCACGTCACGAAAACTCTCAAACGGGCGATCACGACCGATCACGTTTCACACGCATATTTGTTTACGGGGCCTCGCGGAGTCGGCAAAACGTCGACAGCTCGGATTCTTGCCAAGGCACTGAACTCCGATATCACTCCAGACGGTGAACCGATCACTGATTCGGAAACTTCGATAGCGATCGATGAAGGTCGTTACATGGATCTCATCGAGATCGACGCTGCTTCGAATCGTGGAATTGGCGATATTCGCGAACTGCGTGACAACGTTCAGTTCAGGCCAGTTGCGGGTAAGTACAAGGTGTACATCATCGACGAGGTGCACATGCTTACCGATGCAGCGTTTAATGCGCTGCTAAAAACTCTTGAAGAGCCGCCACCGAATATTGTGATGATCTTGGCGACAACCGATGCTCACAAGGTTCCGGCGACGATTATTAGTCGCTGCCAACGATTCGATTTCAAGCGACTTTCGAATGACGATGTTATCGAACGACTTATCGAGGTTTGCGAAGTCGAAGAGATCGAGGCGGAACCGGCTGTGTTAGAGATGATTGCTCGAACAGCGTGGGGATCGCTTCGTGATGCCGAGAATCTACTTGAACAGCTCTATGTTTCGTACGGCCAATCAGACGTTAACGGACAGCCTTCGGAGATAACCGAAGGACAGGCAAGAGAGTTACTGGGTCTAGGAGATACCGCTACTAGCACTGAACTAGCGATGGCGTTGCTTGGCAAGGACGCAGCGGCTGCTTTGACCGTTATTAATCGTGAGGCAAAGCGTGGTGCCGATCTTCGAGCGTTGCGTTCGGGTGCAGTTGATGCGCTTCGAGTGGCGTTGCTGATGAAGGCTGGTGTTGAGGATTCGATCACACAAGGTTCTGAGTTCGCCGAGACGATGGCGGCGGCCGCACGACCGGCACGTCTAAACCAAATTTTGCACATTCTGACTTCTCTCGGTCAGGCCGATATGAAAGCCAACTCGTCATCACCACTTCCGCTTGAACTGGCGGTATTGAAGGCAACAACGAGGCCCGTGGTTACTCCGGCAGCCGGCCCGGCGGCTCTGGCATCTTCGGTTGCTACCCCTTCACGGCCCGCAGCGACTCCTCAGGCTGGATACCAGCAATCGAGAGACTCTCAGCCTGCCGAAGAGACGGCACCTGCTCCGCGTCGAGATCGAACTCCTGTTGAACAACAGTGGGACAAGGTTGTTTGGGCGATGCGTCGCACGAAGAATCGCAAATATGTCGTTGGTCCGATTCTTCGCAATGTTGAGGTCCCTACGCCAGCCGATGGCAAGATTTCACTCCGCTTCAAAAGCAACGCCCTGAAGAACAACTTCATGGAGGAGATGCAGGATCAGCGGTCGAGAGATGCACTGAAAGCTGCTATCACCGATGCGTACGGCTCGGAACTTGAGTTGAAGATCATCTCACCTCATGAGGCAGCCGAAGAGGCGAAGGCGAACGGCAATGGTGCGGCAGGTGGAGCGTCTAAGCCGGGCAGTGGCCAGATGGTAATTTCGGCAGATCAAGAAAGCGCTATGGTTCGAGCTGCGATGGCGATGGGCGCAAAGGTTGTCACTGACGACGATGGCGACGAGGACGAGTAGTTCTCGATAACCGTTCGTCGTATGAATCGATCATCAACGCCGAATTCATTTCTCGCAGACGTTGGTAACCCCGTATGATTGTCGGATTCAATTTTTGTTGTCTTATTTCTCGATAATCGGGAGTGAGACGCTCCCTGCCAGCAGGGGTCAGGACTTATTTCGATGATGAACAAGAACATGCTCAAGCAGGCGCAGCAGATGCAGGCCCGACTTGCGGCAGTGCAGGAAGAGATCGCAGTCGCACGAACTGAAGCGTCAGTCGGCGGCGGGATGGTCAAGGTTTCGGTTATTGGCGGATCGAGTGTTGAGTCGATCGAGATCGACCCAGAAGTAGTAGACCCAGAAGATGTTGAAATGCTTCAGGATCTGATTCTCGCTGCGGTAAACGAGGCGATGGATACCGCTCAGAAGCTTGCTTCCGACAAGATGGGCGCTATCACCGGCGGCATGAACATTCCTGGCCTTATGTAGCCAGCGTTTCAGCTTCGGCTGATTCATCAGAAAAACACGAATGACATCTTCCGACATTGCACCTTCCGCTGCCCCTCCAGTCGCCCGACTAATCGAGGCATTTCATAGGCTACCTGGAATTGGGCCTAAGAGCGCACAGCGGTTGACGTATCACCTGATTCGAATGCCTCAGGACGAGGCGGAAGAGTTTGCTGCCGCTATTTTGGGTGTGAAAGAGCGAGTCGTTCTTTGCGATACCTGCGCCAACATTGCGGAAGCCGCCGAGTGCACGATTTGTGGTGATCTTCAGCGTGATAGCACTCGAATATGTGTGGTCGAAGAGCCTTTGGACGTTGTGGCTGTCGAGCGGGCGAGGGTTTATTCGGGCAAGTACCACGTTCTTCACGGAGTGATTTCTCCTGTGAACGGTGTTGGTCCGAACGATTTGAAATTACGTGAGTTGTTGGAGCGATTGCGCGACGGCACGGTGATTGAAGTGATCGTGGCGACGAATCCGAACCTCGAAGGCGAGGCTACGGCGATGTACATTCAGCAGTTGATAGGTCCGCTGGGCGTGAAGGTAACTCGGCTTGCTCGCGGGCTTCCGAGCGGATCGGATATTGAGTACGCCGACGATTCGACTCTTGCTCACGCGCTGGAAAGCCGGGCGGAGATTCCCCAACGCCAGACGGGTACGCCTGAGTAGAAGCATGCTGGCGGCGGCGGACGTTACACGGTAACGAAAGACAGCAGTTCTCGTTTGCGGCTACACGTTTTCAGTGGTTGATTTTGATTTCCTGCAACTCGTTACACGGTATCGGTGTACGTCTTACCGTGTAGGGATTCGGCTCCCGCAATAATCTAGATATTGCGGTGACATGTGCTTTAGTGACGTTTACTGTGTAGGCGATCAAGCTGTTCAACCGGATTGGCAGCGACGGTCGTATCTAAAACCATGAGTCACTTACGCACATATTCATATCGCCGAACAAGCTCACCGAGTGTTGTACTTTTTTTGTCGCTCTTCGCAATCGCTTTAGCCGCGTGTGGCACCGAACCATTACCAGTTGCGGGTCGACCTGATTTTCCAGTAGCTACGTTTGCTTTGCGCGAGGTGACTCCAGCGCCGATTTCACCAACCGCTACTCCATGGCCGAATATTGTGAACGACGAAGTGCGGGTTATTCCTGAAGGTCTTGATCCTGAGTTTTACTCACGAGCCGATCCTGATGAAGTAGTCGCCCTTTGGACGCAGTTCCTGACAGGAACTGTTTCGAGCGCAACGTCTGGTCGGTTCTACTTCCGTAGCCGTCGAAGTTTCGAAGGCGATCTCCACTTATGCCCGGGTGGTACAGGTTTCCTCGCCGGCGATCCTGAGGGTCCGGTGAAGTGGGCTGTTAATCCTTCTGCTGGGTATTGGTACGAGGTCACGCTTTCACATGAAATTCCGTTTACTGGCGATACTGTGACTTACGCAATTGGCGTGAACGGCGGCAATCCGGCGAGATCGGGCAGTTCGACGGCGATGGAGTTTAGGTCGAGCGATAGATGTGCGCTTGCCAACGCTGAAATTCAATATGCGTTTACAGATAAAGAACGAAAATTAGAAGAACAGGTAGAGCTCGAACAGATTGTTATCGATGAAATTCCATGGTCGGGCGGCAAGCGCGAATTTCCTTCGCAGATCACAGTTGAAGGATCGACTGATATCGATCAAACCCTTGGCCTCGACTACTGGAGAGCGTATTTGTCAGGCGCGGTAGTCAACGCTGTGGCGTACAACTACGCTCAGTATTCGGTAACTGAGGCATTTTATGGCGATCTTCATCTGTGCGGTGAACGCGTTGCGGTACTCGATGGAGATCTTTTGGGTATTGGCGAGTGGGCAGTTCAACCATCAGGATCGAATCCGTACGGCGCGAAAATCGTCTTCACTTTGCCAGGCGATCCTAAGTTCAGGACGATTGTCCTTGGCGTTGATGGCGATTCGCCGATACGGATGGGTCGTGATGCCGATACGGGCTTGATCACGGCGACTCCGCTGGATGTTTCTCAGTCGAGCGAGTGCGGTGGCGAGATCTGATCGGTTGTTGTTTACGGATAGGCAGCGAACGTAGCTCAAATATAGTCGGCAAACCCATATGATTAGCCGACTATGACTTCGAAGTGGCGGCCGGTTACATATACGACTGATGGCGTGGTTGTTCGCACGAGCAACTTGGGCGAGGCGGACCGGATTATCACGCTGGTGACGCCGATTCACGGAATAGTCAGAGGTGTTGCGAAGGCGGCTCGTAAGCCGGGATCAAAGACTGGCGGACATCTCGACCTGTTGAAGCACGTGAGCGTTTCCGTTCGAGAGACTCGAACATTGCACGGGCTTAGCCAGGCATCGACCGTGAACGGATATCGTGGGCTTCGAGATGATCTTGATCGATTCTCGCGGGGTTCGTACATTTCTGAAATGGCAGAGCGATTTTCGGTTGAGAACGGTGCTAATCAACCGTTGTTCAGACTACTCCTCGACGTGCTTAATGCTTTAGAGCTAAGTGACAATCCAGAAATGGCGATTCATTTCTACGAAATGCGCTTGCTACAGCTGAGCGGGTTTGCTCCTGAGCTTTCACGCTGTGTTGAGAGTGGCGTTGAGCTTGAGCCGGCGAATCATCTGTATTCAGCGGGTCGGGGCGGACTCGTGAACAATGAGTCACGTCCGGTTGGCGAAACAGCGTTACTTCCGGCAAGTTTGAATACCATCAAGCTGCTGAGGTTTTTATCTCGTGCCGACGTCGTACAGGCAACGGCCATGAAGTCGGGCGAAGATGAGAATCGACAGCTTTCTCGGATATTGCGAGCTCAGATTCATCACGTTCTTGATCGTGGATTGCGATCAGAGGCGTTCATGGACGAAGTGCGTACCAGGCCGGGTCACGCGAACGGAATTGGACGAACCATGAGCGATAGTTCGAGCGAGTGACATCGGACGCCAGAAAACTTGCATCGAGTTGTTACACTCGGTTGAACTGATTCTGAACTAGCGGTGTAATGCTTGTTGAACGTTGGGCGCAAGTGAGTGAATCGTCCAAATCCCGTTCTCAAATTTCCGTAATTATTGGCAACTGCCCGTTGAAAGATGTGCTTCGGCACCTGAACTATGACCGACTCTGACATCGTCATTCGCGGAGCCCGCGAACACAATCTGAAGAACATTGATATCAGCATCCCTCGTGACACGCTGACTGTGATTACGGGTGTTTCAGGTTCAGGCAAGAGCAGTCTTGCGTTCGACACGATATTCGCCGAAGGACAACGGCGATACGTGGAATCGCTGTCGGCGTACGCTCGGCAGTTCCTTGGCAGGATGGAAAAGCCGGACGTTGATCACATTGAGGGTTTGAGTCCTTCGATTTCCATCGACCAAAAAGGGGTTTCAAAAAACCCGCGTTCGACTGTTGGAACTGTGACCGAGATTTACGATTATCTTCGATTGCTGTTCTCGCGGACGGGTCGCCCACATTGTCACAACTGCGGACGTCCGGTTCAGCGACAAACAATTCAGCAGATCGTAGATTCAATCCTGAAATGGGACGAGGGGACGAGGCTCCAGATTCTCGCTCCGATGATTACGCATATGAAGGGCGAGCACGTCCAGGTATTTGAGACGGCACGACGTGACGGATTCGTTCGCGTACGAGTCGATGGCGATACGCATGAACTCGCCGAAGAACTGAAGCTAGCGAAGACCAAGTGGCACGATATCGAAGTTGTGGTTGATCGAATAATCGTTCGAGAAGATACCGATCGAGGTCGGCTTACAGAGTCGGTCGAAACGGCGCTTCGCCTCGCAGGTGGGAACCTCATCGCTTCTAAGCTAGGAACTAGCACCAAAGGCGCAGATGAGGACCTTGTCTATTCAGAGCACTTCGCATGTGTTCACTGCGACATTTCAATAGCCGAGCTTGAGCCACGGAATTTCTCGTTCAATACGCCGTTCGGTGCGTGCCCAACTTGCACTGGGCTTGGCTTCAAGTTGGAGGTCGATCCTGATCTTGTGATTCAGGACAAATCCCTAAGTTTGAACAATGGTGCGATTACGCCGTGGGCGCGATCGGGCACTAACTCACCTTGGTATCACTCGACGCTCGAATCGTTATCTCAACACTTTGGCTTTTCGATGGACATGCCGATTCGAGAGATGGATCTTGACCATCTGAGCGTGATTTTGTATGGAACGGCCGGTAATAAGTTAGAAGTCTCTCATCAGACTCAAAAAGGCAAGGTTTACAGCTGGAATACTGCGTTTGATGGTGTAATTCCGAATATGGAACGACGGCACGTCGACACCGAATCGGACTCTGTTCGGGAAGACATCGCTAGGTACATGACCCAACGGGCGTGTGCGACCTGTGGCGGTGCCCGACTCAAGCCCGAAGTTCTCGCAGTTACCGTTCTTGGAATGAACGTGATGGAAGTCACGGGTCAGTCGGTTGAGAATGCACTTCGTTGGGTCGAGGCGTGTCGTACGGGCGTGTGGCCCGGTGAAGGCGAGCATGACGGTGACGCTGAAGATCCGCTGAGCAGTCGTGAGCAGTCGATTGCTACTCAAATATTAAAAGAAGTCGAAGCCCGTCTCGGGTTCCTATCGAGAGTTGGTCTCGACTATCTGACACTCAACCGTGCAGCTGCGACGCTTTCTGGCGGTGAAGGTCAGCGCATTCGGCTTGCCACGCAGATCGGATCGGGTCTGATGGGAGTTTTGTACGTCTGTGACGAACCTTCGGTTGGACTTCACCCTGCTGATAACGATCGCCTAATCGGAACGCTCGAGAACTTGCGTGATGTTGGAAACACGGTGTTGATCGTTGAGCACGATGAAGCTGTAATGCGAGCTGCCGACCATATCGTCGATATGGGTCCGGGAGCGGGTCAGTTCGGCGGAAACGTTGTAGTTGAAGGTCCGATTGAAGCTGTTCTCGAAAGCGGAGAATCACTTACGGGTGCGTACCTCAGCGGCCGAAAATCTATTCCTGTTCCGAAAAAGCGTCGCAAAGGCAATGGCAACGAGATCGCCATTATTGGGGCGCGGGCGAACAATCTTAAGAACGTTTCAGTGGCGATTCCACTTGGAACGTTGACTTGCGTGACGGGTGTTTCAGGATCGGGCAAGAGCACACTCGTGAACGAGATTCTCTCGAAGAAGCTCTCACAGCACTTCTACCGTTCGAAGGATCGACCCGGAGAGCACGACGAAGTGCTCGGGCTTGAACACGTCGACAAGGTGATCAATATCGATCAGTCGGCGATTGGTCGAACTCCACGGTCGAATCCGGCTACATACACGGGTGTGTTCACGAACATTCGAGATATTTTCGCATCGATGCCTGAATCGAAAGCCCGTGGCTACAAGGCGGGTCGGTTCTCGTTCAATGTGAAGGGCGGACGTTGCGAGGCTTGCAGTGGTGCTGGTTACGTTCAGATCGAGATGCAGTTCCTGCCGGACGTAACGGTTCCTTGCGAGATTTGTTTGGGTGCGAGGTACAACCGAGAGGCGCTTGAGATTAAGTTCAAGGGCAAGTCGATCGCTCAAGTACTCGATATGACGGTTTCGGAAGCTGCAGTCGTCTTTGAGAATATTCCGTCGATTTCCAACAAGATGAAGACGTTGACCGATGTAGGTCTTGGCTACGTGCATTTGGGTCAGCCTGCGACGACACTTTCGGGTGGCGAGGCACAGCGAATCAAGCTTGCTTCGGAGCTTTCGAAGAGGTCGACCGGTAAAACGGTCTACATTCTCGATGAGCCGACTACTGGTCTTTCGTTCGACGATGCTGCGAAGTTGATGATTGTGCTTCACCGATTGGTCGACGCTGGGAACTCGATCATTTTGATCGAACATCATCTCGATTTGATCAAGAACGCCGATTGGATCCTGGAAATGGGACCGCTGGCTGGTGAACGTGGTGGACAGGTCATCGCAGAAGGAACGCCTGAGTTCGTGGCGTCGGTCAAGAAGTCGTCGACAGGTCAGTACTTGGCCGAGATGAATGGCATAACGCCGAGCGCAAAGGCAGTAGGTACGACAAAGGCTCGCAAGTTCAAGACATCTGTGAACGGTAGTGCTCGTGACGAAATCTCGTTACCGAATAGGCCTGCCACGTCGGCCAACGGCGCGTCAAAGTCGCGTAGGAACACCGGCAGGTATCGAAGGCGTCGTCGCGGTGCTGCCGCTGCTCGTTAGCCGTGTTCAACTGAGAACACTCGTGAAGTGCCCTTAACGGCTCGCTCCAGTGAGCCGGGTGGTTCATTTCTGTGGGGACTGACTCACAATCGCGTTGTATCGCTAGCCCGGAGCCGCCCACATGCCAGAACTAGCTGCCGCTTTGGGCGGCGTTTACGAGGTCTTCGCAGGCTGAAATATCGGTTTGGCAGAGCATAACGACGTTCCCGGCAACGAGATAGGCGTGGTAGCTGGTGCGATTATTACCTGAGGTGATAATTCCGCCAGCTGAGTTCGATGCTGGAGAGCGACCGAGTATCGCAAGCGCTGATTCAACGCCTGCTGACATTGCATCGGCATGCGAAGCGTACTTCCTGATCTCAATATCTCGGCGACTGGCGAATCCGTAGTAGACGTTTGTAGCCAAAGGAACGGTCTCGGTATCAAACTCTTTGCTCAACTTGAATCCGGCATCTTCAAAGTTTTCGACCGTGAACGTTTCGTCGATTCGGAGAACGGGTGCAACTTCTTCGCCGTCATTGTTAGTCGAGACCGAGTCGCCTGAAGTGGCACCGGAGCCACAGGCCACTATGGCGAGCATGGCGATGACAATAAGAAGAGCTGCAGATGATTTGCCGAATTTCACAGATATTTCCTATTGGTCGAGATTGATACGTGGTCTAACTCCTCACAATGTCAAATAGCCGACCGAGATTCGGATGGATTGATCATTGGCTGCGCACCTGTGATCCTTAAAGTGCCTCAGGATGACATTTTTGGGCAGTTGATTACAGATGGGAGTTACGTTCTAGCTAAGCGATGTTTTCATTGCTGCCCGCAAACCTTAGCAAATACTAGCGTTTTCCACCCGCCAGATTGGCTGATTCGGGGAGAGAGCGCAGCCGCAACATTGCAGTCGTTCCCACGACTGGTCCGAGGGCGAGCATGGCGAACGCCCAGCCCCAGCCCGAAGAATCTTTTACTATCGGCAATAGCCATATCGACACCGCGGTTAGTGCGAACCCGATTCCGGTCTGAAACGTCAGCATGGTTCCTCTGTACGCCGGGTCGCTTAGTTCGGTCATCGCAGTCGAAAATTGTGCTGAATCGGCTATCACTGAAGCACCCCATATCATCGCCAATATCACTATCAGGACAGTCATTTCGGGAGGTATGAACCCGATGAATGCAGCGACTCCACCACTTATTACCATGGCGATGCTAGTCACTGCAGTTCGACCGATTTTTTCCGACCATATTCCCGCGTACGAACTCGCAACTGCCCCGACTGCGAATACGAGGAACGTAAGCGCGCTCGCAAGATCAAGACGGTCACCGATGAGAGATTTTTGGCCAACGATATAGAGCATGAAGCTGCCGAGCCAAGCCCACATCGCGTAAAGCTCCCACTGGTGTCCCAAATATCCGGTTAATGCCAACCGAGGACCCCGTTGTGAGATGGCACCAATCAGATACTTCGGGTTGAACTTAGCGCCCTTAACTTCGTGGGGACCGTCTTTGACGAGGAATTTAAGTATCAGCCCACCGGAAATTGCAAGAACCGAGCTTCCGATGATTACTGCTTGCCAGTTTTCGGAAAATACCGATCTCAGCAGATGAGGGGATCCGGATCCGATGGTGAGCGCACCGACCATTGTTCCAAGAGCGAATCCTCTGCCCTTCGTGTACCAGCCTGAGATGACTTTCATCGCCGGTGGGTAAACGCCGCCTAGAAAGGCACCTGTTGCGAATCTAGCGGCGATGAGCGCAGGTGTCGAATCGAAAGGAATTACCAATAAGTTGGCGAGTGCAGCTAGCACTGCTGCGTAGGCGAATAGGGTTCGGGCGTTTATTAGATCGGACAAATTGGTGACGGCGATGAGCAGAGTGCCAAACACAAAACCGAGTTGAACGGCGATAGTGAGGATGGCCATTGAGGATTCGTCGATCGATTTCTCGACTTCGAGCGCACCCGATATTGCGTTGGTCGAGAACCACACTGATAGCGAAAAGAATGTGGCGAGAGATACGAGAACCAAGGCACGTGATTTTGATCGCGATTGGGATTCAGGCTGAGTCATGAGGGTTGGATGTACGGACTATCCCCAAAGATGTTGTTAAGGTTTTATGGATGATCGAGGATGCGGAGTTCGAAAGCCTCCCACGGTTTGATTCCGCACGGTATTGTTTGTTGCGACTAGCGGAATACCACGAGAGAAAATTGGTTTCGAGGAGCAGTATGAGCCAGAGTGAACTTGAACGCACTTACATTCAGGACGGGCTGCACGGCAATCACTGCTACGGCTGTGGAGCATGGAACGACAAGGGGCTCCAGATCAAATCGTACTGGGATGGCGATGTTTCGGTATGCGTTTTTCAGCCCGAGCCTCACCATGCAGCGATGCCGCCTGACGTGATGAATGGTGGAACGATTGCCTCGATTATCGATTGCCACTGCGTTTGCTCGGCGATGGCAGACGCGTACCGAACTGAGGGTCGTGAGGTGGGTGAGGGCGATACGATTTGGTACGCCACAGCTTCGCTCACAGTGAACTATCGCAAGCCCACTCGAATCGATGGTCCGGTTACGGCACGAGCACGCATTATTGAGAAAACGGACAGGAAGACTAGCCATGCGGTCGATTTCTTCTCGTATGACGGCGTGCTAACTTGCGATGCGACGGTGCTTTCGATTCGGGTGCCTGACGAGTGGGCCGATCCGACGGGGTTATTTCAGCACTTATAGGTTCTACACAGTAAAAACTTGCAACTTGAGTTGACGAAGCGATTCAGTAAGTTATTTGCTTTACTGGTTGGGCGACTTACAAGGAGATCGGAATGAAGTTAGCAGTTGGCGGCGATCACGCCGGGTTTTCTATGAAAGGCCCAGTAATCGAATATTTGAAATCACAGGGTCACGAAGTTACCGATTACGGAACTCACTCTGAAGAGCCGGTCGACTTCCCTGATATTGCCCAGCGGGTTACTTCTGCGATTCTTTCGGGTGATGCAGAACGGGGCATTCTCGTGTGCGGCACGGGCGTTGGGGCGTCGATCGCAGGTAACAAAGTTCCGGGTATTCGGGCAGCTTTGACGCACGATACCCACTGTGCACACCAGGGTGTTGAACACGACAATGTGAACTTAATTTGCATGGGTGCGTGGATTATCGGAATCGCCGTAGCTAAAGAAATTCTCGACGCATTCATCTCGGCAGAGTTTTCGACTGATCCAGATTTCAGGCGTCGCGTAGACAAGCTTGCTGATATGGAATTGAAGTACGCGAAAGAACTACTTAGTTAATACATTCCACTACGCTTGTAGTCGAATTCTCGTATGAAATAGAAGTTAGGCGGTTAACAGCCAAACTTGCACTTATTCCGGTTATTCGCATCGGCGAAGAGCTAGAGAATTTCAACCGGGAATCTGCCGATGAATAATAGCGTCAGCCCCTTGAACTAAAGTCGCTCATGGTCATCCCGTTCACATAGCACGAAGTGCTTACGTAACACCGACTGTGAACCCTCTCAAAGCTTAGCGTTACAGATCCATAACCGCCGATTCGAGAGCCTTCTCATTGACCGTTAAGCCGAGTCCGGGTTTGTTCGGAATGGTCATTTCGCCGTTTTTGAATTCCCATGGATCTTCAAACAGTTCATCGAGATCGTCTCGTTGTCCCGAGTACTCGTGCGGTCGATTAGAAAGCGGGAGCGTTGCGCATAGAGCGAGCGAGGCGGCATTGCCGATCGTCGGCTGGGTCATGTGAGGTACGACCGACATGTCGTGCGTTTCGGCGAGAGTAGCGATTCGCTTGCCTTCGGTTAGACCAGCGCACTTCACAACGTCGGGCTGCAGCAGGTCTGGTTTGGCAACATTGATGAGATCGCGGAACTGCCAGCGCGTGTACTCGTGCTCGCCTGCTGAGACAGGCACGTCGAGGGCTTCAGCGACTTCGCTAATTCCTTCGTAGTTGGTTGGCGATACCGGTTCTTCGAAGTGGTAGATGCCGAGATCTTCGAATTTCTTGCCTTGCTGGATCGCCGTTGAGACTGAGTAGCCGTTATTGGCGTCGAAGCTCAACGGAAAATCGTCTGGCAGGAAGTTTCGGCAGAGGCGAAACATTTCGAGGTCTTTTGCAGGGTTTACGTCCTGGCGATACTTCCAGTCCATACGAATCTTGATCGCCTTGAAGCCTTCTTCGTATGCTTGTTCGACTCTCGCCAGCATCTCCTGAGGAGTGTTATCGCTGCCGCCGCCCATGCTCTTGTACATCGTGAAAGTGGTACGGACAGCGCCGCCTAACAGTTGGTAGAGCGGCATACCGGCCACTTTCGCCTTAATGTCCCACAACGCTATGTCGACCCCGCTGATACAACTCGGCTGGGTTCCTGATGTTCCGAGTTTGTAGGTGCCGAAGAACATGTCGTCCCAAAGTCGCTCAACATCTAGAGGGTTCTTGCCGATGATGAGTGACTTGAGGGCGTGTTCGACGAAGTAGCACATCACCGGAACGTTCATTGGTGAACATTCGCCGATGCCTTCGATTCCTTCGTCGGTAAATATCCTAACAAGCGCTGTTCGAGTTTTGAGTGGGTATGCCTTAACGTCGGTGATTTTCATGATGGAATAGTACTTCTTATTGTCGACGAATAGATTCTTCAGAAACAAAGAGGCGGCGTTCGGTACTTACGAACCGAAGTTTGGTTCTTCTTCTCGTTCGATCTTGGCGGGGTCTAGATCCATTGTCATTCCGATGCCAGACGGGGCGTGAATTGTGCCTTTGACCGGGGTTACAGGGTCCTTCAAGAAGTGCTGGTGGATGGTGTTCCACTTGACCAGATATTCCTGATACGGAGTGTGAATTGGTGACTGTGTGACCGAGAAGTGAATTCCGGCGTTGGTCGAGTGACCGTGCGGAATCGTGATCAGATCGAAGGTAGTAGCGAGAGCTGCGATCTTCAGAACTTCCGATAGTCCACCAGCCCAGTAGATGTCTGGCTGAATGATGTCGAGTGCTTCGTCGTCGATGAACTGCTTCATGCCCCAGCGGGTGTAGTGGTGCTCTGCTCCCGACAGCGGGATATTCGTTGCTTCGCGAATCTTGCGATATGAATCGATGCGATCCGGCATAGCGGTTTCTTCGAGCCAGCGAGGATGGAATTCCTCGATCGCCTCGGCTAGTTTGATTACGTAGTTAACGTCCATCGACTGCCAGCAATCAAGCATGATGTCGTCGTCGTCTCCGAGAGTTTCTCGAAGGGTTCGCACCATGTCGACGTTCTTCTTGAATCCTTCTGCGCCAGACATCGGACCGTGTCGGAAGAACCACTTCTGGGCCGTGTAACCTTCGTCTTGCTTCTCTTTGGCACGTTCTGCGACTAGCCCCATATCGAGAACGTGGTAGCCGAGCATCGAAGCGTAGGCAGGTACTTCCGTTCTAGTCGGACCACCGATGAGACTGTAGACGGGAGCGTTGAAGTAGCGACCTTTGAGATCCCAGAGGGCGTTATCGATCGCGCTGATGGCGATCATCGTGTTGCCCTGGCGGCCGTGAACTGAGCCGCGGTGCATGATGTCCCACAGGAATTCGGTTGCGAGTGGGTTACGTCCGATCAGATAACGGGTCAGTTCGTTTTCGACGATGAAGGCGACCGCTTTGTCGATCGGACCGCCGATTCCGATTACGCCCTCATCAGTTTCGATCTGTACAAAGTAGGCATCGTGGGCGAGTTCGTTCTTTGAGTTCGCTGAACCGCCGAATCGATGTTGTCCGCCAATATCACGGAACTGTTCGTACACGTCGAGCGGTTGGACGAGTCGTTCTTCCCAGAACAAACCGTCGGTTTCAATCGTTCCAAATACGTGACGAAGTCGAACTTTTTCGATTTTCATGTGACTCTTCTTTGATATTCCTGTTTGTTGAGCTTGACGGGTCGAATGACGCGCCCGTTATTGATGAGCGCGACTTTACCGTAGTGCCAACCCGTTCGGATAGCGGACGCGCCAAGTATCTACATAAGAACGGCCGAGGCGTCTTCGAACATCACGGATATTCCTAAAGCGATTCGATAATTACGCGGGCTTTTGAGGGCCAGTCGACCGTCGTTCCAACGGCTCCAGAACGGTATGCACGACGAAGCGCAGGCTTGGAGTCGGCGATGCCCCAAGTTCGGACTACGAGCCCAGCTTTGTTCGCATCGTCAATCTGCTTCTTCGTTAC
>Ga0209043_1000039_pt1 | contig 77984 bp, 79 predicted proteins | sample SaaInlV_100m_DNA_3_FD_184654 | JGI IMG/M metagenome (GOLD analysis project Ga0209043, IMG submission 184654) | Marine microbial communities from expanding oxygen minimum zones in the Saanich Inlet - SI037_S4LV_100m_DNA (SPAdes) (version 2) | ecosystem: Environmental > Aquatic > Marine >... | reverse complement strand
ACCACACACAGACCTAATTGGTGGAAATGACGGTAAATCGGAGCGCGCAAGTTAAATAGGTCGACTAATCATTGTTATTGAAGGGAAATAGCCCATGAATGGTGCAGAATCACTTGTGCGTAGTCTGTTGGCAAGCAATGTTGACGTGTGTTTTACCAACCCGGGGACATCAGAGATGCACTTTTGTGCAGCCCTGGACCAGGTGGATGGCATGCGCTGCGTTCTGTGTTTGTTTGAAGGGGTAGTAACGGGTGCCGCCGACGGATATGGGCGTATGCTTGATCGTCCGGCGGCCACTTTGCTGCATCTGGGACCTGGGCTAGGCAACGGATTAGCGAATCTTCACAACGCTCGAAAAGCAAATACCCCTATCGTCAACATCGTTGGGGAACATGCCACCTACCATGTTCAATATGATGCTCCGCTAACTGCGGACATTGAAGGGATCGCGCGACCCGTTTCCGATTGGGTTAGGACATCCCGTTCCGCTGATGATATTGGAAATGATGCAGCAGCAGCCGTCAACGCGTCTATGAAACCACCGGGTGGCATCTCAACGCTGATTCTTCCGGCCGATACGGCCTGGACCCAAACCGCGTCAGTTGCTGATCCGTTAGGCGGTGAGGCGGCGCCGTGTGTCAGCGATGAGGTGATTGAGGCCTGTGCAAAAATTCTGAAACTAAACGAACCCACCATGCTTGTTGTCGGCGGCAAGGGGCTTCGAGCGGATGCGCTCGCTTACGTCGGCGCAATCGCAAGGCAGTGTGAGGTGGAGGTGCGTGCAGAATTTGCCTCAGCACGAACTGAACGAGGGGCAGGCCGTGTCACTATTGAGAGGCTGCCCTATGTCGTTGGTCAGGCACTTGAGGTAACGAAACATATACGCCATGTCATTCTAATCGGTGCAAAAACACCGGTAGCATTCTTTGCTTATCCGGATTTGCCTAGCCTGCTGATTCCTGATGGGTGCAAGGTTCATGACCTTGTCAACGTTAATGAAGATATTGGCGATGCGTTATTGAGGTTGGCCAGTCGCGTCGGTGCTGAGCCAGCTAAGAATGACGGGCAAAACCTAGATCGGCCGACTCTGCAAAGTGGTGAGTTAAATGCAGACTCCATCGGTGCAGCGATCGGTCACTTGCTTCCAGAAAATGCGATCGTTTCGGATGAATCGATCACTGCGGGCCGAGCGCTTCATCCCTATACCAAAGGGTGCCCTCCGCATGATTGGCTATATGGTACCGGTGGTTCAATCGGTCGCGCATTGCCCGAGTCCACCGGCGCTGCGATTGCCTGTCCCGATCGGCGTGTTCTGTGTTTGTCGGGAGATGGCAGCGCCATGTATACGGTGCAGGCTTTGTGGACGCAGGCGCGGGAAAACCTCAACATAACGACGGTGATCTATGACAATCGTTCGTATGCGATTCTTCATGGTGAACTGCGAAATGTTGGCGCGAAGGCGGGTCAGAAAGCGAGAGATATGTTTGATCTGGATCGTCCGGTACTCGACTGGCTCAGCATAGCGAGGGGACTTGGCGTCGAGGCCGTTCGGGCGACAACTGCTGAGGAATTTAATCAGGCTTTGAGGCGGTCATTTGCCACTCCAGGGCCCATGCTTATCGACGCTGTTATCTGAGCGAATTGGCAACATCCTTCGGATAAAGCACTGACAGAATGGTTATCCTATCTAAACAACACCTTCAGCACTATCATGGTCGCAAAGGCTCCCAGCATTATCACCCATATGGAGTATAGGCAGTATTAACGCCCATTATGGCTGTGATGCGGCGACCAAATTGTCGGCAACAACGGCCGAGCGGCGCGAGGGATAGTGGTGATTCGCACGAAGATGCATGATCGGATGTCTTTCTAATGTTGAGCGGCCAGGTGACGGGTCAGGTCGGGCCTGACAATATGGCCTCGACCAAAATCTGAACGCGCAGCGCCTCCTCTGAGGTTGCCAGGCTGTTTGGCTTGCCTTCACAAAGCAGGACAAGATCATCAAGCTGGGCTTTCAGGCTGGTTGCGCGCGGATCTTCCCGGATCTGGCCGACCGCAACATAAGGCCCGCCATCCGAGGTCGCGTCGAGGTGGAATTCGCTGATGCGCCTGCTTACAACCGAACCTTTGATTGTTAGTTCCTGCCGATCTGGCTGCGCGCCACCGACACTTCCCATGATGGTAACAGGAAGGCCGGTTTCAGTTTCCAAACGGGCGGCCACATGGGTTTCGCAAAGGTCCTGTCGATTGGGGTAGTCAGCCCGCGACCACACAATGTGCAGTGGCCCCAGAATTCGTTCGCTAAAGAAAAGGAAATGGGAGATGACCTCTCGGGTCATGCCACCTTCGGCGCGAAAGCGAAGCCAGTCCGCGCCCAGTTGCCATTGGCGCGGCCACGCCGCATAGGTCACCACGATATCTGCGCCCGCAAGATCACCCAGCGCCCCGGCCTGCGAATCCTTGAAGACATTGGCCAATGCGTCACCTGCCGCCTGAGTGAAGTTGACCGCGGTCGGCACGCCGGATTTTGCAAGCCGTTCAACCAGATCCCGGCTTTCTGCGATGTCCACACCCAGAGGCTTTTCCAGAAAGACGCCCTTACCAGCCAAAGCAGCCATCAAGGCATAGGCCTTGCGCGGCTTTGGAGGGCAGGCCAGATAGACCAGATCGGCGGTTTCGATTGCGGCTTGCGCGCTGTCTGCAATGACAGCTTGCGGGGCAAGCTGCGTCGACAGAGTGCAGGCTGCGGCGTCCGGGTCCCACATGGCAACCACGTCGAACTGTGGGTGGATTTCCATATGTTCGACCATGCGCCGACCCATTATTCCAAGGCCGATTACTGCTGTTTTGATCACTGTTCGAGTCGTTCTTTCAAGGCGCTGTAATAACGGAAACGGAACGCGGCCAGGCCGGCCGTCCATCAAAGTTCATCAAAACCCTGGTAAAACCGGTTCCAGGTTGGTGAGATCAGGATTTCGTTAATACAAACATGCGCCGGCATCTCGGCAACAAAGCGCACGGTGTCAGCAAGGTCCTGCCCCTGAAGCATACGGTCCATGTCTTTCGTGGATGGCGGGGTGGGTCGGGTTTTCAGGATGTCGGTAGACACCTCGCCCGGCATGATGACGGTTGATCTTATTCCGGCCCCGCCTTCTTCGGTATTGATCGTTTCCCCCAAGGCGAGCACCGCCCTTTTGCTGGCATTATATGACGCCCCGGTCAGGCGGCCAACGTAGCGGCCGGCCCAGCTTGAGATCAGAATCATCAATCCGCCGCCTGAGGCGCGCATACCGGGCAAGACGGCCCTTACCGGGTAGAAAACACCATTCAGATTGACGTCTATGACAAGGTCCCAATCGTCAGAGGTCAGTGACCCGAGCGACCGGTTTGGCACGTTCAACCCGGCATTGGCGACCAATATATTCACCTGCCCAATATCAGCGGCGGCTGAGGCAACCGAATCTGCGTCGGCCACATCCAGCGGCACGGCATGGGCTTTTCCACCGGCCTTGGCGATAGACTGAACAATCGACTCAAGCGGTTGCAGACGCCGCCCGGACACAAAAACCTCAGCCCCGGCCTGTGCCAGAGTCAACGCTGCTGCTGCGCCGATGCCTGTGCCACCGCCGGTGATCCACACACTCTGATTGTCCAACTTTCCCATGTACCGCTTTCCCATCTGTTAGCCGCCCTCGCCAAAAAGCGGGGCGCGAAGGCCAGATTATGTCCACCAACCGCAGTATAGCAACCGCCTCGCCGGGTCGATTTGGTCACATAGGTCGGTTTTGCCGGTTTTCGATCAGATATATCAAGCCGCCGAACTCTGGGATGAATGAGGGGTTAGCGACCGCCCCTGCTCCCACACTGGCGGGACATTTCAAACACCGGGATAACCTGAGCACCTCACTGCCGGTTGACGACCAGCAGGAGTGGCGCAGACACTACGTTGCTAATTATCAAAAGAGATCTTTGATTGGGAGGGTAGTGAATTGGTTGGCAATATGTAGGGTTCCCGAATCCTCAAACCCCATTTCAGAGTCCATATCATTGATCTGAGTGGTGGGTGCTGTTCCTTTTACGGAACTAGGCCGGGTCGTGGAAATACCACCTGCCACACCACCCAACTCTTCATTAGACTCTGTTTTAACCTGGTGCTCGGCAGAGTCTGGGCCGTATTTCTTCTTCCAGACATACAGGCTGTGGGTTGTCGTGCCGAGCCTGTCGGCTACTTCAGCAATACTGTAACCACGATCAACAACCTGCCTGATCGCTTCAATCTTAAATTCTTCTGTATATCGTTTGCTGCTCATAATCACTTCTCCTATTACCATTTTGTATGGCTGAGAAGTGTCTAGCAAACTGGGGGCGATTCAGCCTGTATAGCCATAGCATTAGAGAGCTAATCCAGTCAGTTGATCTTCTTCATCTCTGGCAGCCGGAACTCCTGGAGTTCATCCAGCCTCGGTTCATAAATGCGTAGGATGTAATTCCAGTCCTCAACCGTCGCCAGATTGTTTTTCACCTCGCCGCACTTGCCAAAGTAGGCATCGAACGAACCATCTTGGTTCATCTCAAGATTGAACTCGTTAAGCATACCGTTCTCAGCGTACATCCATCCTTCACCATCGTAGATCGTTATCGAGAAGAAGCCGGGCTTATTGAAGGGAAGAGGCGGGTAGGTAGACATGTAACAGCCGTCGTTTGGGTATTTGGGTGAGCCCAGATACTGAGCCTGCGCATCGGGCAAGAGGCCCCAGCCAATCGCCGTGCCATAAAGGTGCATCTGTGGCTCCACGGTGCCCCTTGCTCCCTGCATGCCCATGAGCGAGCCCAGTTTGGTGCCCTCAGTCGTCAGTTGATTGCGTAGTGCAACTAACTGCTCCATGTTGTAATTCGGTCGCACATGGGGCGAAGTACCCTTCACATTGAGAATCGTTCCCTCGCGAATAGCGGTGATCTTGGACCCATCTTCGGGGTCATTGCTATTGCTTCGGATTCTCATCGCCACCATCGCAAATTGCGTTGTACTTTTGATTTCGTGTGTGCCCGGCTCGAGGAAAACCTGAGGAATATAGTGGTCGTTCTCTACGATCATCACCGACAGGTAGCGGCCGTTGGTCTCTGGGATTGTGATGGTCGCGCCCTTTGAAGTATCAATAATGGCCCCGCTGTAATAGGTATCGCGATTCATTCGCACGACAGTTTGATTGTCGAGATCGAAGTTACCAACTGGGAAATGGAAAAAGGTATTCATACCCACCAGTTTGGTGACGTTATAGAACGCCTCATCACTCTCGGCGACTTTGTAGTTATCAAGGGTAACCGGTATGACTGGACCGGAATTATCCGCATGAATCTCGCCGAGATTACTCGTTTGAGCCGAGTCGGTCTGACCTGGAAGATATGAGCAGGCCGTGAAAAAAGATGTCATCAGCAGAATGACTAGAATCGCGAATGGCTTAAACATGAAATATTCCTTTTGAATCGAAACGACGCATCCTAACAAAGCTAGAAAATTTAGAGGTCAAGTCTGCATTCGGTTGTGTTGGTTTAAGAGACCACAGAGAAGATGACTATGGAGGAGCCGTAACTCACCAAAAGTAACCAGTTAAAAATGGTGGGCCCGGAAGGACTCGAACCTTCGACCAATGGATTATGAGTCCAGTGCTCTAACCAACTGAGCTACAGGCCCGCAGTATTTTCGGTTGCGAAAAACGACTTGAATTATAGCAAAAGCGCTTGGCCAGCCGTAAACCGCTCAAGATACTTTAGCGCCCGGATAGACTGGTTAAGCGAGGTTTGGCCGGGTTTCGTCAGGGGTTAACCCATTCGCCGTTGGCATAAAGTCTGGCCCCAGTTGCCTAAGCGGCAGTATCCGATAAATCGTTGCGACTTTCATTTTAGGGTGTTTGTTTAATGACTGCCTTGGCCGGCAGTATTTGTTTCTCAGAGCGTAATCATCGGATCAAGACCCCAACTGAAAAATGGTTCGCCGCCATCAGGCGTCACCCGAATCACTTCCTCTATCCAGATGCGGTGATGCTCATCTCCCGGGACTAGAATATGTAGCGGTACCACCATATTCGCCTCAAGCTGCCAGTCATGGTTGGGCACGCCGTCGGCGTTGGACTGTTCAAGTTCCATGTGACTAAGGCCCAGTCCATGGAAAAAGATCAAAACGTCGTCAGCACCTGCGACTCCGTTTTTTCGATACACCGCGCGACCAAGTCTTTGTAACTCGCTGATCTTTATCCCTGGACGCATCGCCTCCATCACGGCCGTTGCGGCTGCCGAGGTAGCGTTTGCGTACTGCTTTGCGTCACCCACTGCCTCTCCGTCAACTACCCAGGTTTTGCCGCCATCCCAACAGTAAAGATCGAGTGTTCCGTGGCAGTCGAACAAGATATGTACGCCGGGCTTCATCTCGAAATCATCCAGCCTTGACTGTAATGTGACAGCGGCATCGCCAGCGCAAGGATGCCCCCACACCATTGCCCCAGGGTCTCGAAAAAATCCACCCAGGTCTATGACAGCTTTATGGTACTCATGGTTGAACTCCTGCCACATCATGCCCGGAGCCCAGGTCTTTATCGTCTGGCAGATGGCTAACTCATTGACACTGGTCGCTCTTTTCAGAAGTTCAATCTCAGAGGTTGTTTTTACGCAGCGGGCATACATCATGGGGTCGTAACCATCTGCCACTTCAATGTTGTCCATTCCCAGTTGATGGCCAAATCGAAGATCGTCAAATGCAATGCGACCGGCACCAAGGCCAAGGTCGGTCAGGGCTTCGCGGCACGTCTGGGCAATGTTTTTGCCATAGTGGGCCTTGAGATTGCCTGCCCATGGAACGTTATTAATGTCGTTAGGCAGGAAGCGCTCCAGATCATCATCCCGGGCTGGTAGATCCAGTGGCAGCATCACGGCTCGAAATGCGCGAATATCTTTGATCCAGGTTGGCTGAGCCATCAGGGCGCCCACATAGTAATCAGCAACTACCAATATCGGATGATCCGGCTGATGGCGTGAGAGGATGACGGCGTACGGGCGGGGCTCATCCGCCTTATGGGCAACCCCCTTGAATCCTGATAGGTAGTACACATTGTACGGGGAAGACACGACAACAGCGTCCAGATTTCGCATGGTCAACGCATCGACTAACCGCTCTATATTGCATAACTGTTCAGGCAGCGCTTGTGGAGGGTATGGGATCATGTGAGGTGTTTCAGTAGATAAGGATCAGTGTAGTGCAGATGATCGATGTTAAAGATGGAAGGGGTATTTCGGGGTCAGCGAGCGATTGCGGTGGTTAATACCGGCATGCTGACAAATCCAAATCGCCCGTCTTCTACAGCTTGATCCAGTTGCTCGCGCCAGCGCTCGACGTCTGCCTTGGGAATACCCTGTTTCTGGGCAAAATGGGATAAAAGGCTAGAGGCAAGCCACGCAAATGAGTTGTGATGAAGCGAGTTATTCATAAACCCAATAGGAGTGCACTGTGCGCCAACGAAGCCATGTCGGGCAAGTTTGGCCGGCATTTGCAATGGCAGCATCTGGTGTGAGCAGTGCGCCTTGAATGCCTCGTGCATCTGCTCATTGAGCTTTGGCTCGGGCCCGTGAAAGCGCCAGTGATCCCAAAGAACAGAAACTGAAACAAAACGACCAGTTGGTTTGAGAACCCTGTGCACTTCGGCCAGCGCGGCGTCAACATCAGGAATGTATTCCAGCACTTGAATTGATGCGACGCTATCGAATGCGTCATCTGCAAATGACAGCCGAGTCGCCGAGTCCTGGCTAAACTCCACGTTGTCGAGTTCTTTGCACAGATCTTTTGCCGCGTTAATTTGTGGCTCGCTGGGGTCGAGCCCCACGGCGCGCCCTTTTGACCCCACAGACAGAGCAAGATCTCTTAGCAGGTGACCGCCACCACAGCCTAGATCCAGTACATGCTGGCCGGCAGCAATGCCCAGCGCCTCAAAAGTGGCCTTTCGCCGTCCTACGCCTTCTTGAGTCTGCGCCATGCGCCGTTGGACAGCGCCCATTCCGCTATTAAAATCCATTGCTTATTTGTGCTGTCGAATCAACATCGTATCGTTATAACCCGTCAAAAATACGATATTGCACCATTATTGGCCTATATTTGTTTATCACTTTGTCAGTGGTTGAACGCTTCGGGAAGCATAAGCCAGATAGGCGTTCTTTTTGCGTGATTTTGACGACTTAAAATTTACTGCAGATGAAGTATAGGTCTAAAAATAACGGGAGAGAGATTTATGGGTGGTGTTAAGGGTCGAGTTGCGTTGGTAACCGGAGCCGGCAGCAGTGAAGGGATCGGGTTTGCAACGGCCCAGTTGTTAAAGGCTGCGGGCGCGCGGGTGGCGATTACATCGACGACCGATCGGATCAACAAACGTTGTGAAGCGTTAGGCGGTATCGAAGCCGGTGTTTTTGCCCAAACGGCAGATCTAACGGATAGTACTGCTGTGAATATGCTGGTAGAACAAATAGAAAATACGCTCGGACCAGTAGATATTGTGATTAACAATGCGGGCATGGTCCAGATGGGTCGAGACGAGCCGAGTTCGCCACTGCATCAAGTAAGCGATGAAAAATGGCATTACGGTATCGATATTAATCTGACAAGTGCGTTCCTGGTTACCCGCGCGGTACTTCCTGGAATGATGCAGCGCAAATATGGCCGAGTCGTTCATGTGTCTTCCGTAACCGGCCCGGTGGTGGGTATCGCAGGAAGCGCGGTTTATGGGACAGCCAAGGCCGGCATGCTCGGCATGGCGCGCTCTTTGGCTATTGAGGCAGGCCCAAGCAATATAACAATCAACTGTGTTGGGCCCGGGTGGATTAAGACGGCGTCAAGCGGCGAAGAGGAGATTGTGGCCGGTGCATTTACACCCATCGGACGGCCGGGCACTCCCGAGGAGGTCGGCCATGTTGCGGTATTTTTGGCGAGTGAAGAGGCCAGCTATATCACCGGTCAGCTGATCGTGGTGGATGGAGGTAACACCATCCAGGAGTACAAAGTCGCCTTAACCTAAAACCGGATTGCGCATCGTATGTTTTTCGATCATCTGGAGCGCATCTTCAAGCTAAGCCTGCTTGGCGCTCTCATGTTATTGGCCATGGCTTTTTTTCAAAAAGATCGGCTGCCTGCGCCAGGTTTTTTTGATCAGACGGTTTTAACCCAGCCGCTGCAAACGCCAACCCAAAGTCCTTCCTTTAAGACTCAAGTAAATGCTCAGACCTATACTGTAACCCCACTGTTTGACTATCAGTTGAACGGAGTCGTTGTAACCGATTACGAGAGCGGCTCCTTTGGTGATATCTATCATCACCGTCGTTGGAAAGATTTTCTTAATGTGAAGGATCTGTGTGTCGTGTGGGGCGAGAATGTACGGTCTGATGTTTTTCGCAAAATGGCGTACGACAGTGGGCCCTGGACCTGCTTTATACAGCCGCCCGACCGACAGACGGCTAAGCAATTCAAGGATGATCAGCTGTCTAATAATCATCTGCTAACTGACGACATCGATTTGCATCGCCTGATTATGAGTGCCGCGCCGGGAGATCAGGTCATGATCAAAGGCATGTTGGCAAATTATGAGAACCAGGCAAACAACTTTGAACGAGGTACCAGTATCACACGAACTGATACCGGGAATGGTGCGTGCGAGACGGTATATGTCACTGATTTTGCAATCGTAAAAAAGGCCAACAGGTTCTGGCGAGCCGTTTATCGGATCGCGCTGTTCCTGACCGTTGCGTCAGCGTTGTGTTTTGTCGTTACGCTTATGGTCCGACCGGCCAAGAGGCCTTATGGATAAAAGCTGTTAACAGCTAGCAGTCAATGATTGGGCCGATGTAATTGGTTTTAGGGTAAAAAAAATCCCGGGCATCAGCCCGGGATTTGTGTAGTTTTAATTGGCTTAGTCGAGATAGCTGCGCAGTTTTTCCGATCGAGTGGGATGGCGCATTTTGCGTAGCGCCTTGGCTTCGATCTGGCGTATCCGCTCGCGGGTTACATCGAACTGTTTGCCGACTTCTTCCAGGGTATGGTCGGTATTCAGGCCGATGCCAAAACGCATGCGGATCACCTTGGATTCGCGTTCGGTCAGGCTGTTGAGGATAGCGTCCGTTGCTCCAGTCAGGCCTGAGGTCAAGGCGGCTTCTTCGGGTGCCTCGACGTTCTTGTCCTCAATAAAGTCGCCCAAGTGTGAGTCATCGTCGTCACCGATCGGGGTTTCCATGGAGATAGGTTCCTTGGCGATCTTGAGTACTTTTAGAATCTTAGCTTCAGGCATATCCATGCGCTCGGCAAGCTCCTCGGGCAAGGCTTCGCGACCCTCTTCTTGCAGAATTTGTCGAGAGACGCGGTTCAGCTTGTTAATGGTCTCAATCATGTGCACCGGGATGCGGATGGTACGTGCCTGATCAGCAATCGAGCGGGTGATCGCCTGGCGGATCCACCAGGTGGCATAGGTCGAGAACTTGTAGCCGCGGCGATACTCAAACTTGTCCACGGCTTTCATGAGGCCGATGTTGCCTTCCTGGATCAGGTCGAGGAACTGTAATCCACGGTTGGTATATTTCTTAGCGATTGAGATAACCAGGCGCAGGTTAGCCTCGATCATCTCTTTTTTGGCGCGCCGGGCTTTTGCTTCGCCTATGGACATGCGCCGATTAACTTCCTTAATCTGCTTGATACGCAGACCCGAGACATTTTCCAGATGCTGGAGTTTGTTGCGCAGGCTTTCAAGCTCCTGAGCGTGGGCTTTGAGGATATCTTTGTCGCCTTCTTTGCCGCGCATCATGCTGCGAACCCAGAAAAGCTCGGCTTCCCGGCCAACGAACTTTGAAATAAAAGTTTTGCGTGTGACTCGTGCCTTGCGCACACAGATTCGGGTGATGGCTCTTTCCAACCGGCGCACCTCGTCAACAATTTCGCGCATCACCTGCGAGAGGTAGTCGATCTGGCGGGGTGCCAGGCGAATCTCCATTAGCTCAGCCGACAGTTTGTCCTGGTGTTTTTCTACCTGTGAGGCGCCGATACCGTAGCGGCTTTTGCAGCGCTCCAGACTCTTAAACCCCTTGCGGATGCTCTCGAAACGCTCCTTAGCCTCTTCTGGATCAGGCCCTAGCGGCGCGCTGCTGGTGCCGTCCTCATTCGGCGGTGCGGGCTGAGGAATCTCCTCTTCTATTGCGTTGGGATCAATAAAGCGAACCAGCAGTTCGGTAAGTTTTATCTTTCCGGCATCTACTTCATCGGCAAGGCGGACGATTTCAGCAATCACCACGGGTGCTGAGGCAATGGCATTCACGCTTTGACTGATACCGTCCTCAATACGTTTCGCCAGGCGTATCTCATCCTGGCGGGTCAGCAGTTCGACAGTACCCATTTCGCGCATGTACATGCGTACCGGATCGGTCGTGCGACCAAACTCGCTTTCCACCGCGGTGGTCAGTACCGCCTCGGCTTCTTCGACTACCTCCTCGTCATCGCTGTTGGCCGTTTTCAGTAGCAGGGAGTCTGCATCCGGCGCGGCGTCGTAGACCTCGATACCAAGGTCGTTGATCATGTTGACCACCGTTTCGATCTGATCGGTGTCATTCATGTCTTCCGGAAGATGATCGTTAATCTCACGGTAGGTAAGGAAGCCTCGTTCCTTACCCTTGATGATCAGCTGTTTGAGTTCGGATTGCTGGCTTTGACTATCTGTAGACACGAGGCCCCCTGGAAATAATGCTGAATGAGGTAAAAAACCTATCAATTATATCATGCGATTTTTCGTCAAACCCACAGGTTTCAGTCGTCTTCTCGACTGTGACGCAATCTTGCGCGCTGACGATAAAGGTCGGCAAGACGGCTTTTGCTGCCTTCATCGAGATCCTCCTGGGCGGCACGCGCTACCAGCTTATTGATTGATTGGGCCAGCGCCTGGTCTTCGAGCGTGACCAGAGTTTCGGCGAAAAACGGTGAGAATTGTTCCTGCTCTAGTAGATGGTCTTTACTTGCCAGTTTTTCAAGGGTGCCAGCGTCATTGGTATCCCGAAATCGCTCAATCAACCCTGCGGTGGTCAGCTTTGGGTTAGATGCGGCAATCCCATGCAGCTGTTTCAAAAGAGCCACTCCAGGCTCTGTGGTTTGTGGGTCGAGATGCTCGGGCAGGACATGCGCTGCAGCGAGCCCTGGCCGCTGCAGCAAAAGGCTGATAGCGGTCGCCATTGGCGTCAGCCGCTGAGTCGTATTGCTTTTTGGGCGAGATTGACCCCTCGAGGCAGGAAGAGGGGTCACCCCCGATGAGCGGACCCCGGTCTGCTCGCGCAGCCGCTGGAGCATGAGTTCGCGCAACGGGCCTTCAGGGATTCTGGCCAGCAGGGGCTTGGCCAATTCCACCAGCCGCGCCTTACCATCTATCCGCGTCAGGTCTGTTTCGCTGGCGAGCTTTTCGAACAGAAAATCGGGCAGTGGCTTGGCATTGGCACTGCGGTCACGCAGGCTTTGCGCGCCCTCCTTGCGTACCAGGGAGTCCGGATCTTCACCATCGGGCAGGAAAAGAAAGCTGGCCTGCCTGCCACCGCCCAGTTCCGGTAGGGCTGTTTCGAGCGCCCGCCAGGCTGCCGCACGGCCTGCCTGATCACCGTCAAAACAGAAGATGATCGAGGGTGCGAGGCGAAACAACCGTTGCAGGTGAGCGGTTGTGGTTGCAGTACCCAGTGTGGCGACTACGTTGTCGATGCCGTACTGGGCCAGGGCAACTACATCCATATATCCCTCGACCACCAGCGCATGGCCTTGCTGAGCGATCGGCGAGCGGGCCCGGTGTAGGTTGTACAGTTCCGAGCCTTTATGAAAGACCGGCGTTTCGGGTGAGTTGAGGTATTTGGGTTCGCCATCACCGATGATGCGTCCACCAAAAGCGACCACTCGGCCTTTACTGTCATGAATTGGAAAAATGACCCGGGAGCGAAAACGGTCGTAGTAGCCTCCGGACTGTCGAGTTGCGACCAGGCCTGCCCGCGCCATGATCTCCAGTGCTTTGACATCATCGGCTGCAGTTTGAGCCAGATTATCCCAACCGGGTGGGGCGAATCCCAAATCAAAAAGCGCTGCGATCTCCCCAGTGAGTCCGCGTTTTTTCAGGTAGGCAATTACTTCGGCTGACCCTTCATGGCTGCGCAACTGTTCTTTGAAAAAACGATTTGCCTTAGATAAAGACTCGAGCAGGGCCGGCGTGACGGTATCCGGGGCACGCTCCGGGCCGGTATCAGGCATTTCCAGGCCTGCAGATTGGGCCAGTTCTTCAATCGCCTCGACAAAGCTCAACCGGTCGAACTCCATCAAAAAGCCAATGGCACTGCCGTTGGCGTTGCAGCCGAAGCAGTGGTAGAACTGTTTTGTTGAACTGACCGTAAACGAGGGGGTATTCTCGTTGTGAAAAGGGCAGCAGGCCTTAAAATCTTTGCCGCCCTTTTTCAAAGGAACGCGCTGGTCTATCACCTCGACGATGTCGATGCGCGCGAGCAGTTCGTCGATAAATTCCCGGGGAATTTTGCCGCTCATCGTCTCTCATGCCTCATTGATCAGCAGGATATTAGCATTCAGGTTTTTGCCGACCTTATTCCTTGAGTCGTAGCCTTTCACCCGGGTAGACTCCCCGGTCTGTGAGGTGAAGCGCCCAAGGTAGATTTAAAGATGAGCACTATTTCAACCCAAGCCACGCCTTTGCCTGAAAGCCGACGTATCCCCCCCGACCGGGCTGTGGCGTCCTGGTTGCTGGCATGCTGCGCTCTGGTTTTCTGCATGGTGGTCCTGGGGGGCGTGACTCGCCTAACCGACTCTGGCCTATCGATGGTGCGATGGGAGCCCGCATCCGGGATATTGCCTCCGCTCAGCCAGAGTGCCTGGGAGGATGAATTTGATCATTACCGCGAGTACCCAGAGTACCGCAAGGTCAATACTGGAATATCGCTGGCCGAGTTCAAAACCATTTTCTACTTTGAGTACGCTCACCGGGTACTGGGCCGGTCCATCGGCTTGGTGTTCGCATTGGGGTTTGCCTATTTTCTCTGGCGCCGGCGCTTGCCGCCAGCACTGGCACCGCATCTGATCGTCATGTTCGCCCTGGGAGGGCTGCAGGGGCTGCTCGGGTGGTACATGGTGAAAAGCGGGCTGATCGACGTGCCACAGGTTAGCCAGTATCGCCTGGTGGCCCATCTTGGTGCCGCCATTTTGATCTACCTTTATATGCTCTGGGTGGCATTTGGCCTGCTTGAGCACCGCCCGGCACCTGCGGTAGCGACTGCTATTCGCCGTGCAGCCACGGGTTTGGGATTGCTGGCATTGATCACGGTGTTGTCGGGTGGTTTCGTTGCTGGCCTCAAAGCCGGACACGCCTTCAATACCTTCCCCCTGATGGCAGGTCAATGGATTCCGCCGGGTTATATCGTGCTTGATCCTGTGTGGCACAACTTTTTTGAGAACATACCCACTGTGCAGTTCAATCATCGGCTGCTGGCGATCTCCACCTTCATTCTGGCTCTTGTTTTGGCTTTTCGGATCGTTCGCGATCCGCAGTTAGAAGGTCAGCGTGGGCCGGCACTGTGGCTGGCAGGGGTCGCGACGGTTCAGGTGGCACTGGGTATCAGTACACTGCTGATGCACGTGCCGGTAGCTCTGGCGGCAGCCCATCAGGGTATGGCGCTTGGGTTACTCAGCGTCATACTGTACCTAATCTTTAAGTTGCGGCATTCGGTTGGCCGCTGAGGATGGCTGAGAGAGTCTTAGGGCGAGAGTTTCTGTTTGATAGCGCTACTCACAGCGCCCATATCAGCGCGGCCCTGAACACGGGGTTTGAGCCAGCCCATGACTTTACCCATATCGCGCACGCTTTGTGCATCAGTTTCAGTCAGAGCCTTATTGATTAATTCGGCAAGTTCACCTTCGGCAAGTTGTTCCGGTAGGTAGGTTTCCAGCACCGCCAGCATGGCAGCTTCTTTTTGAACCAGGTCGTCTCGCGCTCCTTGCTCAAATTGGGCAATGGAATCGCGCCCTTGCTTGATCATTTTCTGGATCACTGCCAGGACTTCTTCATCGCCAAGTTCGACACGCTCATCGATTTCGCGACGCTGAATAGCAGCGCGCAGCAGGCGAATCGCGTCAAGCCGTACGGATTCCCTGGCACGCATCGCCTCTTTCATCTCGGCGACGATGCGCTCTTTGAGCGTGGTCACAAAAAAACTGGGGATTAACTAGGGCGTAGGGGGCAGACTTAATGAGCGCGCATCCGCGAGGGGTTCTGACGGGCCAGGCGCTTCTTTTCACGCTTCTCGGCCGCCGCGCCGTCACGTTTGCGTACGGTAGTTGGCTTCTCGTAGTGCTCGCGACTGCGTGATTCGGTAAAGACACCGGCCTTTTCGCAGGCACGGCGGAAACGTCGTAGGGCGACGTCAAACGGCTCATCCGGCCGAACTTTCACTGAAGGCATAGACTGCTCTCCGGGCAATCAAAAAGGTCGCGTATTCTACTCAGAAAATGCGCAAAAGTACATGCCATGCCCTGATCTTGTGAGCGCATGCTAGAGGGAGAAATTTTCGTCAAAGGGTTCCTCACCTTCTACCACCGGCAAGCTGAGTGCATTACCCCAGTGTCCCCAGCCACCGTTGTACAGGCGAACATCCGGGTAGCCCAGGTATTTCAGCTGCATATACGCAAGGCTCATGCGAAAGCCGTCATGGCAGTAGGCATAAATGGTTTGCTCGCGCGGGACTGCGCTATATACCGTGGCCAGGGCCTCATCATCCAGCCAGATTTGTGACTCTGCGTCAGTGCCGTCCAGGCTGACGACATTAATGGCGCCGGGCACGTGGCCGCCGCGGACCGCATGGTTGATTGTCTGTCCGGTGTACTGGTCGGTGGGGCGGGCATCAAGCAGAAAAACCCCAGGATCGCGCCGTGATACGACATCATTGTAGACATCCGTCCACTCCACCGTGAGGTCAGTACGTGCCGGGCCGAGTGTGATATTGCCCGGTATTACCGTCTCGGCACTGCTCTTAAGCTCATTGAAGGCAGTCCACTCAATCGTGCCGCCAGCCAGGACCTTGACCTGGCTCATGTCAAAACCGTAAAGGTCCAGCAGAAAGTACAGGCGCGATAGTAGTGCCGTGCGGGCATCGTCATACAGCACCAGGGTGGAATCACGGTTAACTCCCCAGGAGCGCAGACTGCGCTGAAACTGTTCGCGTGGGGGAAAGTGCATCAGGGTCGGCCCGTTGTTGTCGCCCAGGTCTCGAAAGCGTTGGACCTGGCGCGCACCGGGAATGTGGCCAATGGTGTAGTAGCGGTGTGGGTAATAGCGTACTTCCAGCACGACCACATTGGGGTCGTCGCTACGTTCGGCCAGCCAGTCCGAATCGACAAAAAGGTTGGTACTGGCCTGTATCGTGATACAAGCAGCTATCAGCAGTGCGCCAGCCAGCCAGCGGGCAACACTCAAGCCAGGGGTAGGGGATTGGGCCATAAGCGGGGTACTCCTTCGGAATGGGGCTTGGTAAAAAGATCAAGCGTAGGCCGATATAATTCACATCTTCAAGCAATCGTATTTTACGCAAAATTATTCAGGCTTTGTGCCTGTGGGGCATCACATTGCTGGTTCTGGGTATAGAAACGTCTTGTGACGATACTGGCGCTGCGGTTTTTGATACCGAGCGGGGCTTGCGTTCCCACGCTTTGGCATCGCAGGTTGAAATTCACGCCCCTTATGGTGGTGTGGTGCCCGAGCTTGCTGCTCGAGACCATGTGCGTGTGCTGATGCCGCTGGTGCGCCAGGTTCTAAAAACAGCAGCTGTGCCCGGGCGCGATATCGATGGGATAGCCTACACCGCTGGGCCGGGCCTTACCGGGGCATTATTGGTGGGTGCCTCACTTGGACGCGCCTTGGCCTGGGCCTGGCAGGTTCCATCTGTAGGCGTTCATCACATGGAAGGTCACCTGTTGGCGCCGATGCTGGAAGACGAGCCTCCGACTTTTCCGTTTGTTGCGCTATTGGTATCAGGAGGGCACACCTTGCTGGTGGACGTCCTGGGTGTCGGCCGTTATCGGCTTTTGGGTAGTACTTTGGATGATGCAGTGGGCGAAGCCTTTGATAAGACGGCGAAACTGCTGGGGCTGAGTTATCCCGGCGGCCCAGCTATCGCTGCAGTTGCTCGCAACGGTGATTCGACGCGTTGGCGTTTCCCCCGGCCCATGACAGACCGCCCTGGATTGGATTTTAGTTTTAGTGGCCTAAAGACCTATACCCGAAACTCGGTACCCGAAGAAGGGTTGGATGAGCAGACTATTGCCGATATTGCGTGCGCATTCCAGGATGCCGCGGTCGATACGCTGGTAATTAAGTGTCGTCGGGCTCTGGAACAGACCGGCCGGCGCCGACTGGTGGTCGCCGGTGGGGTAGGCGCGAATGAAGAGTTACGCCAGCGCCTAAAGGCGATGACAATGGCCTGCAACAAGGCTGTGTACTTTCCTCGGCTCGAGTTCTGTACCGATAACGGTGCCATGATCGCTTACGCCGGCAGCCTCAGGTTGCAGGCCGGCCAGCATGAGGGGCTGGATTTTTCTGTGCGCGCGCGATGGAGTCTCGCCGACCTTCCCGATCTGAAAAAGGGCGCTGCCTAGTTTTTCTGGCCGATACGTGACTCGGTTCCACTGACCAGCTGGCGAATATTCTGGCGGTGGCGCCACACCAGGATGAGAGCCAGTATCGCGGCAAGCGTGGCATAAGCCGGTTCTTCAGTAATCCACCAGGTATACGCGGGAGCGCTTACCGCGCTGACAAGTGCCGCTAGCGACGAGTAACGGAATATCGCAGCCACCCCCAGCCAGGTCAGGGCCAGAGCGAGGGCCAGTAGCGGATTGATGGCGCCAAAAACACCCAGCGCAGTTGCTACGCCCTTGCCGCCCTTAAAAGCGAAAAAGACTGGAAACAGGTGCCCCACAAAAGCCCCGCCGCCAGCCATGCTGATAATCAGCGGCTCACCGGACCACCAGTACGCGGCCAGCACCGGCAATATGCCTTTGAGAACATCGCCTGCAAGGGTGAGTACTGCTGCCGGCTTGTTGCCAAGACGCAGGACATTAGTGGCACCCGGGTTGCCGGAGCCCTCGCTGCGTGGGTCAGGCAGATGCATCAGTCGCGAGACCAGCACAGCGCTTGATATAGATCCCATCAGGTATCCGGCAAGTGAGAAAATCAAGTATTCCATTTCAGCAGATTACACTGGGGTTTGGGTCAGTACTGGCTAAAGTATAAACTGCGGCTGGATACAGCCGGCTGACAAGGGGAAGGCATTGGATACGATTTTTGTACATGGCCTGGTGGTGGAATGCGTGATCGGGGTTTGGGAGTGGGAGCGACAGATCACCCAGAAACTGATTATTGATCTGGATATGGACTGGGATATCAAGGCAGCAGTTGCCAGCGATGCGCTTGAGGATACCCTGAGCTATAAGGACGTCGCCAAACGGGTGAGCACCTATGTACGCGACGCCGAGGCGAACTTGGTAGAAACCCTCGCCGATGGTATCGCAACACTATTATCTGAGGAGTTCGGTGTAAAGTGGTGTCGCGTGCGCATCAACAAGCGCGGCGCAGTCACTGGGGCAGGGGATGTAGGCGTTGAGATCGAGCGCGGCAGTCGCTGAATGTGGCCGGTTGTTGTCAGTCTGGGGAGCAATATCGAGCGCGAAACTAATCTTCGCATTGCAGTAACCCACCTGCGGACTCTTTACCCTGGAATATTTTTCTCGCCCGTATTCAAAAGCGATGCCGTTGGTTTTAACGGACCGTACTTTTTAAATCTGGTTGGGGTGTTTGACAGTGATCGTCCGGTTCATATGTTGGTGGAGCAATTGCATGATGTTGAGGCCTGCCAGGGTCGCCAGCGTACCCAGGACAACCTGACCTCGCGGCTGATCGATATCGACCTGTTGTTATATGGCGACAGTGTCCTTTACGACCAGGGTATGGATGTGCCGCGTCGGGAGATACTCAAATACGCCCACGTGCTTAAGCCGCTCAGTCTGGTGCTTCCCGATGTTTGCCATCCTGTCAGTGGGCGCAGTTATCACGAGTTGTGGGGTGCGATGTCGGTATGCCAGGAGCAGCTGCTCGAACTGACTGGCCTGGAACTGTGAGCCGAGAAAAGGTCAGAGTACTGCCGAGCGGCCACCATCTACATTAATGACCTGGCCGGTGATAAAGGGCGCATCCCGGAGCAAGAAACACACGGTACGTGCGATATCTTCGGGGCTACCCAGCCGTCGCAGCGGTGTACGCTGTACGATCTCATCTCGATTTTCATCGGATATTCTTGTTTCGGGCCACAGTACAGCGCCAGGTGCGATGGCGTTGACTCTAATATCCGGACCGAGGTCGCGCGCCAGCGAGCGAGTCAGGGAAATCAATCCGGCCTTGGCTGCCGAGTAGATCGGATGCTGTGCCAGCGGCCTTTTTGCATAAATATCCGCTAGGTTAATGATGGCACCATTGTGCATGGCCAGCATCGGCGCGCATGCCTGTGCCAGAAAGAACGGTGCTTTAAGATTTACCGCAAACAAATCTTCCCATTGGGCCTCAGTCGCCCTATCCACCGGGGTCGGATAAAAAGCCGAGGCGTTGTTGATCAGGGCATCGAGACGGCCAAAGGCCTGGTGGGCGCATTGCGTCAGTGTTTCGCAAGCGCCGGAGTTTGTCAGATCGGCCTGGCACAGCGTTACCGATCCTGGACGGTGTGCGTGCAGCTCTTCTTGCAAAGCCAAGGCAGCATCAGCGCTGTGACGATAGTGAACAATCACGTCCATGCCCGCCGTATGCAGTACGCGGGCGATTGTTGCACCGATGCGACGCGCTCCGCCCGTGATCAGCACGGCCTTTGTGTCGAGAGAATTTTCAGACCTACTCATAAGCGGTGTCGATTGTGTGGATTTTTTAAAACTTCTGTCGAAAGTCTATTGTTTGTGAGGTGAGGTCAACGTCGTTGATGCACCATTTATTGGCCGAACTGTAGTTATTCGAGTGACTTTGACAGAAGTTCTGTCTGTCTGTCTAATCAAACTCCTTTAAGGCGTGCTTTGGGTGGATGCCCGTCTACGCTTTGGGTGGATTAGCCGTTATGTGGTGACTAAAGCGGGGCCTCACTTCGTTCGCTTGATTGTACGAGTTAATGTTGAAAGATCAGGCCTCAATTTTTCCAAGAAAAAAAAGAAATCGTAACTGTGTGGTGTGTAAAAGGATGAAAGAGTCGACGTTGGTTAGCAATAATAAAACACGAAATTCGGTTTGGCCGGGCCTGGATTCGGCCGCTCTGGTACACAGCGCCGCCGTTTCTAGGTATATCCGTGAGTTGATCAGGTCGGCCGGTGGCGTGCTGCCTTTTGATCAATACATGGAAGCCGTCCTGTATGCGCCGGGTCTGGGTTATTACGCAGCCGGCGCTCGCAAATTCGGTGAAGACGGTGATTTTGTCACCGCGCCGGAGATGGGTGATTTATTCGGGCACTGCCTGGCTCGTGAGGCAGAGCAGATTCTCGCAGCGATCCCTGATGCGGTGGTGCTTGAGTTCGGTGCCGGCAGCGGGGCGCTTGCCGAGACATTGATCACCGCGCTGGCCCAAAGTGGCCGGCTGCCCTCACAGTACCACATTGTGGAGATCAGCCCCGATCTGCGCCAACGCCAGCACGAGCGGTTGACCCCTTTATGCAAGCGGTACGGGGTAACGCTGCAGTGGCAGGAGTCATTACCGCAATCACCTTTTAATGGGCTGATCCTGGCCAATGAAGTGGTGGATGCGTTTCCGGTAACCCGGTTTCGCGTTGAACGTGGCCAGCTTCAACGGGCGGGAGTGCGTTTGGATGGAGATGCGTTTGCCTGGGATTGGATGGATGATCTGGATGCAGATGGAATGGAGGCGCAGCTGGCGCAAAGGCACCAGTTGGCCGAGGGCTATGTTACTGAGGCGTGCCCACGGGCCCATGCCTGGATCCGGGCGCTGGGGTCTTGCCTGAAGCAGGGCGTTGCTCTCATTTTTGATTACGGCTTTCCAGGTGATGAGTACTACCTGTCACAGCGTGACTGCGGGACACTGCGTTGTCACTATAGACACCGTGCGCACGATGATCCTTTTTTGTATCCAGGGCTGCAGGATATCACCTGTCATGTGGATTTCTCGGCTCTGGCAGATGCCGGCCGTGAGGCTGGTCTGCAGTTGCTGGGCTACACCAGCCAGGAGGCCTATCTGTTGTCTTTGGGTCTGATGGAATTGGCAGCGCCGGGTGACGATGATGACCAAAGAGCGATTCTGGCAAGATCTGCACAGATCAAGCAGTTGGTGCTGCCGTCGCAGATGGGGGAGGCATGTAAGGTCATGGCGCTGGGTAAGGCCATGGAACACCCTCTGGTGGGATTTGACCTGCGTGATCGCAGCGCCAGCCTATGATTGAACCGGCACAGGCATTCTGGCTTGCGCTTGTGCAGGGCGTAACCGAGTTTTTGCCGATCTCCAGTTCTGCACACCTGGTGCTGTTGCCAATCCTGGCAGATTGGCCTGATCAGGGGCTGGGTTTTGATGTGGCCGTGCACGTGGGAACGTTGCTCGCGGTAGTGGGTTATTTGCGCAACGATCTGCTCAACATCGCTGGTGGCTGGCTGCGTCAGTGGGGGAGCGCTGGCCGCTCACAGAACAGCCATCTGGGGTGGTTGTTGATTATCGCCACTTTGCCGGCCGTGGCAGCGGGTGCATTGTTGGATGAGGTCGTAGAGGACTTTTTGCGAGATCCTCTGGTCATCTCTGGTGCCACGATCCTCTTTGGTCTGATGCTGTGGTGGGCAGACTGCCAAGCATCTCGCCGGCGGGCCATGCAAGACCTTAACCTGAAAGATGCGTTGCTGATTGGCGCCTTTCAGGCGCTGGCACTGATCCCTGGAACCTCGCGCTCGGGGATCACCATGACCGCAGGGTTAATGCTCGGCCTGTCGCGCCCGGCAGCCGCGCGTTTTTCATTTTTGATGGCGGTTCCCATCGTTATCGCCTCTGGCAGTTTCAAGGGCATAACACTGGTGAAATCGTCTGAGGCGATCCAGTGGGAGATTTTTGCACTTGGCGTGGCTGTTGCGTTTGTCAGTGCCTGGGCAGTGGTTGCGTTGTTCCTGCGATTTATCTCACAGGTGGGTATGCTGCCCTTCGTGCTCTATCGGTTGATCCTGGGTACTGGACTGCTGATTCTGTTCTGGTAATCCGTAAGGCTAATCGGCTTTTGTGCGGTTCGCCCGCACGGCACTGATCGCCTCAGTACGGCGTCGCTCGACTTCATTACGTCTCGCGGTGCCATCAAGGTTTGAATCGGCAAGGTCGGAAAGATCAATCTGGCGGGCGGCGTTGAAATAGTCGTTGAGCAGTTGCGCTGGGACATAAGGCCCCTTTGAAGCATTGCCCCGGCCTCGGGAATCTGCCTCGCAGGTCAACACGAAAGATTCGATTCGCTCGGGACGGCGAAAAGCGTCAAGCCGGTTCAAAAGTTTGAACACAGTCTCAGGACGCAATTCGTCCAGCCGGTGCATCAGCAGGTGTTGCCCGGTCACGAGAATCGCAAGATCACGATGATCATTGGGTACCCCAAGTCGCTGGCACAGTGCTTTGACCAGGTGTACGCCGCGGTGTTCATGCTTGATGTGACGCGGCCACTGGTCCTTTGGTGTGGCGCCTTTGCCCAGGTCGTGTACCAGCGCAGCGAACCTGACTTTGGTATCAGCAGAGATCTGGGCTGCTGCGTCTAGCACCATGAGTGTGTGCGTAAGGGCGTCTCCCTCAGGGTGAAAGTCGGCTCTTTGCGGGATATCGTAAAGGGCATCGATTTCCGGAAACACCCGTGCCAGGGCACCGCAGGCACGCAATACCCGGATGAATTCAGCCGGCGCCGGTTCTGCCAGCGCCCGGCAGGTTTCCTGCCAGACGCGTTCGGCCACCAGCGAATCTATCTCGCCCGAGTGGCAGATGTCTTTCATTAAATCCAGAGTTTCTGGGGCGATGGTGAAACCTCGGTTCTGGTATCTCGCCGCAAAGCGGGCGACACGCAGCACCCGCAGCGGGTCTTCGACAAAGGCGGTGGAGACGTGGCGCAACACACCTTCTGCAAGGTCTGCGGCTCCGCCATAGGGGTCAATCAGCGTTCCGTCAGCATCCTGCGCTATCGCGTTAATGGTCAGATCGCGCCGGGAAAGGTCTTCTTCCAGAGTGACATCAGCGCGGCTATCTGTGGTGAATCCGGTATAACCCGGCCCGGTCTTGCGTTCACGTCGGGCAAGGGCGTACTCCTCACCAGTACGCGGATGCAAGAACACCGGGAAATCCTTGCCCACGGCACGAAACCCCCGTTGGCGCATCTCGTTCGCACTGGAGCCGATAACTACCCAGTCACGGTCCGATTCTAAAAGTCCCAGTAGGGTATCGCGTACAGCACCGCCGACAAGGTAGCACTGAAGATGTTCGCAGGGGTCTGACATTAGGGCTAAATCGATTGGCTGAAGCAGCGCAGTTATGAGAATGTGATTCTATTCCTGCTCAGCCAGGCTACCAAGTGTGTCGGAGCATTTGGTTTGTTGCAGGCGGGTGTTGAGCGGTAGTTGTCAGCCCATTGGAAGGTGCACTGTGGCCGAATACAATGCTCCATTGCCGCCACGATAGCCATTATTCCTCGCTCTTATGAGAAAAACTGTTTCGATGCCCAGATTTTGGTTGTTGTTGTGGGGTCTGGCTATCTCGAGACCGAACCATCGATATGGTTTGCTGCCAGGAATAGTTTCACTTCTCCTGCTGAGTGGGTGCCAAAGTGCCGTTTTTTACACTCAGGCGACTGTTGGGCAATCAGAGTTGCTCTGGCATAGTCGACCGATTGACGAGGTACTGGCTGACCCGCAAACACCGGAGGGTATCCGCCAACGCCTGACGTTGGTTGAAAGTGTTCGTCAGTTCGCGGGTGAGGTTCTGGCGCTCCCGGCAAATCGCAGTTACCGGCGCTACGTTGATATCGAGCGTGACTTTGTCATGTGGAATGTATTTGCCGCCGCAGAATTCTCTGTGGAACCTGAGCTTTTCTGTTACCCGATTGCGGGCTGCGTCGGCTACCAGGGATATTTCAACAAAGCTGATGCCGTGGCTTTTGCCGATAGCCTGGCCGTGCAGGGGTTTGATATATCAGTCGGCCCGGTTGCAGCCTATTCGACTCTGGGTTGGTTTGCAGATCCGGTGGTCAGTTCAGTGCTGAATTACTCTGATACGGATTTGGCTGGGTTGGTATTCCATGAACTGGCGCATGAACGGGTCTATATCAAGGACGACACGACATTCAACGAATCGTTTGCCACCTTTGTTGAGCGCGAAGGTACGCGACGTTGGCTGGCGAGTAGCGGCCAGCAGGCCGATATTCCGCGTCTTGAAAAGTTCCAGGCGCAGCGCGACGCAGTGATCGACCTGATTCGAAGTGCGCGCAGTGAACTGCAAGTGTTATATATGGAGGAGCTCTCGGTTGAGGAAATGCGCTGGCGCAAGGTCGCTGTGTTCGATCAGTTGCAGGTCGATTACGCCGACATGCGGCGCGCCGGCGATGCCAATGACTGGCGAAACTGGTTTGATAGTAATCTCAACAACGCTAAATTGGCGTCAATCGGCGCATATCATGACCGGGTTGAGTTTTTTGAGCAGTTGTTTGAACGCGCCAACCGTAATTTTGAGGTTTTTTACCGTTTGGTTGAGGAATTAGAGGGCTCACCCCGTGAGGATTGAGAAAGGTCATTACCGATAAATTCCCAGGATGGATAAGTGCTGGACAAGCAAACAGCGATGAGATGAGAGGATCAATAACAATGACACGATTATTTTTTTACACCATAGCGACATTAGTGATTTCAAGCGTGCTCCTCATGCCAGCCTACGCGGGTTGGTTACCCAACAAAAAGGATCAGCCAACCTCCGAACAGGAGGTCGAGGAAACCATTGCGAAGTTTCTGCAATCTGATAAAGGACTCCAGGAGTTTTTTGATCAGGCTTATGGGTATGCCGTGTTCCCCAAGATCTACAAAGGGGCCATCGGTGTGGGCGCGGCTTATGGTTCAGGGCGGGTTTACAAGAAAGGAAAGTACATCGGTGCATCAAAACTTTACCAATTGACCTACGGGCTCCAACTTGGCGCGCAGGCCTACTCAGAGCTGATATTTTTTGGAGATGAGGATGCCTTGAATCGCTTTATCCAAGAGAAAGCTGAATTCAGCGCTCAGATCTCAGCAGTTGCAGCTACTGCTGGCGCATCGACTGACGCCGATTATTCAAACGGCGTTGCGGTTTTCACTCTGACTGTCGGGGGTCTGATGTACGAAGCATCCGTTGGCGGCCAGACTTTTGAATTCACCCCGGCGACGGAGTAACTCGTATCCCCTCTTAAGATGCACTAAGTATTACAGATTCGGTTCGAGTCCGAAAATAACTGTCTCGAGAGTGATCTTGCAACGCATCAGGTAGGGTGTGCGGAACAATGTATCTGAGATAGTCGGGGATACGGTTTATTCGCGGAATAAGATCGCAAACTGTTAGCGAACGGTTTTTGTGCTGCCGTAGTGGCCCCGGTAATCCTGTAGAGATTGAAACTCAGAAGCCAGCTCTGGTTTACCCGCGAGAAAATCCATCAGGCTCGAAAATCGCGCCAGCGCATGCACTCGCAAACCAAACTCATCAGTGACGAAATCGATGGCACCTCGACCGTCTTGAGTGATGGCTTCCTCTCGATCCAAAGCGATAATCACCGCAGCGGGCGTGCCACCTGCAGCGCGTATGATGTCGACCGACTCGCGCACGGATGTGCCGGCAGTAATTACATCATCGATGATCACTACGTTACCGTTGATTGTGGCGCCCACGAGTTGCCCGCCTTCCCCGTGATCCTTTACTTCCTTGCGGTTAAATGCGAAAGGGATGTCACGCTGGTATTCGTTCGCTAACGCGACCGCGGTGGCTGCAGCGAGCGGTATCCCCTTGTAGGCCGGGCCAAATAGCATAAAAGATGCTGGCTCAGCCTCGTGTAGGGCTGCCGCGTAGAAGCTTGCGAGTGTCGACAGTGTCGCACCACTATTAAATAGGCCGGCGTTGAAGAAGTACGGACTGACCCGACCAGATTTGAGGGTAAACTCCCCGAAGCGCAATACCCCCGCATCGAGTGCAAACTGCAAAAACGCATGCTCGGTATTAGAGGTTGACGCCATTGATTGGAAAGTCGGATTCAGAGGATTTCACAGGTGCGAATAATAACCGTTAACGTCAATGGTATACGGGCGGCCGAGCGCAAAGGATTTTTCGAGTGGCTGGCAAAGGAAGAGGCAGACTTTGTCTGTTTGCAAGAAACCCGGGCCCAGAGCGCCAAGCGTGCGGGCGAGCAGTTTTACCCAACCGGTTACACCACTGCTTACGTGGATGCACAGCGCCCAGGTTACAGTGGGGTGGCTTTGTACTGCCGGCGCAAGCCAGATCAGATCCGTGAGGGCCTGGGCTGGGAAGATTTAGATAGTGAAGGCCGTTGGGTCCAGGCGGATTACGGGCGGCTCAGCGTGGTATCGCTATACCTGCCTTCAGGCTCCAGCGGTGATCAACGTCAGCAGTTCAAATATGAGCTGATGGAGCGCATGAAGCCGATGCTAAAGAAATTCGCCGCCAGTGGGCGCGAATATATTATCTGCGGCGACATCAACATCGCACACAAGGAGATCGATCTTAAGAATTGGCGCGGTAATCGTAAGAACTCAGGGTTTTTGCCAGATGAACGCGCGTGGATGGACTGGTGGTTTACCGATGGGGGTATGGTCGATGTTTTCCGTCAGGTGGAGCCCGGCGAAGATCAGTACACCTGGTGGTCGAACCGAGGCCAAGCCTGGGCCAAGAACGTGGGCTGGCGCATCGACTACCAGATTGCCACACCCCTGATTGCCGCGCGGGCCTATGCCGTCAATATATACAAGACGGAGCGGTTCTCAGATCACGCCCCACTCATTATTGACTACCGGGTCAGCGACCGTTGGCTGCGCGCCAAACCGTGACCATTCCCAACCCTCAGGCGTCGTATTCAGAGCGTCTGGCAAGGGGTAGGCTAAGATGAGCTCTGGCAAGACGGTGCAGGGCGGAACTCAGTCTTTCGCTGAGACTTTCAGCGTTTACCTTGATCGGCGTATGGCCCGCATTGGTCTGCTGGGGCTAATCAGTGGATTCCCCTGGGTGCTGATCGGAAGTGCCCTCAGTCTGTGGCTGAAGGAAGATGGCCTCAGTCGCGCTACGATTGGCTGGGCTGGGTTGATCTTTGGGGTATATGCGATCAATTTCCTGTGGGCGCCGCTGATCGACCGGATTCGCATACCCTGGCTGACGGCTCGGCTGGGTCACCGGCGCGCCTGGATAGTTTTAATGCAGTCGGTCATTCTGATCTGCCTGGTAATCTGGAGTCGATCCGACCCGGTTGCGGGATTGGCTGGGGTCATCACCATTGGGCTGGTTATTGCTATCGCCTCGGCTACTCAGGACATCACGATTGATGCACTGCGTATCGAACAAGTGAATTCGACTGAAGGCAGTGCGATGGCGGCCGGCGCTGCGGTGGCCGTCGTAGGGTGGTGGACCGGGTATAAACTGGGCGGTGTTGCTGCACTGACGACTGCGCAGGCCTTTCAGAACGCGGGCGTCGCAAACTACTGGCAGGTCACATTCCTGGCGTTGGGTATGGTCGTGATCGCCTGCAATATCGCCTTGATGTTTGTGTCCGAGCCATCGCCGGTAGATCGTGCCGCGGCACAATCGCACGATGAAACACTGATTCGCTCGCGGCTGCACTTCAGCGGACTGCTTGCGGGGCTTGTGGCCTGGCTGGGTGGGACGCTGGTGGCTCCGTTAGCGAGTTTTTTTAAACGTAATGGGGTTGCCATCGCCCTGGCTGTGTTGGGATTTATCTTCCTTTTTAAGATCGGCGAGGCTTTTCTCGGTCGTATGTCGATCATTTTTTACAAGGAAATAGGCTTTTCAAAAACCGATATCGCCTTTTATTCCAAAGGCATCGGCTGGGTGACTACAGTGCTCTTTACGCTGTTAGGCGGGCTTTTTGCCGCCCGAGCCGGCCTGGTGCGCGCGATGTTCCTGTCTGGAATCCTGATGGCCTTAACCAATTTGTTGTTCTCGGTGTTGGCGTGGTCCGGGAAGTCGGAAGGGCTTTTTGCCCTGGCCGTAGTGATGGATGATCTGACCGGCGCTTTTGCCACGGTGACATTTGTGGCATTTATCTCGATGCTGGTCGATCGAACTTACACCGCGACCCAGTATGCCTTGCTGGCCTCAATCGGTACCGCTGGGCGGACGCTGTTCGCGTCATCTTCAGGCTCTCTGGTGGACTGGCTGGACGGCGACTGGGGCATTTTCTTCGTGATTACCGCGGTTATGGTCTTGCCGTCCCTTGCGTGCCTGTGGATGATCCGACGCCAGCTGGCTGGGATGCTGGCTGGGGCTCAAGTCAGGCTATTTAGCAAAACATCCGAGATAGATACTTAAGTACCGTCCCAGCAGAAGGTATAATTAGGGGTTCTGCTGCTCGCTATGAGTCAGTTAGCCTAGCCCTGTTTTCTGGAATCTGCCCATGCCAATCTACGAGTATGTCTGTCAACAATGCGATCATCACCTGGAAGCTTTGCAGAAGCTGTCAGATGAGCCGCTGAAATTTTGTCCGGAGTGTGGTGAAGCTTCTTTGCGCAAGCAGGTGTCGGCCGCCGCCTTTCGCCTGAAGGGCACTGGTTGGTACGAAACCGATTTTAAAAATTCGGGCAAGCAAAAAGAGAAAACTAACGGCGCCAAGGCTGACTCCTCTAAAGATGCGAAATCTGGCGCGAGCGACAAAGAATCAGCATCCAAGAGCTCTACCGCCTCAAAATCGTCTGAAACGACTTCTTCGTCGGGAAAATCTGACAGCAAAAAAAAGAGCACGTCCTCCTCCACCTCTGAGTCGGCCTGACGGCTTTTGCGGGCGACATCTGTGGCGCCAGGAAACAACGTGAAATCAGAACAACGCGATTGCCTGTGTGGCGAGCTTGACGAATCCTTTGTTGGTCGGGAGGTGGTGCTGTGTGGCTGGGTTCAGCGCCGACGCGACCACGGCGGTGTGATATTTATCGATCTACGTGACCGGCGCGGTCTGGTACAAGTTGTGTTTGATCCAGATCGGGCCGAACAGTTTGCTCTGGCCGAAACGGTACGCAATGAGTATGTGCTGCGCGTTACCGGCAAAGCCCGCTTACGCCCGGAAGGCACTCACAACCCAGATCTACCGACTGGCGCTGTCGAAATATTAGGGCTGGAACTGACTATCCTAAATAGCGCCGATCCCCTGCCTTTCCAGATCGAGGACGTCGAGACCGGTGAAGCGGTGCGCTTGCGTTACCGTTACCTGGATCTTCGCAGCGAACGTATGCAACGCAACCTGCGGTTGCGTCATCGCCTGATACGGGCATTACGTCATTATCTTGATGAGCGGGATTTTGTCGAGATAGAAACCCCGGTGCTGACCCGGTCTACCCCTGAGGGGGCGCGTGACTATCTGGTGCCGAGTCGGGTGCAGCCCGGTCAGTTTTTTGCACTGCCCCAGTCGCCGCAATTGTTCAAGCAAATGTTGATGGTGTCGGGATTCGAGCGTTATTACCAGGTAGCTCGATGCTTCCGTGATGAAGACTTAAGGGCCGATCGTCAACCGGAATTCACCCAACTTGATATCGAGATGTCTTTCATTGATGAAGCAGACGTCATGAGCGCTATGGAAGGCATGATGCGTGAAGTCTTCTCAAGCGTTTTAAAAATCGATCTGCCAGATCCGCTCCCAAAGCTCACTTATGCCCAGTCTGTTCGGCGTTTTGGTACTGATCGGCCAGATCTTCGTATCCCGCTGGAACTTCTCGATGTGGCGGATCTGATGGCCGAGGTTGAATTTAAGGTATTTGCGGGCCCAGCCAGTACGCCTGGGAGTCGGGTAGCCGTATTGCGGGTGCCAGGCGGCGCCTCCCTCAGTCGCCAGCAGATCGATAGTTATACCGAACTGGTTAAACAGTTCGGCGCCGGTGGACTGGCCTATATCAAGGTCAACAATATCAGTGATGGCGTCGGCGGGTTGCAGTCGCCGATACTGAAATTCCTGCCCGAAACCGTAGTTAGCGAACTACTCGACCGCGTTGGCGCCGAAGATGGCGATCTGCTGTTTTTTGGTGCAGACCGAGAGCGGGTCGTCAACGATGCGCTTAGCGCGCTTCGGATACGTCTTGGTCATGATCTCGACCTCGTTGCGCCAGGCTGGCGACCGCTTTGGGTGATTGATTTTCCATTGCTTGAAGAAGATGCCGCGGCCGGGCGCTGGGTGGCGCTTCACCATCCGTTTACGGCGCCGCACACCGAAGATGTGGATCATCTACAGACCGATCCAGGAGCCGTGCGATCGCGCGCCTATGACATGGTGCTAAATGGCACCGAGATTGGCGGCGGCTCAATCCGTATCCATCAACGGGCAGTCCAGCAGCAAGTTTTTGCAGCTTTAGGTCTTGATGAGGCGCAGGCGCAAACCCGTTTTGGTTTTTTGCTTGATGCACTGCGATACGGTGCACCACCGCACGGCGGAATCGCTTTCGGTATCGACCGGATTGTTTCGATGGTGGCCGGTGAAAACTCGATACGCGATGTGATTGCATTCCCCAAAACGCAAAAGGCATCCTGTTTGTTGACCGAAGCCCCGGGCGATGTCGACAATGATCAGTTGCGGGAGCTGGGCCTTCGCCGTGCTACCCCGCAGCGCCCGGACGGGACGGCGATGGAGTGAGTGCGAAGGCTTTGTTGCCACCGGCACGCTATAAGCGGCCGGAATCGGTCCTGGTAGTTATCTATACTGTGGCCGGCGAGACATTACTCTTGCAGCGGATACGAAGCGGTTTTTGGCAATCCGTGACCGGTGGTCTGAACTGGGGTGGTGAAACCCCGGCCCAGGCAGCGCACCGTGAAGTGTTTGAAGAGACCGGCCTCGAGAGGGCTTCGGGCTGGCTTGACTGGGGTTTCAGCCAGTCCTTTCATATTCTGCCTGAATACCGCCACTGGTATGGCCCGGGCGTGGTGGAGAATATTGAGCATTTTTTCTCACTGGAACTCCCGGCACGGTGCCCGGTCAAGTTAAACTCGTCCGAGCATGACCAAAGCTGTTGGGAAGATCTGGCAGTGGCAGAACATACCCTGTGGTCATGGACAAATCGGGCCGCGCTGGCGCAGGTGATTGCAGATCAGGTGTAATCACACTGTTAACTTAGTACTGATCAGGCAATTAGGCCGGGGAAGAGGCGACCAAGATGGCCGGACACAGCAAATGGGCCAATATCAAGTTTCGTAAGGCGGCCCAGGATGCCAAGCGTGGCAAGTTGTTTACCAAGCTGATCCGGGAGATCACCGTGGCTGCCCGCGCGGGAGGGAGTGATAGCGCATCTAATTCTCGTTTGCGGACTGCGGTGGAAAAAGCGCTCGCTGGAAACATGACTCGAGATACTGTTGACCGCGCGATCAAGCGGGGTACTGGAGAGCTTGAGGGACTGTCTTACGAAGAGGTGCGTTATGAGGGTTATGCTCACGGGGGCGTGGCCATTCTGGTTGACTGTACTACCGATAATCGTAACCGGACGGTAGGAGAGGTTCGCCATCTTTTCAGCAAGCATGGCGGTAATCTGGGCACCGAAGGTTCGGTCGCCTATCTATTCAGCAAGATCGGACTGTTTGTTTTTGCGCCCACAGCGGATGAAGAGGCTGTAATGGAGGTGGTCGTTGCTGCCGGAGCTGAGGAAGTCGAAACCGCGCTGGACGGATCGATCGAGGTGATTACAACTCCGGAACTATTTGACACCGTTCGCGCTGCGCTGGCACGGCAGGGCTTGGAGCCAGAGATAGCTCAGATAGTGCAGCGGCCAGCGACAGAAACCGAACTTGACGGTGATGATGCCGAGAAAGTCGTGAGCCTGGTAGATGCCCTAGAAGAGATGGATGACGTGCAGGACGTGTTTACCAATGCCACTTTCCCCGAGGAGATGGCGGCGTCGGGCTGATAACCTGGCACGGTATGCCCGTGGAAAACATCAGGGTTATTGGTATTGATCCAGGCTCCCGGGTCACAGGTATCGGGGTGGTTGAGGCGCGCGGCCAGTCCTTGCATTATATTTATAGCGAGTGTGTGCGTACCGGTGATGGCCCACTGGGACCCCGTCTGGTGACCATTCACGGTCGTATACGCGACGCCATCGATCAGTACCGACCCACGGCAGGCGCCATTGAGAAAGTGTTCATGTCAACCAATCCGCGCTCTGCATTGGTATTGGGGCAGGCTCGCGGCAGCGCTCTTGTGGCCTTGGCGCATAATGAGTTGGAGATTAGCGAATACAGCGCTTTGGAGATCAAGCGCTCAATTACGGGCACTGGCCGAGCCAGTAAACAGCAGGTACAGCACATGGTGAGAGTTCTGTTGGGTCTGGATCGCAAGCCGCCACAGGATGCTGCCGATGCATTGGCTTGCGCAATCTGTCATGTGCACCTGGCGCAAGTTCGCAAACGCCAGGAATCAGCCATGTCCGAACTGGCGGATCGTGACTCTGGTGGGGTAAGACGATGATCGGCCAGGTCAGCGGTACGTTGGTACATAAGCAGCCACCACAATTGATGGTTGATGTAAGGGGCATTGCCTATGAACTGGAAGCGCCGATGACCGCCTTTTACAATCTGCCAGAGGTCGGCGCCAGCGTTTCACTGTATACACACCTGGCGATACGCGATGATGCTCACCTGCTGTTTGGCTTTACTGACCGGCGCCAGCGCGACCTGTTCCGTATATTGCTGAAGACCAGCGGCGTTGGGCCACGGGTCGCATTGGCGATCCTTTCTGGACTGACAGCGGATGATCTGGTTGCCTGTATCAGTGCTGGTGATGTTGCGCAACTGATGCGGGTGCCTGGCATTGGCCGCAAGACCGCTGAACGTCTGGTCATTGAATTACGTGATCGGCTCGATAACATCGGTGATTCTGGTAGCGACCTGTCCGGCGCTGGGTTAACCCCCCAGCAGGACGCGATCAGTGCATTGGTGGCCTTAGGATACCGCGCGGCTGAGGCGGGCCGTGTCGTACGCTCAGTTGATACAGACGGTGGTCCGACTGTTGAATCCCTCATCCGTGAGGCACTCAAGGCGCTTTCTGGAGACACAAAATGAGTAGCCACGACCCGGTGATAAACCCGACCCATCAGGACGATTCTTCTCAGGAACAGGTGTTGGACCTCAGCCTGCGACCGTTACGTCTGGATGACTTTATTGGCCAGCCAAAGGTGCGTGAGCAGTTGGAGATTTTTATCGCCGCCGCCAAAGGTCGGGCGGAGGCGCTTGATCACGTTCTGGTATTTGGTCCGCCGGGTTTGGGCAAGACCACATTGGCCCATATTCTGGCCCACGAGATGGGCGCGAACCTGCGCCAGACTTCCGGCCCGGTTTTAGAGAAGGCAGGGGATCTGGCAGCGATCCTAACCAATCTTGAGCCACACGATGTGCTTTTCGTAGACGAGATTCACCGTTTGAGTCCAGCGGTAGAGGAGATTCTTTACCCGGCACTTGAGGACTATCAGCTGGACATCATCATCGGTGATGGCCCAGCCGCTCGCTCAATAAAGTTGAATCTGCCACCGTTTACACTGGTAGGTGCCACGACTCGCGCTGGCCTGCTGACTTCCCCGTTGCGTGATCGTTTTGGCATTGTCCAGCGTTTGGAGTTTTATCAGCCCTCGGAGCTGGCAATGATTGTCGAGCGCTCGGCACGTATCCTTGCTGTTCCCAGCGATGCCAATGGTGTTGATGCCATTGCCAGGCGCAGCCGGGGTACGCCGCGTATCGCCAATCGATTATTGCGCCGAGTCCGTGATTACGCCCAGGTTAAGGCGGATGGCGCGATCAGCAGTGAGATCGCCGACAGCGCGCTTGATTTGCTCGAGGTTGATGGTTTTGGTCTCGATGCGTTGGACCGGCGTTTGTTGCTTGCCATTATGGAAAAATTCGATGGCGGTCCAGTGGGTGTTGACAGTCTTGCCGCTGCGATTGGAGAGGAGCGCGGCACTTTGGAAGATGTTGTGGAGCCATATCTTATTCAGTCGGGATTTCTGATGCGTACCCCCCGAGGGCGTGCTGCTACCCGGGCCGCATACCGCCACTTCGGTCTGGCCCTGCCTGCAAGTGATGGCCCTCAGGCTGGCCTTTTTTCTGGAGGCTCCGAAGGTTCCGCACCATGAAAAGGTCAGGAAATTCTCACGCTGTTGACAGGGTTGGCAGGCGTTTTTCCTATAGTGTTGAGCCCACTGATGGGTATCGCATGGCTGTTTTATGATCGAGTTGGGCGCAGTGTTCCGTTGGCCGGTACGGGTTTATTACGAGGATACTGATGCCGGGGGAATTGTTTATTACGCTAACTACCTTAAATTTATGGAACGGGCACGCAGTGAGTGGCTGCGCTCACGGGGCGTAGACCTTGCCGTGCTGGCCCATAATGAAGATGCAATGTTTGTGGTGCGTTCGGCTAAGCTTGAGTTTTTGCGTCCGGCACGTTTGAGCGACAATCTGGAGGTATCTGTACAGGTAGCCCACCAGCGTCCGGCGAGTGTAGAGTTGTCTCAGGCGGTGACCCGATCTGGGGAAGCGCTATGTACCGGTGTGGTGCGTTTGGCCTGCATTAATATTCGCACCGCGCGGCCCCGGCCTTTGCCGGCTTTTTTTGAGGATGAGTAACGACCGATGAACGAAGCAGTCAAACTCGCAGTGAGCAATGAATCGCTGTCGATCCTACAACTGGTACTCCAGGCAAGCCTGCTGGTGCAACTGGTCATGCTGATATTGGTGGCGGCATCGCTGGTATCGTGGACAGTTATTTTTTCTAAAGCCAGTTCACTGAAAAAACTGCGCCGGGAGGCAGACGATTTTGAGGCTGACTTCTGGTCCGGCGGGGAACTTAACAGTTTGTATCGGCGTTGTACCGAGGGCGGCGTTGAGCCGATCGGCATGACCGGCGTTTTTGTTTCAGGTTATCGGGAGTACACCCGGCTTGCAGGTAACACAGCGATAGAGCGTACCGATCTGGTTGAGGGCGTGCAGCGGGCAATGCGCGTAGCCCTCAGCCGAGAGGTCGAATCGTTGGAAGCGCACCTACCGTTTCTGGCAACGGTGGGATCTATCAGCCCCTATGTAGGCCTTTTCGGCACCGTATGGGGAATCATGAATTCTTTTCGTTCGCTCGGCGCAATGCAAAGTGTTTCTATTGCAACCGTTGCACCGGGAATTTCTGAGGCCCTGATAGCGACCGCCATGGGTCTTTTCGCGGCGATTCCGGCCGTTATCGCCTATAACCGTTATTCCGCTGGCTCTGAGTCACTGATTGCCCGTTACGATGTTTTTGTCGAAGAATTTCTCAGTATCGTCAATCGACAGGCCGTGAGTGGCCAGCGACGCGGCTGACGGATTCTCTCGGGTCATTGTAATGCGTCCACGTCGCCAGAAACGTCAGATGAGCGAGATTAACGTTGTACCGTATATCGATGTCATGCTGGTGCTGTTGGTGATTTTTATGGTTACCGCGCCGTTAATGATGGAGGGGGTCACCGTCGAGTTGCCCCAGGCTGATGCCCGCGCAGTGTCAGAAGACAGCAAGGAACCTTTCGTGGTTCACGTAGACAAGGCGGAGCAGTATTTCATCAATGATGATCCCAACCCGATCACCAATATCCAGGAGATCCGAATCAAGGCGGACATCGTGTTGCGCAACAGCCCCAAGACCGAGTTCTTGGTTCGCGCAGACAAGAATGTCCGTTATGATGCGGTTGTGCAGGCAATGGTTTTGCTGCAACAGGCCGGCGTGCCTGGTGTGGGGTTGGTGACCGACTCGTTGGAACATTGATCGCTGGTGAGTCGGAGCCCGCGCAAAGCTGCCAGTCCGATTCGGGGTTTTATATACGCGGTTCTGATTCACATCGTTTTTGGTGCACTGATTGGGGTGAGTTTGTGGTTTCAGCCACAGGTGATCGAGCCCTTGCCGGGTAAACCGGTACAGGCAAAAGCAATAGATCTGGCCGCGATCGAAAGGGCCAAGGCTGAGAAAAAACGAAAAGCGGCCGAGAAGAAGAAAGCGGCTGAGAAAAAGAAGGAAAAAGAGGCTTTAAAGAAGAAAAACGCCGAGGCTGAGAAAAAACGTAAAGCGGCAGAGAAGAAGAAAGCAGCTGAGAAAAAGAAGAAAGCGGCTGAAAAAAAGAAGAAAGACGAGGCTTTAAAGAAGAAAAACGCCAAGGCTGAGAAAAAACGTAAAGCGGCCGAGAAGAAGAAAGCGGCTGAAAAAAAGAAGGAAAAAGAGGCTTTAAAGAAGAAGAAAGCTGCTGAAAAAAAGAAGAAAGAGGCGGCTTTAAAGAAGAAAAAGGCGGCTGAGGCAAAGAAAAAGGCCAAGGCTGAGAAAAAACGCAAAGCGGCCGAGAAAAAGGCTCGAAAAGCGGCTGAGGCCCAGGCGCAGCTCGAGCGCGATGAACAAGAGGCAGTGTCTGCCTTTGGCGCGCTGGCCTGGGCAATCCAGCAGCAGGTCAGCAGTAACTGGAGCGAGTCAGGGGACTTTAGCGGCATGAGCGTCTCGTTTCTTGTTAAGGTAGATAGGGATGGAAACGTTATCTCGGTCACCCTCACTAAAAAAAGCGGGGACGCACATCTAGATGAATCGGCCGAAAACGCTATTTTCAAGGCCTCTCCTTTGCCATTTCCCACTGAGCCTCGTTATTACGAGTACCTGAAAGAATTTAACTTTGTTTTTAAACCCTGACCCTTAGGAAAATAGCCACGATGAGAAGGATTGTTGCGGGAATGTTGCTGGCGTTATCGGCCGGGTGTGTGGTATTGCTTCCTACCTCTGCGTTCGCAGCCCTTACTATTGAAATCACCCAGGGCGAGGGTTCGGGCACTCCGATCGCTGCAGTCCCATTTCGCTGGCATGGTGACACCGAGCCACCTGAGGATATTCGCGCAATCATTGCGGCAGATCTGCACCGCTCAGGTCGGTTCGATCTATTGCCAGCTGCTGATTTTCTCTCTAAGCCAAGCGAGATCACCGAGGTTCGCTACAAGGATTGGCGTCTGATCAAAGCTGAAGCATTGGTGATTGGCCGGGTGATAGAGAAAGGCCCTGATCAGTTTGAGGTCAGCTTCCAGTTGCTGGATGTTTACCGTGAAAGAATCAAGGTCGGCCTGCGTTTTTCTGTTAGTGCGGCACAACTGCGTCAGGTAGCACATCAGATCAGCGATCGGATCTTTTATGAGATGACGGGCGTTCGCGGGGCTTTTGACACCCGCATTGCCTATGTGACCATGAATCAACAGGATAACGGCGACCGCCTGTATCGGTTAATGGTGGCTGATTCCGATGGCCATGATCCTCAGCAGATTCTACAGACAACCAATTTGCCGGTATTGTCACCTGCTTGGTCGCCCAATGGCGAATGGCTAGCCTACGTGTCGTTCTCCAATGCCACTTCTGGCGCCAATATCTGGCTGCAGGATATCAACTCTGGCAACCGCCGGACTATTGCGCAGGTTGAAGGGGCAGCGAGTGCGCCGGCCTGGTCCCCGGATGGCAAGTGGTTGGCACTGACGATTTCGGCCAAGGGCAACACGGATATTTACGTGCTCCAGGTAGCGTCCGGTGACATCCGGCAATTGACGCGTCACCCGGCAATCGACACCGAGCCTGCCTGGTCCCCAGACGGCCGGCACTTGGTTTTTACCTCTGATCGTAGCGGCCGGCCACAGATCTACCGTATTGGCCGCAACGGTGGCGAGGTCGAACGCCTGACACGGGGGGGAAAGGAAAACGCCAGAGCATCATACGATCCCAGTGGTAAACGACTGGTGATGGTGACCAACCGCGGTACAGGCGCGGGATACCAGATTGGTGTATTCTCTCTGGCCAGTGGCGAGATGGAATTGCTGACTGACGGTACACTCGATGAATCACCGACTTTTTCGCCAAACGGCGCGATGATTCTGTATGCTACGCGTCTGGGCAGGGATGGTGTTCTTGCCGCAGTGTCAGCGGATGGCCGTGTACGACAGATACTGAAAATGCATGATGGAGAAGTGCGAGAACCGGCCTGGGCAGCAAGCCGGTAGTAGCAAGTAAAGATATTGAATACAGGAGATTGATGATGCGTAGATTTGGGACGGTTTTCCTAGTGCTCTTTTTGGGCGTGGTACTAGCGGGTTGCGCGGCGACCAAGAAAAAAGGCGGGGAAGTAGAAGTGGAGGACGCGACGATTTCCGATACCACCGATGCTGCCTCGACTGATGCGGCATCATCGGGAATCAGCTCAGAAGACACAACTGCCGGGGAGATTATTGCGATTAGTGAAGATAGCACTGATCTGGATGATCCATTGGGACAGCGGGTGATCTACTTTGATTTCGATAGCTCTAATCTCACCCCCGAGGCACAGCGGGTAGTCGAAGCACACGCACAGTACTTGGCAGGCAACCCTGGTATGGCCGTGGTGCTGGAGGGTCACGCTGATGAGCGTGGCACCCGCGAATACAACCTGGCACTGGGCGAGCACCGCGCCAATACAGTCAACGAAATACTCCAAGGGCTGGGTGTTGCACCCGATGCGATCCGCACCATCTCCTATGGCGAAGAGCGGCCGGTTTCGATGGGTCAGGATGAGAGTGCCTGGTCTTTGAATCGTCGCGTAGAGATTCTTTACTGACGGTAGGACCCAGGCCAGCACGGTTGGCGTCTTCTCGCTCTCGCTGGTCGTAACTCGGTTTAGGGGAGTCTGATGGGTTCGCGGGCGTATACCGGTTACCGCGCGGTATGCGCCTTAGCCCTTGCTTGTGTCGGTGGCGGCCACCTTCCTGCCAAGGCGGATAGTAAGACCACGCCATTTGTACAGTCATCGGCTCCGGCGTCAGTTGAAGATGTCTCCGATGCCCCGATCGTTTTTTCTCAGGCCTTTGGATTACCTTGTTCTAGGAACAGCGAATTCACAAGTTTGCAGCGCAAAATCAACCATTTAGACAACCGCCCGGACAGCCAACCCTCTGCAGTAAAGAAACTGAAACACCCTCAGCAGGGGTTGTACGACCAACTTGACGGCTGCCGCTTTTTGGAGTGGACCCGAGCGGCCCTCCCCTTTGTCGAGGGCGGGGTAAACGCAACATCCCTCGAGCCATCAGATTCCGAGTTGGCCGGCGCAGCAGTCAAACTTCAAAGCCCGGTAGCATCGGTCGTCGTAGGCGACGGTTCCGGTAGCAGCGAGACCGTTACCGTTGTCTCAGTTGAGCCCACCACCGCCGGCCAGGTCGAGCCGGGGGGCGTTGGTGAAAAGGCGGCTTACGATGCAGCCTTTGACCTTTTCAGGCGTAGCCGTACTCTGGATGCGACTTACGCCTTTGTAACCTTTTTGCGTAGTTATCCACAAAGCTCGTTGGCTGATGACGCCTGGTATTGGCTTGGCCAATCGCGCTACATCATGGGCGAGTTCAATGATGCGTTGGGGGCTATGAGTATCGTGTTGCAATATTTTCCCAAGAGCCCCAGGCTGCCTTCAGCGCGGCTGAAGGTAGGTTATATTTATTACGAGCTGGGTGAGGATGCCAAGGCGCGCCAGTTTTTGAACGCACTGTTGCAGGATTTTCCCGGTCATCCGGCCGCTGTGTTGGCTCAAACGCACCTGCAAAAAATGGATCGCGAGTGGCGTTAAGGATAGATAGTGCTCAGCTGGACTCTTTTGATCGATGACGGCTGAGCCGTCTGAGCGCCTGTGCAAGGTCGTCGGATTTCAGGCCATCAGCGGTTTCGATAAGAAGGTCCGCGCTTTCGGGGTCTAATGGCTTGACCGCGCTTCCTGCCCGCGATTCCCTGAGATCGAACGGTGTTGATTGCGGTCGCACCTTCACTTTCAGGGCTTGTGGATGGTGGTCGGTTTGGGCGAGAGCGGTCAGGATTTCTTGTTGCCGCTGGATGACCGCATGACCCCACACCGGCCCATCAGCGATGATCAGCCAGTAATCAGCAGTGGGTTGCACCACGGTATGGTTGGCAATCTCGTCGCCAGCAGCCAAGTGCCAGGCCCGTTTTTTGGCGCTGACGTCCTGGGCATGGGCTCCGTTTGGCAGGCCCTGGATTTTGCCGATTAGTTGGCCGAGTCGGGTGAAGGTGTCTTCAGCCATGATAAAATTATTCGGTTGTGCACATTGATCATCTTTCCTGTGTAACACAGTGTAGCCCCGCGGTGTACCCAGTAACAGGGGTACAGCCTGTCTTTTAACCCCATTCCTGGTAGATCTATTTGATGTTCAGTAAGGTAGCGACCAAAGTTTTCGGTAGCCGTAATCAGCGCCTTTTGCGCAAGATGGACAAACAGGTCAAGGAGATCAACGGGCTTGAGTCCGGGCTCCAGACCCTTTCCGACGAAGCGCTCGCGGCCAAGACTGCTGAGTTTCGAGAGCGAGCGGCTAACGGTGAGGACGCACAGTCCATGCTGGTCGAGGCATTCGCCGTGGTTCGCGAAACCTCCCAACGCGTATTGAAGATGCGGCATTTCGATGTGCAGTTGATTGGCGGCATGGTGCTCCATGACGGCAAGATCGCGGAAATGCGAACGGGTGAGGGCAAGACCCTGGTGGCGACGTTGCCAGCGTACCTTAATGCGATCTGTGGCGATACTGTTCATGTGATCACCGTGAACGATTATCTGGCCCGGCGCGATGCCGATTGGATGGGCAGGATTTACCGTTTTCTGGGACTAACGGTCGGCGTAGTGGTCTCAGGGCAGGATGGCACGGCCAAGCGTGATGCATATGCTTGCGATATTGTCTACGGGACAAATAACGAATACGGTTTTGACTATCTGCGCGACAACATGGCGTTCAGCGCCGAAGATCGCGCGCAGAGTTCGCTTGATTTTGCCATCGTTGACGAGGTGGACTCGATCCTGATTGATGAAGCTCGTACTCCTTTGATCATTTCCGGCCCGGCCGAGGACAGTAGCGACCTGTATACCCGGATCAACAAGATCATCCCATCACTTGAGCGCCAAGCCCCGGTTGAGGGTGAAGAAAGTGCGACCGAGGACGAAGGGGAGGGTCCGGGAGACTTCAGTGTGGATGAGAAAAACCGCCAGGTATCCCTGACTGAGGCGGGGCATGAAAACGCTGAACGGTTGCTGTGCGAGTCCGGTCTGTTGGATGCCGAATCCAGCCTTTATGACGTCACCAATATTAGTCTGTTGCACCACCTCTACGCAGCATTGCGGGCACACATGTTATTTCAGCGTGATGTTGATTACATCGTCAGCAACGATCAGATCGTAATCATCGATGAATTTTCCGGACGCATGATGCCAGGCAGGCGCTGGTCAGAGGGGTTGCACCAGGCGGTTGAAGCAAAGGAAGGAGTTGCGATTCAGCAGGAAAACCAGACCCTCGCGTCAATAACCTTTCAGAACCTGTTCCGCTTGTATGGCAAGTTGTCTGGCATGACGGGCACCGCAGATACCGAAGCGGTGGAGTTTCAGCAAATCTATGGCCTGGAAGTAGTCGTTATCCCCACTAACCAACCGATGGTCCGGGACGATTTTTCTGACCTGGTCTACCGTACGCAAAAAGAGAAGTACGATGCGATCATCGACGATATCAAATCTTGTGGATCTCGCGAGCAGCCGGTTCTGGTGGGTACGGCGTCTATCGAGACCTCTGAATACCTTTCTAATCTGCTGGGTAAGGAGAACATCGCGCACGAGGTACTGAACGCCAAGCAGCATGAGCGTGAGGCACACATTATTGCCCAGGCAGGCCAACCTGGAGCCGTGACCATTGCCACCAACATGGCGGGTCGTGGTACCGATATCGTGTTGGGTGGAAATATGGATATGGAGTTGGCGGCTCTTGGTGAGCTCGAGCAGGATCAGGTCGAGACCATCAAGCGTGACTGGCAGGCAAGGCACGACCTGGTGGTGGCATCCGGTGGGCTCTATCTGCTGGGTACGGAGCGCAACGAATCAAGGCGAGTGGATAACCAGTTGCGGGGGCGTTGTGGACGCCAGGGTGATCCCGGCACCAGTCGCTTTTATCTCTCGCTCGAGGACAACCTACTTCGAATTTTTGGCTCCGATCGGGTTGCCGGACTGATGGAAAAACTTGGGATGGAAGAAGGCGAGGCGATAGAGCATTCCTGGGTAACGCGTGCGATCGAGAATTCTCAAAAGAAGGTAGAGGGTCGTAATTTCGATATGCGCAAGCAGTTGTTGGAATATGACGATGTGGCCAATGAGCAGCGCAAGGTTATTTATGGCCAGCGCAATACCCTGATGGCAGTGGATGATATCTCCGAGACTGTAGGGATGGCTCGTGATGAGGTGATCGAGGAGATTATTGACCGATATATTCCCCCGGAAAGTCTTGAAGAGCAATGGGATGTGCCCGGCCTGGAAAAAGAAATTGAATCTCAATTTGGCCAGCCGCTGCCTGTTGGGGAGTGGCTGACAGGAGATGACAATCTCCATGAGGAGACGCTACGCGAGCGTATCGCGGCTGATGTCGCGAGCGCCTATGAGGCCAAGGTACAGTCGATTGGTGAGCCGATCATGCGCCACCTGGAAAAAGCCGTCATGCTCAAAACCCTGGACGAGCAGTGGAAAGACCATCTTGCGCAGATGGACCACCTGCGTCAGGGTATTGGCTTGCGCGGTTATGCGCAAAAAAATCCCAAGCAGGAATACAAGCGCGAGGCTTTTGAGATGTTCTCGGCGATGCTGGAACATGCCAAGCACGAAGTCGTGGGCATTTTGGCAAAGGTGCAGGTGCAAAGCGAAGGTCAAGTCACGGACATGGAGAACCAGCAACGCCAGAGGGGCCAGGAAGGTCGACAATTCCTACACCCTGATTCTGAGGAGCCCACTTCCCCTGAGCCATTGGGCCCCGGGCAGGGAGTAGATACGCGTACCGCAGATGATCACACCGGGCGGGTGGTTCAGCCGTTCGTCCGCGATACGCCCAAGGTCGGCCGTAATGATCCTTGCCCATGTGGCTCTGGCAAAAAGTACAAGCAATGCCACGGCAAGCTGTAGCCCAGCCGGACTGACCCTGGCGGGTATGTCGACCATTAAACGCTCCCCACTCGCACCCGCACGTTTCCCACGGCTGCCAGCTGTGAAAGGCCTGCATCTGCGTACGGCCCGTGCTGGCATCAAATATGCAGGGCGTGATGACCTCCTGCTGGTCGAATTCGATCGTGGAACGGCTGTAGCTGGAGTATTTACCCGCTCAACAACAGCCTCTGCCCCGGTGCAATGGAGCCGGCAGGTAGCAGGGACGGGACGGGCCCGGGCGATGTTAGTCAACAGCGGTAATGCGAATACCTTTACCGGGGCTCAGGGTATGGCCGATGTAAAGGCAACCGCTGTAATGGCCGCAAAGACCATCGGCTGCCGACCTCGCGACGTATTGATTTCATCTACCGGGGTGATTGGCGAACCCTTGCCGGTTGCTCGGTTCGAGCAGGCACTACCACGGATGGGTCGACAGGCAAAAAAGGCCTCGTGGCTACAGGCCGCCCGCGCCATTGGCACCACGGATACCTATCCCAAGGGCAGCACGCGCCAGGCGCGAATCGGTGACACAACAGTCACCCTGTGCGGCATCGCCAAGGGCTCAGGCATGATCGCACCGGACATGGCCACTATGCTGGCTTTTGTATTTACTGATGCCAAATTACCCGCGCCTATGCTGCAGGCTCTACTACAGGGCGGAGTGGCCAGATCGTTCAACTGTATTACTGTTGACAGCGATACCTCGACCAGCGATACGATTGTACTCGCCGCTACCGCTAAGGCAGGCAATCGACCACCTCAATCGTTAGCGGCGAGTGAGTTGAAGGATTTTCGCCGTGCGCTGAATGAACTACTCACCGACCTGGCTATCCAGGTCGTGCGCGATGGCGAGGGCGCAAGCAAGTTCATTACCGTTGATGTCACTGGAGCAGTTTCAGCGGGTAGTGCCCGCAAGGCGGCGTTGGCTATTGCCAATTCCCCTTTGGTCAAGACAGCCATTGCGGGAGAAGATGCCAACTGGGGTCGGGTGGTGATGGCGGTTGGTAAATCCGGGGTGCGGCTTGATCAGAGTCGGTTATCGGTTGCCATGGGCGGAGTACTTATTGCACATCACGGAGAGCGTGCTGCGGACTACGACGAAACACAGGTCTTTGGGCACCTTAAGGGAGAGAACATATCGGTTTCAGTGGATCTGGGGGTGGGCAGGGCTCGGTCACGGGTCTGGACTTGCGACCTTACCCACGAATACATCCGCATTAATGCCGACTACCGTACGTGATGAGGCGCTGGTTGTTGCGGTAGGTGTTGCCGTTGATCCGTCGGGGCGCCTGCTGGTGGGCCAGCGCCCTGTAGGCAAAGCCTATGCAGGTCAGTGGGAATTCCCCGGTGGCAAACTCGAGCCAGGCGAGACGGGTTACCAGGCGTTGGTACGTGAATTTCGTGAAGAACTGAGCCTTGAGGTTTTGTCAGCCAGGCCACTTTTTTCCTGCTTGCACAACTATCCTGATTGTAAGGTCGAGTTGCACCTTTGGCAGGTGACTGACTTTCGTGGTGAGGCGAGAGGCCTGGAAGGCCAGGAACTGCGATGGGTTAGCCCGACAGATTTACGATCGCTTGATTTTCTTAAGGGAAATCGTTCTCTGCTTGGGCGGATCTGTGAACTTGTGAATAGCTAGACAAAGCCTTTGAATCTGGATGCCGCCTTTCAGCGCCAGGCAAAGCGTGGTTGTCGCAGCTCTTTTACTCGTGTGACCCGGCCCAGCAAGGCAACCTCGCGGAACTGGTAAAGCATTGCCGCAGTCGGGGCGAAAATCTTATGCCCTATTGTAGGCAGCATTATCGAGAAGCCATTACGGAGCGATTCGTCATTTTTCGACTCCGAGGTATCCACTTTTGCGTCGGCAAGTTCATCAACCGGGATAAAGAAAATTTGTTCAACCTCTCCGGGATTGGGAACCGGGGTTAGCCCCGCATCAGCACAGACCACCACGGGGGTGATGCAAAAACCCGATCGGGTAACAAAATCATCCAGCACCCCAATCACCTGATTATCGTGCAGGGTCAGACCGATCTCTTCTTCGCATTCGCGAAGCGCTGCCTGGGTAATTGACTCACCTTCATCGAGACGGCCACCGGGCAGGGCATACTGGCCAGCATGTCGTCGCAGGCTCCTTGAGCGCCGGGTCAGTAGGATGGCTGCTTGGCTATTTGTTGGCGCAGGTATCATCACAATACTGACGGCCGCACGGATCAGACCTTCGGTTTCACTGGGTAGCTTATCTAGCCGCCCAATATTCTGACGGACCTGTTGTTTAAGCTGTGAGAAATCTTGCATGAAGACGATCAACTGCCCCGAATCTGGTTACCCTTGAGCATAACGGTTGTTTCCGTGTAGAGCGAGAGGGTTTTTCGGACACCGGGCTTGTGAGTTAGCTGAAGACGCGCCAGGCATCTGCAGGTGCTTTTCTGAATGGTAAAATTTTCCGCGTTGTGCCGCTCAGCGGGCTATTGCGCGAGGCCCTGGAGCCTGCGGTGTAGTGCATCCAGCTGGGTGTGCAGTGCTTGCAGTGATCCATCGTTAATGATGACCTCATCTGCCGCTTGGCGCCGTTGCGCGTCACTGGCCTGGACGTTGGTGATAGCTCGAAAAGCCTCTGCTGAAAGGCCGCTGCGCTCGCCGACCCGCTGGGCGCGTAGCGCTGCAGGGGCCTCAATAACCAGCACAAGGTCAAAATCGGTCGCCTGTCCGGTTTCTATCAGTAGTGGGATCGAGAATACGGCATAGGGTGCGTCAAGGGTGCTTGCGGCTTCATTCATGCGTTTGCGTATTTCAGGATGCAAAATTGCCTCAAGTTGCTTGCGCTTGCCTTCGTCGGCAAAGATCATCTGTCGCAGTGCGGCCCGATCCAGATTGCCTGAAGCGCTGAGGACGTTTGGGCCAAAAACTTTAGCGATCTGTGCGACCGCTGGCTCTTTGGCGCGGGTAGCCTGGTGAGAGAAATCATCCGCATCCAGAACCGGCACGCCCAGAGCGGATAGGTATTGAGTTACGGCGGTCTTGCCGCTGCCAATCCCGCCAGTCAGTGCGATCCTTAGCATCGGCCTACGCTAGAGCCCAGCGATGTTGAGATAAATCGTATTCCATTTTTGCCCCCACAACAGCGCCAGCCAGCCTGCTCCCGCCAGGAAAGGCCCAAAAGGCAAGGGTTCGCTGCGTTGATGGCGACGCAGCAGGATCAATGCGATCCCAATGATAGCGCCCACGCCTGCACTTAACAGAATAATCAGCGGCAACAGTTGCCAGCCCAGGAAGGCGCCAAGAGCCCCCAGTAACTTGAAATCACCGTAGCCAAATCCTTCACGGCCGGTCAGCGCCCGGTATGCATGGTATACCGCCCAGAGTAGGCCGTAGCCGGATACCGCACCGATGACTGCAGAGAGCGGATCAGTAAAACCACCGATGGCGTTAACCAATAGTCCCGCGGCCAGCAGCGGCAGGGTAATTCGGTCCGGCAGCAAAAAATGCTCGAGGTCTATAAAGGCTAGTGCGATGAGAGCCCAGGTCAGCATCAGCGCGGCAATAGTGAGCCATTGTGGCCCCATGGTCACCACCACAACCAGTGATAGCAAGGCGGTAAGTGCCTCGACCAGAGGATAGCGTAAAGAGATACCAGTTCCACATGCCCGACAGCGCCCGCGTAGTAGCAGGTAGCTCAGTAGAGGCAGGTTCTCCCACCAACTCAGCGCATGTTCGCAACTTGGGCAGTGTGAGGGCGGCCAGGCAATGCCAGGGGGCGGCGCGGCACCTTGCTCATCTTTTTCCCACTGCCAGTGTATTTGCCTTGGCAGGCGCACGATCACGACGTTGAGAAAACTGCCTATGAGCAAAGAAAACACTACCGTGACGATCGACAGTATGAAATCTTGTTCCAGCATCAAGGCCAGTTCGGCGCCCACCTTTGTTTAGCCAGTCACGTGGGCTGGCTTTAGACCACCGACCCCATTTTAAAGATAGGTAGATACATGGCAACCACCAGGGTGCCGACGATAACACCGAGCACGGAGATCATGATGGGCTCAATCAGTTTACTCATGTTATCCACTGATTCGCGGACCTCGCGCTCGTAAAACTCCGCTCCTTTATCGAGCATTTTCTCCAGTTCACCGGATTCCTCACCGGTTGTGGTCATCTGCAGAATCATGGCCGGGAACAAACCAGTCTCCGCCATTGCCACAGAAAGAGCTTGGCCGGTACTGACCGATTCGCGGATCTCCAAGCAGGCATCATGGTAGATACGGTTACCGGTGGCGCCAGCGACCGATTGGAGCCCCTCGACCAGGGGAACGCCGGAGCCAAACATAGTTGCCAGGGTGCGTGCGTAGCGTGAAATCGAGGCCTTGCGCAGGATCCCGCCGAAAACCGGCAAGCGCAACGACAGGCGATCGACCCCATGGCGCATAGCAGGCGAACGGCGATAGGTCATAGACATTGCCATGAAGGTGCCGACGATAACGACAAACACCTGTATCCAGTAATCCCGAAAGCTTTTGGATAGATCAATCACCGCCGCAGTCAGTCCAGGGAGGCTGGCGCCAAACCCGGCGAATAGATCCTCAAACTGGGGAATAACAAACACCAGCAGCAGTACGGTGACGACAAAGCCCACCACCATAACGGCTGCCGGGTACCACATAGCGCCTTTAACCTTGGATTTAATCTCCTCCAGGTTTTCCATGTAGGTGGCGACTTTGTCCATCAGGTCGTCCAGGTTGCCGGAGCGCTCACCTACGGCCACAAGGCTGGTATAAAGCTCGTCGAACTGGCGGGGAAACTTTGCCAACGCTTCGCTCAGGTTGGTACCACTTTCTACGTCGGCACGAATGCGGTCAAAGACATCCCGAATCCCCGGGTGATCGGTGCCGACGGCGATGGCCTTGTATGATTGGGCGATCGGAATACCTGCGCCCAGCATGGTGGCTACCTGTCGGCTGGCAATGGAAATATCTTTGGGTTTGATCTTCTTGCTAAAAAGCGGTTTGGGTTTCTTGCGAATCGTTTTGGCGCTGATGCCTTCACGGCGCAGGGTACTGCGCACAAAAGCAGGCCCCTGAGCTTCCAGTTCACCCGAGACTTTCTTGCCCTGGCGGTCGGTGCCCGACCAGGTGAAGGTTGCCAGTTGTTTTTCGGCTTTAGCGACCAAGAGCTCAGGCGCTGGTGACTCGCAGCACTTCATCTAGGCTGGTGATGCCTGAGCGCACTTTGACCAGCCCAGCCTGGCGTAGGGTCATTACACCCTCGGTTGCAGCTTGTTGCTCGATTTGATCCTGGCCGGCATTACGGATAATCAGGCTGGTAACGGCTTCACTGACAGGCATCACCTGGAAAATTCCAGTGCGCCCCTTGTAACCACCAGTGCATTCGTCACAGCCGTTAGGCCCAAACAACTCTAGTTTCTTGTGATCTTCCGACGGTAAGAATCCGGCGCTGAGCAGCACCTCTTCAGGGTATTTGGTCGGTTTGCGGCAAGTGTTACACAGTCGGCGGATCAGTCGCTGTGCCATGATCAGGTGGACTGAAGACGCGACGTTGAAAGGCTCTACACCCATATTCAATAGCCGGACCACTGTGGCTGGTGCATCGTTGGTGTGCAGGGTAGACAGCACCAGGTGCCCGGTTTGCGAGGCTTTCACCGCGATATCAGCGGTTTCCAGATCGCGAATCTCGCCAACCATAATGATATCTGGGTCCTGTCGTAAAAAGGAGCGTAGCGCTGTGGCAAAGGTCAGGCCGGCTCTTTCATTGATATTGACCTGATTAATGCCCTCAAGGTTGATTTCAATGGGGTCCTCGACACTGCTGATATTGACCACCGGCGAATTCAGTGTAGACAGGGCTGAGTACAGCGATATTGTCTTGCCACTGCCGGTAGGCCCGGTTACCAGTATCATGCCATAGGGTTTACGGATTGCGGTTTCGTAAAGGCTAAATTGCTCGGGTTCCAGGCCCAACGCTTCCAGTCCCAGATCGCTACCGCTGCTGTCGAGCACGCGGATGACGACTTTTTCGCCAAACTGGGTGGGCAGCGTACTGACGCGAAAATCGATCTGGTGGTCCTTGGACAACCGCAGTTTCATCCGCCCGTCCTGGGGCATCCGCCGTTCAGCGATATCCAGGCGTGACAGTATCTTGATACGCGCTGTGATTCTGGCGCTGAGGGATAGTGGCGGGGTTGCGATTTCGTGGAGTACGCCATCGAGTCGGTACCGAATCCGGAGTTTTTCTTCATACGGCTCGATGTGTATGTCAGATGCTTTTTGACGTATTGCATCCATAAAAATTTTGTTTACAAAGCGCACCACCGGAGTATCGACCTCGGCATCTTTGGCGCCCGGGATTTTGGAATCCTCTCCAGCTATGCTGTCGAGGTTGTCATCCTGATTCAGGTCGGCCAGTTCTGAACTGATGCCGCTGACAATGTCACGGATGACCTTGTTGAGCAGATCCACATCAACCAGGATGGCCTCTACGCCAAAACCGGTCTGAAAGATGAAGGCATCGAGCCCGGTAATATCGGCAGGATCAGATACGGCGAGAAAGACCTTTGAGTCGCGTTGAAAAAGTGGAAGTACCTCGTGAGTTTCCAGAAAGCGGGTATCGACTAAATCCAACGGTCGCTGGCTAAGATCGAACGCCGCCAGATCCATCAGTGGCATGCCTGATTCCTCGGAGGCGCAGCACAGTAATCGCCCGCGGTCGATCTCTGGTTGGGCCAGGGCTTCACGCAAAAAAGAGTGGTGATTTGTTTGCGAGGCATCATGAATCTCACGTGAACGCTCACGAGTAACTAATTGGCGCTCCACCACGCGACGCGCCAGCCCACTTAAAGTGGCGCCCCTGACGGCAATCGAGTACGCGGCTTGGCTGTTTTCCATAACAAGTATCTGGCGGTGTTGCCCAGCGGAAAAGGGTTCGTAGAGCTAGTCCTTTAGAATAGACCGCTGAGCGATTTTCGCTCTATAATATTAATGAAACTGTAACAGATTATCTCAACGAAAGTGCAGCGATAGAGGCCCAGCCTTAGATAAATGCACTGTTAAGTGTGACCACTATCACATTCACTACATCCTTTCGCTGAATAGAATGTAAGTTACACTACGATAAGTTCCAGATGAACAAAGGAGGGGAAATCAAATGAAACAAACGAATGACAGGACTGATAGAAAACAGGGTGGTTTCACTTTAATCGAGCTGATGATCGTGGTCGCGATCATCGGCATCCTGGCGGCGATTGCGATACCGCAGTATACGAGTTATGTCGGGCGCACCCAGGTCGCTGAGGGCATACAACTGGCAGGCTCTGCCAAAACCGCGGTGGCAGAGTACTATCAGACCAATAGTTCGTGGCCAGGTACAAATGAGGTGGCAGGCGCCAGCGCCGATTACGTGGGCAAGTACACGGCTTCCGTGGAAATCTCCACGTCCGGCACGGACCCGAGTGTAATCACAGTTACCATGGGTGCTGCTGCACCAGTGAATTCTGATATACAGGGCAAGACTCTTACGCTGACAGCAGCAGCGGGTACAGGATCGATAACCTGGATATGTGATGGCGGCTCGATTAGCGACAGTTTCCTGCCTGCTGCGTGTAAGTAGCAGCGTAACGAACAGGCCACGATCACTCGCTTCCGAAAAGCGGAGGCCAACATTTCGAGCCCCGGTACCGCCGGGGCTCCTTGTTTTGGTTAAGGTTCTTCGCAGGGGCTGTCGCAACATTATCCCTCAGGTGTACGCGCACAGACCCAGACATCAACACGATTAGCACCCGCAGCCTTTAGCACTTTACTGATCTCGTTGGCAGTGGCGCCGGTGGTGAGAATGTCATCCACCAGCGCAATATATTTGCCTTCCAGTGACCCTTTGCAATGAAAGGCGCCTTTGAGGTTGCGCTGTCTTTTAGACGCGTTCAATGTGGATTGACGATCAGTTTCCCGTAGCTTTTTTATCAGTGAGCTTCTGGCGGGTATGTCGAGTTGCCGGCCTATCAGCCGTGCCAGAAAGACGGCCTGATTGAGCCCTCTTTTGCGCACCGCTCTATGGGTCATAGGTACACCGACCAGCAGGTCAGGCATTGGCTCGTCAGATTCGCTCACCATGTCGGCTATCAACCCTGCCGCCGTCCGGGCAAAAGACAGTTGTTGGTGGTACTTCAGAGCACACAACATCTGATCTATCGGATCCTGGTAGCGCAGCGGCGCAATAACGCTGTCAAAGACGGGTGGGTAGCGCTGGCAGTGCCCGCAAAGGCTCTTATGCGCCATAGGTAAAGCGCATCGCTCGCAATAAGTCTGGTTAACGGGTAGCTTGGCCCAGCAGTCCTGGCAAAGGCCGTGGCGGTATTCGGCTCCTAAACGACACAAAAGGCAGCACGGTGGCGCAATCCATTCCAGCAGTGACAGGGCCGTGGCCCGCACTGACTTGATGCAGGTTAACCAGGCCGGGTGGTTTCGGGTCGCACATGGATCGGGCATGATTCCAATGGTGCCTCTGAATTACGCCGCTGGCTGTGTCATTTTTCACAGCCAGCGCGTTAACATCCAAAGATTGGCTCTTTAGCCCGGTCAGGTGTACTCCCTTTGAAAAACGATTTTCCATATCTGCAAGAAAGCGCTGTGCAGCAGGCAACACAGCGCGCTGCCGATCTTGATCCGGCCGATAACGTGCTGGCTCGTCATACCGGAAAGGAATTGATTGAACGATTATCGCTGCTGACATTAACCCCCAGGATCATTCTTGATCTTGGGTGTGGGACAGGTGTCGAAGCCGATCTGTTGACCCAATGCTATCCAGATGCCGTGGTTGTTGGCCTTGATGCCTGTGGTGCACCGTTATTTAAATACGCCCCTTGCCGATCCTTTTTGGCAACTGTGGGCGATGCCGGCCACTTGCCGTACCAGGGTGGGGTTTTTGATCTGGTGGTATCCAACCTGTTATTGCCCTGGTGTGATGTCGACAAAGTGCTGGGTGAGGTTGCCCGGGTATTGCGCCCGGGCGGCGCGTTGGTGTTCGCCACTTTGGGGCCGGATACTCTGTGCGAGGCGCGGGTCGCCTGGGATCATGTCGATACCTTTGCTCACGTGCATGATTTCACTGACATGCATGATCTGGGGGATGCTCTGATACGCTATGGCTTTGTAGAGCCGGTGATGGATGTACAGATGCTTGGCCTGACCTTTTCGGATATCCGGGGACTGGTCAGGGATCTGCGCGCTCTGGGTGGCACCAACGCTCTGACGGCCCGGCGGCGCACGCTGACCGGCAAGGATCGCTGGCATGCCTTTAAAAGCGCCTATTCGTTTCGCCAGACTGATGGGGGCAGGGTACGCGCGACTTTCGAGCTGGTTTATGCCATAGCCTGGGCCGAGTCAGGTTCGAGCGGCGATGACTCCGGTATTCACGTGTCCATACCCCAGTCGTCCTGAAGCGACTCCCGGGTCAGGAAGGCTCTCCTGCCGCCCGAGACCCTGGGAGCCGACGAGTTGCCAGCGCAAGGGAATGCTGTTTTTGAAGAGCCAATAAGGGGATCATGCTTGATGATTTGGCCGGTCCTATGCTAGTGTTCGCGCCAGTTTTCCTTGACTCATAGCCCCCTTTGGCAGGTGAGCTGCGGATTTATCTGCTGAACCCTTCGGGCAATCTGATGATGAGCTATCCCATAGGCGCTGATCTGGCGGATTTGGGTAAAGGCATCGGACGGTTGTTGCGCGCATCACGTATAGGCTAAGAGACTTTTTTGATTCCGAATAATTCATTACTGTTATGAAGGCCCAGGTCTCGTCCCAGTCACGCGCACCGGCATCCCCGGCGCAGGGTTTATCTGCCTACTACGAGCTGACCAAGCCGCGAGTGGTCGCACTGATCGTATTTACTGCGATCGTGGGTATGTTTCTATCGGTTGACGGTATGGTGCCTTTGCCGATCCTCATTTTTGGCGCCTTGGGTATTGGGCTTTCGGCGGCCTCTGGTGCCGCCTTTAATCACTTGCTGGATCGTCGCACGGACCGGGTGATGGCTCGCACGGCTCGACGGCCTTTGCCGAGCGGCACGGTTAATGGTCCGCGCGCGGTGATGTTTGCCAGCGCGTTGGCTGTGATATCAATGGTGTTACTGGTGACGCAGATCAACACCCTGACTGCTGTGCTGACTTTCGCATCCATGATCGGTTATGCCGTGGTCTACACCGTTTGGTTGAAGCACGCGACTCCTCAGAATATCGTGATTGGCGGCGCGGCGGGCGCTATGCCGCCGATGCTTGGCTGGTCAGCTGTAACTGGAAATATTACGCCGGATGCTTTAGTGCTGTTTCTGATCATCTTTTGTTGGACACCGCCTCATTTCTGGGCGCTTGCGTTGTACCGCCGCGAAGAATATGCAGCTGCGGATATTCCAATGCTGCCGGTCACTCACGGTGAGAAGCACACCTTATTGCAAATGCTGCTCTATACCGTGCTGCTGCTTGCTGTAAGTATGCTGCCCTTTGCCACTGGTCTATCAGGATGGATGTATCTTGTCGGCGCGCTGGTGTTAGGCAGCACTTTTTTGATGTACGTTGTTCGGCTTTATCGCAACTACAGTGATAACCTGTCTCGTCAAACCTTCAGTTTTTCGATCCAGTATCTGGCTATGCTTTTTGCCCTGATGCTGGTTGATCATTATCAGCTTGCCTTGCGTAATATTCTGACTGGCGTGCTGGCCTGAGCGCCAGAGCTCTGAAGGTGCGCAGACTTTACAGGTGTCCGTGAAACCAGGTAGTGAGCCTGGGCTAAAGCCCTATGCGCCTGCGTGTGACCGAAACCGAGATCCAATCCTTGCGGTTTTGCACCGAGTTCTTCCTGGCGAGGGACAAGTGCTGGAGATCGGCAGCGGCACCGGACAGCATGCTGCGTATTTTTCAGCTGCGCTACCTCATCTGCAGTGGTTGCCCAGTGATTTGCCATCCCGATTGCCGGGGATAACGCAATGGTGCGATCAATCGGGCAACGATAAGTGCCTGGCGCCGGTCGCGGTTGATCTGCTGTGCGCATCATTGTCCTTGCCGCGCTCCGATGCGATCGTCTGTATCAATACCGTCCATATTGTGGCTTGGGTGGGCGTCCAGAACCTCTTCAAGGCGGCACGGGATTGCCTCTCACCGGGACAGGTCCTGTATCTGTATGGCCCCTACCGTTACGCTGATCGACCATTTGAGCCTAGTAACGAGGAGTTCGACCGCTGGCTCAACGCACGTGATCCCCTGAGCGGTGTGCGTGATTTCGATACGGTACGAGATCTTGCCGCGTCCTGCGCATTTGATTTATCGTTGGACTTGCCGATGCCATCAAACAATCGTTCACTGTGCTTTACCCGCAGCGAAGATTAAAGCCAGCCTTGCTGATATTTATTGCTCTAGGGCCTTAAGAATCTCCCGGATCAGCCTTGGACCCTGGTAGATCAAGCCGGTGTACACCTGGATGAGGGATGCGCCTGCTAAGAGCATCGCCTGCGCTGAGGCTGCGTCAGTGATACCGCCAACACCAATGATCGACAGGTCGTTACCGGTATAACTCTTGAGTTTTGCAACAACCTGCTGTGAAAGTGCTGCCAAGGGTGTGCCGCTTAGGCCACCGGCTTGGGATGATTCGGGGTAACGGATCGGGTCCAGTGGCCGGGCCGTGGTGGTGTTGGTAGCGACTACGCCATCAACACCATGTACGAGCAACGCGTCAGCGATCTGCGCGATGGCCTCCTCGTCGAGGTCTGGTGCAATCTTGATCGCAATCGGAGTGTAGCGGCCATGTCGGTCGGAAAGTTTTGCCTGTTCGTCTTTAAGTGACAAGAGCAGTTGATTCAGGGCCTGGCGCTCCTGCAAATCACGCAAACCCGGCGTGTTGGGCGAGGAAATATTGACTGTGACGTAGTCTGCCACTGTGTAAACGGCGCGCAGGCCAGTGATGTAGTCACGTTGAGCCTGCTCGTTAGGCGTGCTCGCGTTCTTGCCGATATTGATTCCGATTCTCACCTGCCGGCAGTGACGGGCCAGATTAGCCAGGAATTGGTTCAGGCCAGCACTGTTAAAGCCCATGCGGTTGATCAGTGCCTGCGCAGCGGTTAGGCGGAACATCCGCGGCCGAGGGTTTCCATACTGAGGCAAAGGTGTCACGGTGCCCAGTTCAAGAAAGCCAAACCCCAGGCTTGCCAGTCCATCGACGGCTGTTGCATCTTTGTCGAGGCCTGCGGCGAGACCGAGAGGGTTAGGGAAGTGCAAACCCATCGCTTCGACCGGGTGTGCGGGCAGGGCGCCACGCCAGGCATTAGTTATATACGGGTTCAGTGGATGCAACCGCCCCAGCGCACCGATGGCAACGAGTGCAATCCGGTGAGCAGTTTCAGGATCAAGATTGAACAGTATCCGGCGAAGTGGTGAATACCAATCGGGCATTAGAACTGTTCTCCGGAGCCAAGATAGCGCCATTGCCCACGGGGCAGGCGGCCCAGGGTGACACCACCGATCCGGGTTCGGGTCAGGTTATTGACTTTAAGTCCAACGAGCTCACACATGCGTCGGATCTGACGCTTGCGCCCTTCGACCAGGATAAATATGAGTTGGTGGGCGCCGTGCTGTGTGACGCGTGCGGGACGCAGTACGCGGCCATCCAGCGATAGGCCATGACAAAGCTGGGCGATAGTGTGGTCATCCAAAGAGCCTGAAACTCGTACCCGATACTCCTTTTCAACCCGACTGTCGGGAGAAATCAGCCGCCTGGCTATACTGCCGTTTTGTGTCAAAACGAGCAGGCCGCTGGAATCGATATCTAATCGTCCCGCGACGTTCAACGTCGACGCTGCGGGCACAGAATCATTGCCGTGGCCAGGCCTGCCTCTTTGTTGATTTTCACGTCGAATCAAAGAGACGGCCTCGGGGTAGCCTTTCTCGGGCAGGTTGGAGACGTACCCTGGCGGCTTATTCAACAAGATGGTCGCCAAGGTTTCTCTGTGTCGCGCGGCTTGAGTGCTAAGGCGAATATCGGCATCGGGGTTTACCCGTATACCCAGTTGATTAACCACCGCGCCATCGACCAGCACGCGACCCGAAGCGATCAGCCGATCGGCCTCGCGCCGTGAGCACAAACCTTGCTGCGCCATCAATTTGGACAGCCGGGTCCCGGCTAACGCAGGCTTGCCCGGAAAGTCAGCGATCGCCCGACAGCCGTTGCAGGAAAGCAGCCGCAGCCTCAGCTGCGTTGCCGGTATAGGTGGCGGGAGTTAACTGTACCAGACGCTCACGCGCCTCCTTTGGAATCGGCAGTTGCTCGATAAAGCCTCGCAGTGTGGTTGGATCCATTGCTTGGCGTCCCCGGGTGAGTGCTTTGAGTTTTTCGTAAGGCTTTGGCACCTGATAGCGACGCATCACGGTTTGAATCGCTTCGGCCAACACTTCCCAGGAGGTATCAAGATCAGCCTGTAACCGACCGCTGTCGACTTCAAGCTTGCCCAGACCCTTGAGTGTTGATTCCAGCGCCAGCAGGCAGTGTGCAAAAGCCGGCCCCAGATTGCGCAGGGCCGTCGAATCAGACAGGTCGCGTTGCCATCGACTGATCGGCAGTTTGTCTGCGAGGTGCCCCAGCAGGGCGTTAGCTATGCCCGCATTACCCTCAGCGTTCTCAAAATCTATCGGGTTGACTTTGTGCGGCATGGTACTTGAGCCGACTTCACCGTCAACTGCTCTTTGGCGAAAATACCCAAGAGCAATATAGCCCCAGATGTCCCGGTCGAGGTCGATCAGAATACTGTTAGTACGCATCAGTGCGTGGCACAGTGTAGCGATGTCATCGTGAGGCTCGATCTGTGTGGTCATCGGCTGCCAATCGAGACCCAGCTTCTCTACGAAGCCACATGATATGGTTGCCCAGTCGAGGTCGGGATAGGCTGCAAGGTGGGCATTGAAATTGCCAACGGCACCGTTGAATTTTCCACGGATCGCTGTTTTGGCAACCTGGGAGCGTGCATGCTCCAGTCGTGCGATTACATTCGCCAGTTCCTTGCCCAGGGTCGTGGGGCTCGCCGGTTGCCCGTGAGTACGCGCAAGCATGGGTTCTTGGGTGAGCGGTATAGCCAATCGACACAGGGTACTGATCAGGCGGTCGATAGCGGGCAGGATCACCGCTTCGCGGGCATCGAGCAGCATCAGGGCATAGGCCAGATTATTGATATCCTCTGAGGTGCAGCCAAAATGGATAAATTCGGAGATTTCCTGTAGTTCCTTTTCGCCCTCTACCCTTTGCTTGAGGAAATACTCGATCGCTTTCACATCGTGATTGGTGGTGCGCTCTATTTCCTTGACCTGCTTGGCATCTTCTATAGAGAAATTGTCCGTTAGCGCCTCTAGGAAGGCGGTAGCGGAGGTCGAAAGTGGCGCGACCTCGGGGATATCGTTACAGGCGCCAAGCGCCTCAAGCCAGCGGGCTTCAACGGTCAAACGGTAGCGAATGAGTGCGAATTCACTAAAAAAAGGCCGCAAAGCGGATACTTTAGATTCGTAGCGGCCATCGACCGGCGAGAGCGCGGTCAGGGCCGTTAGGGGATGGGAATCAGGAATGCTCAAGAAAGGGTGCGAATGAGCGGAAAGCGCCAGCCGAATTTTAGCACGCGTTGAGTTATCTTGACCGGACTGCGAAACGCGTCTGTTTTGAAAAGGCGGGCCAAGACGAATTTTGTGCCTGAACTGATGATCTGATTCAAGATGGTGTCGTGAGTTTGCCCCCATCCAGGTGCCATATATGCGGGAAGGCGACCGAAGCTATAGCAACACTCACGCCTACCACCAATGCGCCACAGGTCACGGCGATTGGTGGCGAATAAAGTTCTGCCAAGGGGCCCAGTACCAGACCGCCCAGCGCAATCAGACTGAAGGTGATGCTGTGGATACCCATGACCCGGCCTCGCAGTGCATCCGGTACTGCAAGCTGCATTACTGTCATTGAGCTGATGAGGAAGAATGATCCGCCAATGCTCGCAAGTATGGCAAAAAGGCATGCCCCGACGAAAGCCCACGGCAGGCTATTGGCGTTTTGGGTGACGATGGCAAAACAGATCAGCGCCAAGGCGAAAACCAGAGCGCCACCCAACATGATGCGCCCCAGTTTCGCGGATCGTTGTAATCGTCCGACCAGTAGTGTGCCTGTTACTGAGCCTACACCGGTTGCAGAGATCAACAGGCCATAGCCTTTTTCGCCTCCGCCCAACAGTTCTGAGAATACCGGCATGATCTGAACGTACGATGTCCCAAAGAACATTAGGATCCAGGTGAGCGCGATCAGAACTGCGAACAAGCGTTCCTGCCAGATAAAGCGCAAGGCTGCCATCAGGCCCCGGTCCCCTTCGGCCGGCACGTCAGTTGAGGGGTTTACCTCAAGCCTGGCGAGGATAAACGCCATGGCTGCAAAGCCAACAGTACATAGGGCAAAGATGACTGAAGTATTGGCAACTGCAATCAGAACCCCACCGATAGCCGGTAATATCATTCGTGTGCCTTGCCAGAGTATTGAATTCAGTGCGACCGCGCTCATCATCTGTTGTGGCTCAATCAGAGCAGGAAAGAATGAGACCCGGGCTGGCATGTCAAAGCCTGAGATCAGGCCGAGCACGGCCGCAATTACCAGTACATGCCATACGGCAACTGATCCAGTCGCATCCAGTAGCGCGAGGATGGCCAGTGCTACGCCGGCAAGCACGGAGGTAATCAACAGCACTTTACGACGGTTACCCCGGTCGGCAATTAACCCACCTGCGAGCGTGGCGATGATGGCGGGAACGGCCATGGCTCCCCCCAGCAGGCCAAGGTCCAGAGCAGACCCGCTGAGTTCGAAAACCAGCCACGCCATGCCGACAAAATACAACTGCGTCGCCCCGGTGGAGCCGATGGATCCAAGCCAGAAACGTCGGTAGCGTGGTGATCGCAGGGCGTCGAATTTCATCTCAACCCCCTTTGCACGGGGCAGTTTCCACGGGGCAACCGGCCTACCTTACCGTTATAAGGAAAGATGATTGGTCGCGGTTCAGGAGATGCGCGAGGATCTGCCTGGCGCCTGAGCGCTGAGGAGCACGCTGATCCAGCGGCTGCGCGGGTCGCTTTCCAAAGCAATCTTCACCAGCATGGTTAGCGGCGTCGACAGGAACATGCCGACTGGCCCGAAGACCCAACCCCAGAACAGCAAGGAAACGAATACCACTAGAGTCGAAAGCCCAAGCCCCCGTCCCATGTAGCGCGGCTCGAGGAGGCTCCCGACAACGATGTTCGCCACGAGGAAGCCGGCCCCGACGGCTAACGCGATCGCAGGTCCAGCATCAATCAATGACAGGGTCACCGCCGGAACGGCCGCGATAATCGAGCCAATATAGGGTACGAAATTCATGAAAAATGCGATGGCGCCCCAAAGGACCGCGAAGTCCACGCCCAGTACCAGCAGATAGACCGTGATCGCAAGCGCGGTGATAAAACTCATCAACGCCTTGATGACGAGGTAACTGTTAACCGACTCCATGAATGCAGACAGGCTGCCGATGGTTTTGTCTGGGTCCGCTGAAATGGCGCGCAGCTTGTCGGGAATCGTGGCTGATTCCACCATCAAAAACAGCACGGTAAAGATAATCAGCATGCTGTTAGCCAGCAGACCACCGAATCCGCTGACCAGACGCCCGAACAACTGAGCCGCTGCCGCCGGATCGATCAACTCTTCAAGACCGCTCGGCGGCAGTGTCAAGCCAAGACCGCTGGCCCATAGCGTTACGTTGTCGATCAGGGCGCGCAGTTGCGCCTCGTAACGCGGCAGGGTATTACTCAATTGATCAATGGAAGCGCCAATCAGTGATCCGATACTGATGAGTGCGCTGCCCAGCAGTAATAGAATCAGGGTTAGGGCGGCCCAGGTGGGCAATCCACGCCGGCGCAACCACTGTAGGGGGGTTGAGGCAATAATGGCTAGGAAAATGGCCATCAATAGGGGGATTACGATGCTGCTGGCCGCTTTCAGGCCGGCGATCACGATCACCAGGCAGGCAAGCACCAGGAGTATCTGCGTTCCAGTACTGGAATTTTGAGTTGTCAGCACGTACGGTTCGCTGCGCGAATAGGACGAAAGAGGATGATACCCTGGGAGAGATCAGCTCAGGGTGGTAAGACGGTCCTGGCACTGAGCTTCTATGGTATCCAGCTCTTGCAGAGTTACGTCAATATCGTGGTGCTGCTGCTTTAGGGTCTCGCGGCGCTGGCGGATTTGCTCCAGGAAATAACGCAATTGGCCCGCTTCTCCGGGATTGGAGTCATACATATTGATAATCTCGCCCACCTCGTTTAGCGAGAAGCCCAGGCGTTTGCCACGTAGAATCAGTTTCAGTCGCACACGATCGCGGGTACGATACACCCGCTGTCGGCCGGATCGCCCAGGCCGCAGCAGCCCTTCGTCTTCGTAAAACCGAATCGCCCGAGTGGTCACCCCGAATTCTCGGGCCAGATCCGAGATTGAGTAGGACGTATTGTGGGTGTCACTGGAAGGGTTGGTTTGCATCATCATGGCCATAATGCCAGTATAACTTCAATTGACGTTTACGTAAACGGAAACTAAAATGTTTCGCCCAATCTAACGACGAAAATGGTAGCGATGAGTCAGAGTGCGCCCCCCCTGTCCAGCCCAGAAGCCCGATCCGACCCGGACCCGGGCTACCGGATCCGTTTTGTTACAGCGGCGAGCTTGTTCGACGGACATGATGCTTCCATCAACATCATCCGCCGCTTGCTACAGGCCTCTGGTGCGGAGGTAATTCACCTTGGTCACAATCGTAGTGTCCAGGAAATTGTTGATGCGGCCATCGAAGAAGATGTGCAGGGCATTGCTGTTAGTTCCTACCAGGGCGGCCACAGTGAATTCTTCTGCTACATGGTCGATATGCTGCGCCAGCGCGGCCGGGGAGATATACGCGTCTTTGGCGGCGGCGGCGGGGTGATCGTTCCCGAAGAGGTCCGTGCACTGCACGATTACGGGGTCTGCCGTATCTACTCGCCAGAGGACGGCCAGCGTCTTGGCTTGCAGGGCATGATCGATGACATGATGGCGCAAGCCGATTTTTATCCTGGCGATCAGGGTAAAGAGAGCCTGGACGGACTGGACGGGCGTGATGGCGGGCAACTGGCCCGTTTGATTACCGAGATCGAAAACGGGACTGTCAGTGAATTTGTTCTGCGTCAGGTCCGCGCGGGTGCAGCGCGTGAAGAGTGCCGGGTACCGATTTTGGGGATCACCGGCACCGGTGGCTCGGGTAAATCTTCATTGACCGATGAGTTGATTCTGCGTTGGCGTATGGATTACGGCGATCGCCTGCGCCTGGCGGTGCTTGCAGTGGACCCAACTCGACGTAAGACCGGCGGCGCTTTGCTTGGGGATCGTATCCGCATGAATGCGATTGACGGAGACGCCGTATTTTTGCGTTCACTGGCGACCCGCGGTGCGAGCGCCGAGATACCGCCGCAGATCGGGGACATCCTCGCCGCCTGCCAGTGTGCCGGTTTTGATCTGATCATCATCGAGACGCCTGGCATCGGCCAGGGTGACGCCGGCATCGTTTCTCAGGTGGATTGTGCGCTGTATGTCATGACACCGGAATTTGGCGCCCCGTCACAGCTTGAGAAGATCGAAATGCTGGATCATGCGGATTTTGTCGCGATCAATAAGAGTGATCGCAAAGGCGCCCAGGACGCTTTGCGGGACGTCCGTAAGCAGGTGCAGCGTAACCGTGGTGACTTCAGTATGGAGCCCACGGCTATGCCGGTATACACAACCACGGCATCGCATTTTAATGACCAAGGTGTGACCGCGCTGTACCGGGCGCTTAATACCGCCCTGGTGGAGTACGGGCTAACCCCGAGCCTCGGGTTGCTGCCTGACCCACAGTTGAATTTGAAACCCGCTGATGTGGTGCCCGTCGGTCGCGAGCGTTATCTGTCTGAGATATCCGATGCTGTTCGCCTCTACCACGAGGAGGCAGCAAGTCAGGCGGTTTTGGCGCGTCGATACCAGCATCTGCACAGTTGTATCGATCTGCTTGCGGCAGCAGGAGAGCCAACCGGGACACTTCAGGTGCTTGCTGAGGATGTGGCCGAGAAACTGGGCGAAGAAATGCTGGAACAGATCAATGGATTCGATTCTTTGATTGAACGCTACCGCCAGGATAGCCTGAGTATTCGCGTGGGCGGTAAAGCGCGGGAGCAGACACTCAGTTATACCTCTTTGTCTGGCACCCGGATTCCCCGTGTCAGCCTGCCTCGATATACCGACGCTGGGGATCGTTTGATCTGGCAGTTGTTGGAAAACGTGCCGGGAGAATTTCCATTTACCGCAGGGGTATTCCCTTTCAAACGCGAGAACGAAGATCCGACCCGTATGTTTGCAGGTGAGGGTGACGCCTCGCGCACCAATCGCCGCTTCAAGCTTTTGTCTGCTAATTCCGAGGCCAAGCGCCTGTCTACGGCTTTTGATTCAGTGACCCTGTATGGATCCGACCCGGCACTACGCCCGGATATCTACGGCAAGGTCGGCACCTCTGGTGTTTCTATCGCGACCGTGGAGGACATGCGGACGCTCTATCAGGGTTTTGACCTTTGCAGTCCGACTACATCTGTATCCATGACCATTAACGGCCCGGCACCAACTGTCCTGGCATTTTTTCTCAACACTGCCATTGATCAGCAGGTCGAGCGGTTTTGTGAGGAGCAAGGCCGCGATCCGGATTCAAAGGAGTTATCCAAAATTCGGTCATGGACTCTGGAAAATGTTCGCGGCACGGTACAGGCCGATATCCTCAAGGAAGATCAGGGGCAGAACACCTGCCTTTTTTCCACTGATTTCAGTTTGAGCATGATGGCTGATATTCAGCAGTACTTTATTGATAACCGGGTGCGCAAGTTCTACTCGGTCTCAATCTCCGGCTATCACATTGCCGAGGCAGGTGCTAATCCGATTACCCAGCTCGCACTCACCCTGGCGAACGGTTTTACCTACGTGGAATCCTATCTGGCCCGCGGTATGGAGATCGATGATTTTGCCCCGAACCTGTCTTTCTTTTTCTCCAATGGCATGGACCCCGAGTACACCGTGATGGGGCGCGTCGCGCGGCGAGTCTGGGCGGTTGCCATGCGGGAGCGTTATGGTGCGAATGCCCGCAGTCAGAGACTGAAATACCATATCCAGACTTCGGGCCGTTCTTTGCATGCACAAGAAATGGGTTTCAATGATATTCGTACCACACTTCAGGCTTTGATTGCGGTTTACGACAACTGCAACAGTTTGCATACCAACGCCCATGATGAGGCGGTGACAACTCCTAGCGAAGACTCGGTGCGCAGGGCTATGGCTATACAGTTGATCATCAATCGTGAGTGGGGTCTGGCACGCAACGAAAATCCCAATCAGGGCAGTTTCATCATAGAGGAGCTTACCGATCTGGTTGAGCAGGCGGTACTCGCAGAGTTTGATCGCCTGGCAGAGCGCGGTGGGGTCCTCGGAGCGATGGAAACCGGTTACCAGCGAGGCAAGATACAAGAAGAGTCTTTGTATTATGAAACCCGCAAACATGACGGCAGTTACCCGATCATCGGTGTTAACTCTTTTGTCAGGGATGCGGTTGGCACATCAGCCGATGTAGAGTTGGCTCGAGGCACCGAAACGGAAAAACAGGGGCAGCTGGACCGACTTACCGATTTTAAGCACCGCCATGAAAACCAGACCGGCCCGGCACTTGATGCCGTCAAATATGCCGCTTTGCGTGGAGAGAATGTTTTTTACCCACTAATGGAGGCGGCTCGGTGCTGTTCACTGGGCCAACTCACTGACACACTTTTTCAAGTGGGAGGGAAATATCGCCGCGGCATGTGAGTTCCCGAGGCCTGCCGCACCCACCACCTTTACATGTTCTGACGGGCATAGGCGTGCTGGATCAGTAAGCCAAGTCTTAGGACGAACGGACAAGATAGCACTATGCCTTTTGTAGGGGCGCTACGGCGCAATGTACTGATTCTCGCTGTCTGTCAGGCACTGATGCTGTCTGGCAGTTCGCTTATCGTTGCGGCCTCCGCCTTGGTCGGGCTGGCACTCTCCGCGGAGAAGGTTTGGGCGACGTTGCCGATAGCGTGCATGTACTGCGGTACTCTAGCAGTGACTTTTCCTGCTTCAGTTTTGATGAAGCGGATAGGGCGCCGTGCCGGTTTTATTATCGGCCTCATGGTCGGGTTTGCGGGCGCCATGGTCGCCACGTGGGCTATTTTAGACCACAATTTTGTTGCCTTTGCAGTAGGATCCTTTTTGATCGGCATCCTGAATGGCTTTGGCCAGTATTACCGTTTCGCAGCAGCGGATATCAGTGGTGAAGCGTATCGCGGTCGGGCGATTTCCTGGGTGCTGGCCGGGGGCATCCTTGCGGCGTTCATTGGGCCTAATCTTGCCAACTATTCCCGGGATATGTTGATGGGAATTCCTTTTGCGGGAAGTTACGCAAGTCTGTTGATTCTATATGGGTTATCGATACTCTTGGTTTCACAGATCCAGATAGCCGTACCGGGAGAGCACGAGCGTTCTGGCGAGCAACGGCCTTTGGCGCAGATTGCCAGGCAACCAAAATACCTGGTAGCAGTGATCGGCGCCATGATCGCGTACGGCGTAATGAATCTGGTGATGACGTCGACACCGCTGGCGATGGCCAGTCACGATCATGAATTTGCTGATACGGCACTGGTCATTCAGTGGCATGTGCTCGCTATGTTTGCGCCGTCGTTTTTTACCGGAAACCTGATTTCCCGGTTCGGCGTAACCCGTATCATGAGCGTGGGTGCCATATTGCTGCTCGCCAGTATTTTGATTGGCCTTAGCGGTATTAGTGTGTTCCATTTTCTTTTTGAACTGGTGTTTTTGGGATTGGGTTGGAACTTCCTCTTCATAGGTGGCACCACTCTTCTCACCGAAACATATACCGCGCCGGAAAAGGCAAAGGCCCAGGGCCTTAACGACCTACTGGTATTTGGTATGGTTGCGCTGACCGCGCTTAGCTCGGGCTTTCTACACGAGTGGGTGGGTTGGCGAGCGCTGAATTACTCGGTACTCCCTGCGGTGCTGTTGGCTCTGGGTATGGTTTTGTGGCTGGGCCGGCGCAGACAAACCGATTAATTCTTCAAGTCCTTGAGCTTCACCGGCGCAGCAGCCTGATCAGGGTGTTGAAGTGTGTTTGCCCCAGGAGCACGATGACGTTGCCGCCCAGGACCAGGATGACTCCCGCTATGGCACGACCTTGCCAATGGAAGTTTTCGACCCACGTGGAAAGTGAAAGTGCCACGATTGGGAACAACACTGTGGCATAAGCCGCTTTTTCTGGACCGATCCGGCCGACTAGGGTGAGGTAGCAGCCAAAGGCGATCGCCGAGGCAAAAAGCGCAAGAAAGGCGAGCGAGCCGATATAGGAGCCGGCTGTATCGAACGCAAAGGGAGCGCCCGACCACAAACTGTAGATCAGCAAAAAGCAGGTGCCGTAGGCCATACCGATTGCATTCGCCGATACCACGGGCAAGCCATGCATCTGGTTGCGGGCCGATAGGATATTGCCGATCGATGCGAGGTAGGTGGCAATGACACTGATAACGACCGCAGCAAATGTTGTCGCCCCGGTTTGCTGGATTTGTGGCCAAAATACTAACGCCATCCCAGCAAGACCAAGGCATGCGCCCAGGATAGTCTGTTTCTCAGTTTTGCGCCCGAGCAATACTGCACTGTTGACAATATTCATTACCGTCATCGTTGAGAAGATTACTGCCAACAGCCCTGTTGCGAGATTGAAAGCTGCGTGGTAGAACAACAGGTAGTTCATCGAAAAAAGGCAAAACCCCAGTAAGGCCAGGTAGGGATGATCTCGCAACCGAAAACGCAGCGAAATGCCGCGCGCTGTGCACCACAGCACCAGCACCACTGTGGCCAGTGCAAATCGGTATACCAGGGAAATCTCTGGAGCCACGATTCCAATCTGGTACCGGATAGCAAGCCAACTTGAGCCCCAGATCAGCACAGTCACAAGGTACAGTGACGCTGTGTTCAACCGTCTTTCCCCTCCCGAGCGCTCACGTTGAATCGCGTAGATTGCACTACCGTAACCTGGTCGGCAGCGTCTACAGACGAAAAACTGATGCAGCTTGTGACAGAGTTTCCTGGTTGATCACACTTAGGTAGCGCGGTGGGTTTGGCTGGCGGCGAAACGACTTCTTGATGATGCTGGCGAGGTTGGGTTTTTTCTCGGCGGCTGTTTCGCCTTTGCCGATGCCGCCACCGAACTCAATGATTGTGTCGCAACCTTGGGTCGCGGCGTGCATGAGGTTGGCATGCCACTGCACCGGGTTAAAGAGCTGTGAAAAAAGCCCTGCCCGGATACTGTTTGAGTCTTTGCGGTGAAAGATGCCGGAACTGTTGGAGAGCACTTCGATGGCCGGCGAGGAAAACGGTGTGGCACTCAAGGCTTCGCGGAATTGTAGTGCGGCCTCGATCATGTAGAAAGTGTGAAACGCACCCTCGGTTTTGAGTCGCGCGCTGCGTTTTCCGGGGTAGCGCTCCTGGAAGTCATTGACCAGAGCATCCAAATCCTCGGCGCGCCCCCCAACAACGGTTTGCTCGGGCAGGTTGCATGCCGCTACGGCACAGTAATGCTGTTCAGCCAATTCCTGAGCGCTTTCGATTGGCAATGGCAAGGCCTCCATTTCGCCGTCCCCCAGATCTCCCATGAGTCGGCCCCGGGTCATTACCAGTTGAAGAGCACAAGGAAAATCCAAAGCGCCAGCTGCAACCAGTGCGGAATACTCTCCCAGACTGTGGCCGGCCGCTAAACCCGCGCCAACTTTGCCGTTGGTCACTTCCTGGAATGCCTGAAGACAGGAAATGGAGTGTGTCAGCAAGACCGGCTGGGTATAGCGGGTCAGGTTGATTTTCCCTTCAGGGTCTTCGAAGGATAGTTGCGCGAGATCGTACCCCAGGACTTCGCTGGCCTGGCCATAGAGTTTGCGTACCGACTCGAATGCGTCAAATAGATCTTTACCGATGCCCGGATACTGTGAACCTTGACCTGGAAAAACAAAAAGGATTGGGGAAGTGGCCATGAAGTCTCACTTTTTAGGATAGGCGCTATTCGCGGCGCGGGGCGAGTCGATTGTATCGTCTGCCTTAACGGCTCGCACTGGTGCGCGAGTCGGGAACGGCTGCTGGCGATCCACGCCTAAGTCGGGTAGGAGAGCCTTTAAAAGACAGGGTTGGCCTGACAAAATACCATGTCGCTGACTTGGGTTGATGATCTGAGGTGACTGCCCTTCAAGTCTATAATATTGCAGTGCACCATATAAATATTACGTTATTTATGATAGATAGTGCCTATCAAATTCACAGTAAATATGAAAACAGAATCAATATCTAGTATTTAATAACTGGTATTCGATTGAAAACAAAGAATAAAACGAGATACTACAAAAAAAATCCCGTCACAAGAGCGTGACGGGATTAATCTAAGGAGGAGGATATGAGAAAAGAATCGTGCAATGCACAAATTCTGTATACATAATACCCAGAGCCCTAAAACATGTCAACCTCAGATCACAAACTATCAGTTTTTTTCATCGATTCAGTTAAGGGCGAGGTCATTTCCAGTACGACTGGGAATTTTTTCAAGCAAAAACCACCGGCTTGGGCAAGAATCTGAGATCAGCCTTATTATCGGAATTTCCTAATGGCCCTGTTAATTGCTCGTCATGGACAGACTGATTGGAACGTCGCGCATCGTTGGCAGTCTCGAAGTGATATCCCACTTAATGCCCTGGGCTATCAGCAAGCCAAAAAACTGGGCGATTTATTGAAGACTCGCGGGTTCGCCCCGATTCAGCTGTTTTCATCACCGCTTGAGCGGGCGCGCGAAACCGCGGCAATTCTCGGACAAACGTTGGGGCTTAATGTCGCGGTTGAGCCTGCCCTGGTTGAACTTGATCTGGGGGATTACGAAGGTCGCCTCGAATCAGAGATTCGGGCCGGTGATAGCGACGCTTATGACGACTGGCGTCAAGGATGTTATCTGAAAGCTCCGCCCGGTGGAGAGGGGATCCGTGATGTCGCCTGTCGGATCAAGGATTTTGCGGCTAACTTGAATGACACCGCCGGCGATATACTGCTGGTCGGTCACCAGGGGGTCAACATGGCAATCAAAGCCCAACTGAGTAACTGCTTTACTCGCGAATGCCTGAATTCGTTTCGCCAAGACAACGATGAGATCGATCTGTGGGATTTGGATCCCGCATGCTCCACCGGTCGATTACGGATAGCATCTGATGAATCACCTTCGCCAATTTGATCCAGCGGTAGCTTGCACTTACCTGGCCCAGCGCGATAAGGGTTTGGCTCGGATCATGGCTGGAGTGGGTGACTTGCAACTCGAGGTGCGTCGAAATCGGTCGGTCTTCGAGTATCTGTGTCGCTCAATCGTCTATCAGCAACTGAGCGGCAAAGCTGCATCTACCATCCATGGACGATTACTGGACCTGTTCCCCAATCGGCGGGTCGCCCCGGGGCAGTTACTGGCTATGCCCGTCGAACATTTGCGCGCGGCAGGGCTTTCGCGGTCTAAATGTATTGCGCTTGTAGATTTGGCCGACCGCGGCGCCGCTGGTGAGTTACCAGATACTCGGGCTTTGCACGCGATGAGTGATGAGTTGATTATCGAGCGCCTGAGCGAGGTGCGTGGTGTGGGCGAATGGACGGTGCAGATGTTGCTGATTTTTTATCTGGGCCGCGCAGATGTGCTCCCAATCCGAGACCTGGGCGTACTCAAGGGCTACCAGAAAATGCGCCGACTGGCGACATTGCCAAAACCCTCACGATTGGCCCGCGCCGGTAGGCGTTGGCAGCCCTATCGATCCGTTGCGACCTGGTATCTATGGCGGTGTTTGGATATCGAACTGCCAACGGCCTGATTAACAGGCCACAAGACCCGTTAATATACGATAGCGCTCCATCAAGGTGTCGCGGCCTTCTTTGTGATCGGAGTCGACCAGAATACATTCGACGGGGCAAACTTCAACACACTGTGATGTCTCGAAGTGTCCGACACATTCAGTGCATTTGCCTGGCTCAATCTGGTAGATCTCTTCACCCTGGGAAATGGCATCGTTGGGGCATTCGGGCTCACATACGTCACAGTTAATACACTCGTCAGTGATCAAAAGCGCCATAGTTCGTGGCCGTGTGCACCCGGGCGTGAGGTGTCTTGTTATCGACCCAGGCGGTCGGCGAGTCGTTTGTTAATTTGTGGATGGAGAAACTGAGAGACATCACCACCGAGCGAAGCGATTTCCTTGACCATAGAGGCCGACAAAAAGGTGTAATTTTCTGAGGGAGTCAAAAACATGGTCTCCACCGTTGGATCGAGTCGACGGTTCATAGCGGCTAGTTGAAACTCGTACTCAAAATCCGATACCGCCCGTAAGCCACGTATCACCACCTGGGCCTGGGCTGTGCGGACACACTCAATCAGCAGTCCATCGAAACCCACTAGGCTGATATTGTCGATATGCGACAGTGAGATCTGCGCCATTTCCAGCCGTTCGTCGACGTCAAACAACGGCTGTTTTGAGGGACTGGCCGCTATCGCGATGACCACTTCGTCAAACAGCTTGCTCGCACGCTCGGCAAGATCTATGTGCCCCTTGGTAATCGGATCAAATGTGCCTGGATATATTGCTTTAGTGGTCATTTACGGTGTTAACTTCCCATATGACGAGATGCTGAGTACTGATACTACCAATCGCCGTTGATCTCATCCATACTTTTACAAAAGCAAATCGGGGCGCGATCCCCAGGAGGGAGTGATGGAGGTTGTAGGATTTACCAAAATGGCTGACGGGTCCCGCGAGGAGTATGAGTTTTTAGACAAAATGGAGCACGAGTTCGTTGATGGGTTGCCAGAGCGAATTTTTGCACATCTGCGCTCGCTGGATCAGTCGATCTCAGGGTATCGCGTCACCCGATTAACGCACTCGCTACAGTCGGCGACCCGGGCACACCGTGCCGGAGAGGCCGAAGAGATGGTTGTGGCGGCGCTGCTGCACGATATTGGCGATATGCTTGCCCCGCTGTCGCACAGCGAGATGGCGGCAGCCGTATTACGCCCGTTTGTCACAGAAAAAACCTACTGGATTATCAAGCATCACGGGATGTTCCAGACGTTTTATTACGCACACCATCGCGGTGGAGATCGTAATGTCCGTGACCGGTTGATAGATCACCCCTGGTATGCCGATACCGTGCGGTTTTGCGAGGAATATGATCAGAACTGCTTTGATCCGGAGTATCGCCATGAGCCATTGGAATTTTTCGAACCCATGGTCCGCCGGTTGTTTCGCCATGACAACGCCAGTGATTATGAGATTGCGGTGCACTCAGATACGGAGCAGGCCGCCTGACCGATATTTTCAGTCGAGCGTTTCTCGAGTCTCGCTCACACTGAATAAACGGTAGGCCACCTGACCCGCGGTCTTGTGTTGTAACTGGCACCATCCAGATGGGATGACCAGTTTTTCCCGTGCGCCGCACTCTACGTAGATCTGGGCATTGGCGTTGAGCACGGCGCAGCGTTCAAGTCGGTTGAGGCAGCGATCAACCAACCCTTCGCCATAGGGGGGGTCGACAAAGACGATGTCATAACGGGTGTTGCAATGGTCTAACCAATCCAGCACTTCCTCGCAGTGGACGCTGACATTGCTGGCATTAAGCATTGACAGGGTATCGCTGAGTTGACGGCAGGTCGCCCGATGCATCTCGACCAGGTTTACTGAAGCGGCCCCGCGCGAAGCCGCCTCAATCCCCAATGCGCCACTGCCCGCAAAAAGGTCAAGGCATTGTGCGCCGACGACCACTGGGGCGAGCCAGTTGAACAGCGTTTCACGGACGCTGTCGGGGGTGGGTCGCAGATCCGCTGCGCCACGAAAGCGGATCAGGCGTTTTTTCCACTGGCCACCGATAATGCGCAAGCGGCCATGCTGTTTAATTTGAGAACGTTTCACAATCGCAGAAGGATGTCAGGACGGTTTGACAACCGATGATAGGATATCTGCCGCTTTTAACCAAAGCCCAGCTTGGGTATGGTGCACCACGGATCACCGGCCGTAAAGATGAAAACAGGTAACGCCAAGAACGGGCTTTTCTCAAGGCTCAGGAAAACCCGTGACGCACTCTCTGGGGGATTGGCGGCATTAATGGGTTCTGGACAGGGAGTCTTTGACGACGCCGTATTCGAGGCGCTTGAAGATCAGCTGATCATGGCTGATCTGGGCGTCGCGGCCAGCGGGGAGGCGGTGGCTGCTCTGCGCCGACATGCTGCGTCGAAAAGGATTGAAAACCTTCCGGCATTGAAGAATCTGTTGAGTCATGAGCTGGCAGCCATGCTGGGCAAGGCGCAGCGTTCAATCGACATCCAATCACAACCCGGGACGCCTTTCGTTATTCTCATGGTTGGCGTTAACGGGGTGGGCAAAACGACGACTGCGGCTAAGCTCGCTGCATTCTTCCGCCGATCAGAGCGATCGGTTATGTTGGCGGCATGTGACACCTTTCGTGCTGCGGCGATCGAGCAACTGCAGACTTGGGGAGAACGGCTGGAACTACCGGTTATTGCTCAAGCGCATGGCGCTGATGCTGCGGCGGTGGCGCACGATGCGATGAAGGCCGCCCAGGCTCGGAAGATCGACGTCCTTATTGTCGATTCTGCTGGAAGGCAGCATGTCAACGTAGACCTGATGGCGCAGTTGCGAAAGATCAAACGCGTGATCCGTGCAGTAGATGTGGCCGCACCACAAGAAACCCTATTGGTGGTTGATGGGGGTACAGGGCAAAATGCCTTAGCCCAGGTGGCGGCGTTTGGGGATGCCGTGGAGCCGACCGGCGTATGTGTAACCAAACTCGATGGCACTGCCCGTGGCGGTATCGTCGTTGCCTTGGCTCGCCAATGTGCGCTGACGATCCCTTTTATCGGAGTCGGAGAAACCCTCGAAGACTTGCAGCCCTTCGATGCTGACCGCTTTGCTAGAGCCCTGGTGGGTATTGATTCCTAAAATAGGGCTGTCGAATACCAAAATGAATAACTTTGTTGTTACAGTGAATATTGCAAAAATATAATAAACTGGTGAAAACATTGCATATTTAAAACTGAACTTGTTAAAAAATCATTAGCACTCAAGGTAATAGAGTGCTAAAATATGCATGTACCCTGAAAAAAGGATGACACGTTTATGAGCCAGACCCTATCTATCGCAACCGATCTTGGCCCTAGCCAGGGGCTGACGCGGTACCTGCGCGAGGTGAACGAAGCTTCTATTCTTACCGCGGAAGAGGAAAAATCACTCGCCCAGCGCTACCATGATGACGACGATCTCGAGGCCGCCCGGCAGCTGGTATTTTCTCATTTGCGCTTTGTTGTCTCGATTGCCCGGGGTTTTTCCGGATATGGACTTCCTCTGGCTGATCTTATTCAGGAGGGCAATGTTGGGTTGATGAAGGCAGTGAAAAGATTTGATCATCAGCGAGATATACGACTGGTATCTTTTGCCGTTCACTGGATAAAGGCCGAGATTTACGATTACGTCGTTCGCAACTGGCGAATGGTCAAAGTGGCTACCACCAAGGCCCAGCGCAAATTGTTTTTTAATCTGCGCAAAAATCGGGCGCGACTAGGCGTAATGAAAGAAGATGAAGTCGAGTCGATGGCGACAGCGCTTGATGTGAATCCGAAAATAGTGCGGGAGATGGAAACCCGCATGAGTGGCCATGACGTGGCCTTCGAGCCAGAAGCAACCGATGACGAGACGCCACGTTTCTTGGCGCCAGCCGAAGCCCTGGGGGATTCTTCGCGGGATCCTGGGGTACTGGTTTCCCAGGCAGACGAGCAGCGCTCTCGCCAGGTCCAGCTCAGTAAAGCGCTGGCCAGCCTGGATGATCGCAGTCGCGATATTATCCAAGCACGCTGGCTTGTTGAATTGGGGGGGAAGAGTACCCTCGGCGATTTAGGGGCAAAGTACGGGGTTTCAGCTGAACGGATTCGCCAGATTGAAAAGCGGGCAATGGAACAAATGCGGGTGACTGCAACGGTCTGATGCCGTGAACCCCGATTTTGTGCGAGGCCTGTCGGCCTAGCGCCTAGGCGAGCAAAAACTCAATCAGGGCCTTTTGTGCGTGCAGGCGGTTTTCTGCCTCGTCCCAAATAACACTTTGGGGTCCATCGATCACTTCAGCTGCAACTTCCTGACCTCGGTAGGCCGGCAGGCAGTGCATGAATAGTGCATCCGAAGCAGCACCAGCCATCATCTGGCTATCGATCTGAAACCCGTGGAATGCCTTAAGCCGCTCAGCTTTTTTGGCTTCCTGCCCCATGCCGACCCAGGTATCGGTGACCACGAGATCAGCGCCGGCCACCGCTTCGCTTGGCTGGTTTGTTAAGGTGCACCACCTGCCAGCGGCGGTGACTATCTCAGGGTGGGGGCGATACAAATCCGGTGCCCCGATATGCAGTGAGAACTGCATCAGTGCGGCCGCGTTAATCCATGACTGGCAGACATTGCTGCTACCATCGCCAACGAATGCCACCCGGGCATCACGCATTTCACCTCGATGCTCGCGAAAAGTCTGGATATCCGCAAGTAGCTGGCAAGGATGGAAGGCATCGGACAGGGCATTGATAACGGGCACTTGTGAGTGAGCCGCCATGGCTGTTACCCGGTCGTGTGACCCAGTGCGCAGGACAATGATATCTGCCATGCTGGAGACGATTCGTGCGGTATCGCTGATTGATTCTCCTCGGCTCATCTGACTGTCACCGGGTGACAGGAAAACGGACGAGCCGCCCAGTTGGGTACAAGCGACCTCAAATGAGACCCGGGTGCGGGTCGATGATTGTTCAAAAATCAACACCATGGTGCGAGAGTCAAGCAGGGTCAGCCGTTGCCCGCCTCCTTGAGCACGTTTCAAGGTGATCGCCCGACGAATAATATCTCCCAGTTCTGTGGGAGACAGATCACGTAAGGTCAGGAAATGTCGCGTCATGTTGTCGATTTGTCGAAGGTGGCGTGCCACAAAAAATAAAACGCCCACTTAAAGGGCGCTCAAACTGCAAATTCTAGGGTTCGGCGATAGATTCTGCAACCGAGGTCGGTTTAGCCGCTGATATAATGGGGTGCATTTCGCCGGGTAGTCGGTGACTTGCCCCGCTCAGCAGACGGATCACATCGTGGAAAAAATTAACAAGGCAGTGCTCGCCTATTCTGGCGGACTCGATACTTCAATTATCCTTAAATGGTTGCAGGATCAGTATCATTGCGAGGTCGTGACCTTTACTGCCGATATCGGCCAGGGCGAGGAGTTGGAGCCCGCTCGGGAGAAGGCCAGGATTCTGGGCGTCAAGGAAATCTTCATTGAGGACTTGCGCGAGGAATTTGCCCGCGACTATATCTTTCCGATGTTCCGCGCTAATACCTTATACGAAGGGGAGTACCTGCTGGGAACCGCCATTGCACGCCCACTGATTGCTCGCCACCTGGTTCGAATTGCCTCGGAAACCGGAGCCGACGCCATCGCCCATGGTGCGACAGGCAAGGGAAACGACCAGGTACGTTTTGAGTTAAACGCTTACGCACTTAATCCGGAGATTCGAGTGATCGCGCCTTGGCGGGAATGGGATCTGAACTCTCGCGAGCGGTTGGTGGCTTACGCCCGAGAGCATGGCATCCCAGTCGAAACGCGAAAGGATGGCAGCGCTGATTACTCCATGGATGCCAATATGCTGCATATCTCGTACGAGGGCGGCGAGCTTGAGGATCCCTGGACTGCACCCGATGAATCCGTGTGGCGCTGGACTGTGTCCCCGCACGAGGCGCCGGATGAGCCAGAGACAGTTGAGTTAACCTTCGCAGCCGGAGACCCGGTAGCGATCGGTGGTGAAGCTCTCAGTCCCGGTCAGATGGTGATGGCGCTTAACCAGTTGGGCGCTCGGCATGGTATCGGGCGCGCAGACATCGTTGAGAACCGCTACGTGGGCATGAAGAATCGGGGCTGTTATGAAACCCCCGGGGGAACCATATTACTCAAGGCGCATCGGGCGATCGAATCCATTACGCTGGATCGGGAGGTCGCCCACCTGAAGGACGAACTTATGCCGCGCTATGCGACGCTCATCTACAATGGTTATTGGTTTGCCCCGGAAAGAAAAATGTTGCAGCGAATGATCGATGAATCACAGTTGCGGGTTAATGGTGTGGTACGGCTCGAACTGTACAAGGGCAGCGTAACGGTCTGTGGCCGGCGCTCGGATACGGATTCGCTGTTTGATGAGAGCGTAGTCACCTTTGAGGATGATCAGGGAGCGTATCACCAGGGTGATGCCGATGGTTTTATCAAATTGAATGCACTCAGGCTGAGAATTGCCGGGAGGAAGGGTCGACTCTGAAACCGGAGGCATTGATGTAGATGCTGGCTCTATCCGTGTCAGCTCCAGTCACCCAGGGCAAGTTGAAAGATCACCACCCAGAGTCGCCACGTTTCCGGCTATCCTTTCTTGGACCCCGGTACTGGGGTACCTGGCTGTTGGCCGGCACCATCGGTTTGTGTCTGCTGTTGCCGCGGCCGTTGGTATTGGCGCTCGGCCGTCAGATCGGTAAAGCATTTTTTCATCGCAATCACAAACGTACGCGAATTGCACGTATCAACCTTCAGTGGTGTTTCCCTGATTGGGATGAGGCAGCTCGTGAGGCCGTGCTGCGTGAGCATCTGACTCGCTACGGACAGGCCATCCTTGATCTTGGCCTGGTGTGGTGGGCGTCCCGACGCCGGCTGGATCGCTTGTGTACGTTATCTGGCGAGGCCGAGTTGCGCGCATTGCATCAGGCCGGTGAAAAAGTCCTGTTGATCATCCCGCACGTAGTTGGTATCGATATGACCGGTGCGGTGCTGGCTAAAGTCGCCGCAGGAGCATCAATGATGAAGGCACCGTCCAATCCGTTGTTGCATTGGCGGCTCTGGCGTGGGCGCACCCGTTTTGGCGCACGAATCTTTATGCGTGATCAGGGACTAAGGCCCTTGGTTAAGGCTATTCGTGCGGGCTGGGTGGGTTACTTTATGCCTGATGAAGATCTGGGTAGTCAGCGGTCGGTATTCGCGCCATTTTTTGGCATCACGACAGCTACGCTACCCGTGGTTGGTCGAATGGCAAAAATGACAGACGCCAAAGTCATCCCGGTATTCTGTCGACTCGACGATAGTGGCCATTATCATGTCACACTGGGTTCGCCACTGGCGGATTTCCCCAAGGGTGATGCCTTAGCCGATGCCACCGTGGTGAATGCGGCATTCGAGGCCGCTATCCGCCAGGCACCTGAACAGTATTTGTGGACCCTGCGCTGGTTCCGGACCCGGCCCAACGGTGAAAGCTCCCCTTATGATTGATGCCGCGTTTGTCTGCTGCCAGCGATTTAGTGTTGCTCGTGGTAGGGCGCCTAAATGAATATCCTGCTGATTAAGCAGACATCGCTTGGCGATGTGGTTCACGCCACTGCGCCGCTACGCTCGGTTCGCCTGGCATACCCAGAAGCTTCAATTACTGTGCTGACGTCGACTACGGCTGCAGATGTTTTCCGTGGTAATCCAGATGTTGATCGTTTACTGACCTTTGACCGCTACCGGATAAAGTTTGATTGGTGGCGACAGCCATTATGGACTGCGAAGCATTTTCTAAACACCTTTGGCGCGGTCCGCGAACACAATTACGACATCGCCCTGGATTTGCAGGGGAGTTGGAAAACGGTTATTTTTCTATGGGCAGCTCGTGCTCGTCGGCGCTATGTTAAAGGCCGCTGGTGGTTTGCCCAGCGGTTCCATCGACCCCAGTTGCATGCGATAGCCGAAATGGACGGGGTGTTGCGTCTTTGCGGCATTGAGCCTCGCCAGCACAGCCCGGTGCTGCACGCTTTGGCAACGGATAATCAGGCGATTGATGAACGCTTGGACCGTCTTGGCGTTCGCGGCCGGCGCATTGCAGTCTTTTGTCCACTCACCCGTTGGCCGACTAAGAATTGGCCATTGTCGGAATTTGTCGATCTGGTTAAAAAACTTCCCGAAGATTTTTTTGTGATCTTCACTGGCACTGCTTCAGAGCAGGCACTTATCAGTGAGGCCCTGACGAGATTGGCGCCGACGCGTGCCGCCAGTTTTGCTGGCTGCCTATCGCTGCCTGAGTATTTCGCGTTGGTGAGTATTGCCCAGTTGGTGGTTACCGGGGATAGCCTGCCAATGCACGTAGCATCAGCCTACAATCGCCCTCTGGTCGCGCTCTTTGGCCCCACCGATGAATCCCGAGTAGCCCCGCGGAGTGAAGGTTCGGTGGTTGTTCGCGCTGACACTGATTGTCACCGCTGTTACCGGCGTTCTTATTGTCCACGTAGCTGTATTGGCCGGATCACCGTCGCCCAGGTAGCTCAGGCAATAGACGAGGTTCTGGGTGCACATTGATGGCTTCTCAGCCATGGGCGCCTGAACTTAACTGCGCCAGAAGGCAGGGGTCAGTAATACCAGCAGGGTAAAGATTTCCAGACGTCCCAT
>Ga0209043_1000037_pt1 | contig 79384 bp, 85 predicted proteins | sample SaaInlV_100m_DNA_3_FD_184654 | JGI IMG/M metagenome (GOLD analysis project Ga0209043, IMG submission 184654) | Marine microbial communities from expanding oxygen minimum zones in the Saanich Inlet - SI037_S4LV_100m_DNA (SPAdes) (version 2) | ecosystem: Environmental > Aquatic > Marine >... | reverse complement strand
TCTAGCGCCTCTTCACCGACCTTGCGCAGCACCGCCTCTTTGGGGCCCTGTAACAAACGGGCCGTGTAGGAATGCTGTGGATCAGCGGCTGCACGCATCGCAATACGTTCTGACAGGCGCTGGACAATATGTGCGCGGTGATCATCCATCCGTCAACTGCTCGCGTACATTTCGCCTGGATCCTTAAGGACCGGGTCTATACTGTGCCAGCCATCCGCGTCCAGGCGCTGGTAAAAACAACTGGCGCGACCGGTATGACAGGCGATGCCGCCGATCTGCTCGATCTGCAGGAGGATGACATCGTTGTCACAGTCCAGACGGATCTCCCTGATCGCCTGCACGTTGCCGGATTCCTCTCCCTTGCGCCAGAGCTTGCTGCGCGAGCGTGACCAGTAGACGCCCCGGTGCGTTAGTGCGGTTTCCCGCAGCGCATCGCGGTTCATCCAGGCAACCATCAGTACGCGCCCCGTGCCTTCTTCCTGGGCAATGGCCGGAACCAACCCATCGGCGGTCCATTTCACAGCATCGAGCCAGTTGTCATCATTCATTGCATATTCACCTCTATTCCACACGCAGCCATGTGTTCCTTGGCTTGGCGGATTGTGTACTGGCCAAAATGAAAGATGCTGGCGGCAAGCACGGCATCGGCACCACCCTCCTGGACGCCGCGGGCCAGGTGGCTCAGCTCGCCGACCCCGCCAGATGCAATGACCGGTACCGATACGGCACTGCTGACCGCCCGAGTCAATGCCAGATCGAAGCCATCGCGGGTACCATCACGATCCATGCTGGTCAGCAGGATCTCGCCAGCGCCGCGCTTGGCCATCTGTAGCGCCCAATCTACAGCGTCCAGCCCGGTAGCGTTGCGCCCCCCATGGGTAAAAACTTCCCAGTGATCATCACAGCGTTTGGCATCAATCGCCACCACAATACACTGCGCGCCAAAATGCCGGCTGGCCTCGCTGACAAGCTGCGGGCGATTCACTGCGGCGGTATTGATTGAGACCTTATCGGCCCCGGCGTGCAGCATGCGATGAATATCTGCCACCTCACGGATACCTCCACCGACGGTCAACGGGATAAACACCTGGGCCGCGACTTCACGCACCACCTCGACCATGGTATCGCGAGCACTGGAACTGGCCGTGATATCCAAAAAGGTGATCTCATCGGCCATCTGTTCGTCGTAGCGGCGCGCGACCTCTACCGGATCACCCGCATCACGAATATCGACAAAACGCACCCCCTTGACTACCCGCCCTTCATCTACATCCAGGCAAGGGATGATTCGTTTCGCCAGTCCCAAAATCAGTCGCCGGGGGCGTTCGCAGCTGAAGCGATTTTCTGGCCCTCGCGAAAATCCAGAGTCCCCTCATAGATCGCACGGCCAGTGATCGCGGCCTCAATTCCTGAATCCTGAACCGCGACCAGTCGATGAATGTCGTCAAGATCGCGAACACCGCCCGAGGCGATTACCGGAATCCGGATAGATTCGGCCAGTTGTGCGGTAGCCTCAATATTGACACCACTTAACATTCCGTCCCGCTCAATATCGGTATAGACAATGGCGGCGACACCATCGTTCTCAAAGTGTTGCGCCATATCGATCACATCATGTCCAGAAAGCTTGGACCAGCCATCAGTCGCAATCAAGCCATCACGCGCATCCAGGCCCACAATCACATGGCCCGGAAACTCGGCACACAGATCGCTGACAAAATGAGGTTCATTCACCGCGCGGGTGCCGATAATGACGAACTGCACTCCCGTATCGAGGTAGGCTTGGACGGTATCTTCATCACGAATGCCCCCGCCCACCTGTAACGGAACGTCGGGGTAACGCTCAGCGATAGCACGAATGACAGCCGAGTTCACCGGGGTGCCGGCCACCGCGCCATCAAGATCCACGATGTGCAGGCGTTGCGCCCCTTGCTCTACCCAGCGCGCTGCGGCACTCATCGGATCCGAATCAAACAGCGTTTCGTCCGCCATATCGCCCTGACGCAGGCGCACGCAGCGACCATCCTTGATATCAATGGCGGGAATCAACAACATGACACAAAAAGTCGGGATTTACGGAATCGGTATCAGCAGGCATTGGCAACGCGAACCCCTGCTCGGGTTTTTAGGGCAAAGCGTATTTTATCGCAACTGGGAAGCTCTGGCTGGCCCCCTTTATCTAATCCCGGATCAGCGCTCAACCTCCCCGTTCCACAATACAAAGTTCTCCAATAATTGAAGCCCCTGATGATGGCTTTTTTCAGGATGAAACTGCACGGCGAATACGTTCTCGCGCGCCACCGCCGAGGTGAACCGTACGCCGTACTCGGTCGTTCCTGCGATATCGACTGGCTCAGCCGCATCGACATAGTAGCTATGCACAAAATAGAACCGGACGTCCTGGTTAATGCCCTGCCACAACGGATGCAAGCAACGCTGCGCCACATTGTTCCACCCCATGTGAGGGACTTTCAACGCGGGGCCGGCACTATCACTCACTGGGGTAAACCGACGCACAGCCCCTGACAAAATACCCAGGCCTGTCGTGCCGCCATCTTCATCGCTGTGATCAAACAGTGCTTGCAGTCCCAGGCAAATACCCAACACCGGACGGGATTCAATAGCGCCGGCAATCACATCGCGCAAACCAGCGCCGCTCAACGCATCCAGCCAGGATCCTATGGCACCCTGCCCGGGCAGAACCACATGAGTGGCGTCAGTGATGCGAGCGTGTTCTGCGGTAACCGAAACCCTGGCACCGGGGGCAACTTTTTCAAGCGCCTTGGCTACTGAATGTAGATTGCCGGTACCAAGATCGACAACCGCGATGCGCTGCATTAACCCTGCAAAGAGCCCTTGGTGGACGGCACTGTATTACCCTGGCGCTCATCATGGGCAAGCGCCATTCGCAGCGCGCGGCCAAAAGCCTTGAACACCGTTTCAGCTACGTGGTGGGTGTTGCGCCCCCGCAAAGCATCGATATGCACAGTGACCTGGGCGTGATTGCAAAAACCCTGAAAGAACTCGCCCAGCAGATCCACATCAAAATCCCCAACCCGGGCACGCGGCCAGTCAACCCGAAACTCAAGGCCCGGCCGACCGGAGAAATCGATCACTGCCCGGCTTAAGGCTTCGTCCAAGGGTACATAGGCGTGACCGTAGCGGTTGATACCACGGGGCTCCCCGAGGGCCTGGGCGATTGCCTGTCCCAGTGTGATGCCGACGTCTTCGACCGTGTGGTGGGCATCAATATCGAGATCACCGCTGGCCTTAATGTCGAGATCAATCAGGCCATGGCGAGCTACCTGATCGAGCATATGATCAAAAAAAGGCAAGCCCGTTTGCACCGTGCTGGCGCCAGTTCCATCTAGATCGACTGATACGCTGATTTGAGTCTCGCGGGTTTCGCGATGAATTTTGGCGGTACGCGATGACATTATGCTAATACCAAAAAGAGCAAAGGGTGGGAAATAGGCCGTCGTGGCACTATTTTAGCAAAACACCCGGGTACGCCCAAAACCCGAGTCACCCGCCATCATCTAACGATGCCGTCAAAGCGTCCAGAAACAACTGGTTCTGGGACGCCGTGCTGACGGTTACCCGAAGACAATCGCTCAGCGCATCGTGGGCGCCGTGAAGGTTTTTTACCAGAATGCCGCTCTGGCGAAGCGACTCAAAAACGAGATTGCCTTTAGCTGTGGGTAAGCGAAAGAGCACAAAATTAGCCTTGCTGGGATAAGCCCTAACCCCAGGCATTGCATCCAGCGCTTTAGAAAGATCGTCCCGGGCGTGACAGATTGCCTGGGCTTTGTCTTCAAACCAGTTCAGATGTTCCAGCGCAAACTCGGCAGTTATCTGGGTCAGTGCGCTGATGTTATAGGGCAAGCGCACCTTGTTAATCTCGTCGACCAGCGCTTTTGGGCCTGCCAAAAAACCCAGGCGCAGCGCGGCGAGGCCCAGTTTTGAGAACGTGCGCATGACCAGCACGTTATCCAACGCGCCAGCGCGGTCCATAAAAGACTCGCCGCAAAAAGCATGATAGGCCTCATCGACCAGCACAATGCCACTACTGGCGCGGGCCACCTTCTCGATCAGCGCAGGATCACAGGAATTGCCGGTGGGGTTATTGGGGCAGGCCAGAAACACGCAGCATGGATCATGCTGATCGATTGCACTCAATAGCGCATCACCATCCACGCTGAAATCCGAATGGCGGGGCACATCCACATAATCACAGCCGGTGATCTTGGCGATGACCTGATACATCGAGAAGCTTGGCTCCGGTGCCAGCATGACCCGCCCGGGCCCACCTACGGCCAAAGCCACCATCTGGATAAGCTCGTCTGAACCGTTACCCAGCAGCAGCGACGCCTTATCCGGTACTGAGAAACACTTGGTTAAGGTATTGATCAGAGCCTCAGCAGCGGGATCGGGGTAACGGTTGAGCGGCACGCCCGCCAGCCGTTCCAACCAGGCGTCCCGCAAACCTTCATCCCAAACGTAGGGGTTTTCCATCGCGTCCAGTTTGATGAGACCCTGAGCACTGGCGACCTGATAGGCCTTCAACTCGCGAATTCGAGAAGGTATCCAACGCTGGCAGACTGGATTTTCAGACATCTTCACCAGACCCTGTAGATTGGCCACGGTACTCGGCTGATCGGGCATGTGCCGTCAGTTTCTCGGCACGGGCCAAAGCGGATGCGACGGGTGATAATGCCGCTGCACCGGCTGGTGAGCAATGAATCACGCTGGAGCGCTTCTGAAAATCATAGACCCCAAGAGGGGAGCTGAATCGTGCCGTACCGGCAGTAGGCAGTACGTGGTTTGGGCCAGCGCAGTAATCACCGAGTGACTCGCCGCTATGGTAGCCACAGAAAATCGCCCCAGCGTGGCGCACTTGCTCGAGCAATGGCTGCGGGTCCGCCACCATCAGTTCCAAATGTTCAGGTGCAATGCGATTTGCCAGGTTAATAGCCTCGCCAATGGAAGCGACCTCGATCAAGGCGCCCTGGCCCGCCAGGGATTTTTCAATAATCGTGCGCCGTTCCATGCCGCTTAACAGGCGGGATATCGCCTTTTCGACCCGCTCTAACATCCGCCTATCTAAGAAAATTGCAATAGCCTGGGCCTGCTCATCGTGTTCCGCCTGGGCAAAAAGATCCATCGCCACCCAGTCGGGATCAGCCCCGGCATCACAAATCACCACGACCTCTGAGGGTCCAGCGATCATATCGATGCCCACGTCACCAAATACCTGCTTTTTTGCCGCGGCAACATAGATATTCCCGGGGCCCACAATCTTGTCGACCCGCGGCACGGTGTGCGTGCCGTAAGCCAGCGCCGCAATTGCCTGAGCGCCGCCGATGCGAAACAACCGATCCACACCCGCGAGGCGCGCACTCGCCAATACAGCCGGGCTGATCTCACCACCGGGTGTGGGCACAACCATGATGAGTTCCCCAACACCGGCAACCTGCGCCGGGATCGCATTCATCAACACCGAGGAGGGATAAGCCGCTTTACCGCCAGGCACGTACAAACCCACCCGATCCAGCGCCGTGATCTGCTGACCCAGTCGTGTACCGTCGGCTTGTTCAAACTGCCATGACGATTCGCGCTGATGCTCATGAAACTCCCGGATTCTTTCAGCTGCGGTTTCCAGGGCGGCTCGCAACTCAGGATCCAGTGACTCACTGGCCAAGCGCCACTGATCAGAAGGTATTTCAAGCTGTTCGGCGCTATCCAGTTTCAGTGCATCGAAACGCTCGGTCAGGGTCAGCAGCGCTTGATCACCCTCGTGACGCACAGAGCTGATTATGTCCCGAACCGCCTCATCCACCGACGCATCAAAGGACTGGGCGCGGTCCAACAGGGCCTCAAGTGCCGCATCAAAGCCGGGTGTGTTAGCGTCTAATATCCTCACGCGTCACTGAAGCCCAGAGTTTGCGATTGGTAGCTGTGTATCAGATGCTGACATGACGAGATGGCGCTACCCTGCGCTATTGAACTGCACTGACGAGCTGCGGGCGTGAATCCGACACCCTCTGGATATCGGCACCACAATGCAGGAGCTTCTCCTCAATGCAGTCATAACCCCGGTCAATGTGGTAAATCCGATCGATCGTAGTTTGTCCTTTTGCGACCAGGCCAGCCAGCACCAGGCAGGCCGATGCCCGCAGGTCCGTGGCCATTACCTGCGCACCCCCCAGCTCATTCGTACCGTGCACTATCGCAGTGTTGCCACGCAGTTCGATGTCCGCACCCATGCGCTGCAGCTCTTGCACGTGCATAAAACGGTTCTCAAAAATACGCTCGGTGACGGTAGCCGTCCCTTCGGCGATGCAATTCAGAAGGACGAACTGGGCCTGCATATCGGTCGGAAAACCCGGGTATGGGGCAGTCTGCAACGCCACTGCCCGGGGTCGGCGACCTGACATATCCAGCGTTAAATGGTCTTCTCCCACTGAAATTTCAGCGCCTGCCTCGCGCAGCTTTGCCGTCACTGCATCCAGATGTGAGGGATTGACACCATGCAGACTGATTCGACCACCGGTGGCCGCACCGGCCACCAGAAAAGTGCCCGCTTCAATGCGATCCGGTATCACACGATGCGTGGCTGGGCCTAGATTATTTATGCCTTGAATCTCGATGATGTCACTGCCAGCCCCATCGATACGGGCGCCCATGCTGATCAGGCAACGGGCGAGATCCACCACCTCAGGTTCACGCGCGGCATTCTCAAGTACGGTGGTACCGCGCGCCAGGGTGGCCGCCATCATCAGGTTCTCAGTGCCAGTTACTGTGACAGTATCAAAAACGATCTTGGCACCGTGCAGATATCCGTTTGCTGCACGGGCCTTGATATAACCGCCGTCCACTGAAATGGTAGCACCCATCTGCTCCAGTCCACGGACATGCAGGTCCACCGGACGCGAACCGATAGCACAACCACCGGGCAAAGAAACCTCGGCTTGACCGAAACGGGCCAGCAGTGGTCCGAGTACAAGGATGGAGGCACGCATGGTCTTGACCAGTTCATAGGGCGCGCAGCGGGAGGTCAGCCCAGACGCATTGACCTTAATCACTGATTTTTCATCTACCTGAATGCTGGCGCCAAGGCGGCCCAACAGCTCCAGGGTAGTCGTGATGTCGCGCAAATGTGGCACATTGGCCACATGTAGATCCTGGTCAGTCAGCAGGGAGCTGATCAGCACTGGCAAGGCGGCGTTCTTGGCGCCACCCACGCGTACGGTCCCGCATAGCGTATTGCCGCCCCTGATAAGTAGACTGTCCAATGCGACGTATGATGTTTGGCAGGTGAAGTTGAATATCTGGCGGGGCTCTTTTTGGCCCCGTCTGCAACCGGCATATTCTAACGTAACTAACAACAAAGGCGCCCAAGGGCGCCTTTAATCGCAATCTATTGAGTAACCGCTATGAGCTCGGCGTCTGCTCCAGCTTCTTTTTTAACTCGCCGTTTTCATACATCTCCATCATGATGTCACTGCCGCCGACAAACTCACCTCCGATGTACAGTTGCGGGACGGTCGGCCAGTTTGAGTAGTCTTTTACGCCCTGGCGAATCTCGTCATCAGCGAGTACATCGGCGGTTTCAAACTCGGTGTCCAACGCTTGCAGTATCTGCACCGCCCGTCCGGAAAACCCGCACTGCGGAAAATCGCGATTCCCCTTCATAAAGAGCATCACCCGATTGCCTTCTACAACTTCCTTGATTCTTTGATTTGCGTCCATAGTGTTCTCTTTGTCCTGTTTGCCCTGTTTGTTTCTGTCCAGTGCCTACTGATTATCCCTACAGTGCCGCCTTTTCTTCCGGCGTCAGTGTCCGCATCGACAGCGCGTGGATCTCAGCCTTCATGCGATCCCCAAGTGCGCCATAAACCATCTGGTGCTGTTGTACCCGGTTTTTTCCCGAAAAATCAGCACAAACGATCTCGGCTTCAAAATGGTGTCCATCGCCCGATATTTCAACCTGAGCGCCGGCAAGGTTGCTCTCGATCCAGCCCTTGATGTCTTCTGGTCTAACCATCTTGAATAACCCCTGAAAAATTAACCCGAATTCTTTACTTGAATTCAGCGGTTTTTAACTGCAGTGATTCTATCAGCGCATCCAGGCCATTGGTATCGATGTACTGGCCGTACTGGTTGCGATAACTCAATATCAGACTGATCCCATCGATCTGAATGTCGTAAATTTTCCAGGCCCCGCTTTTCTCAAGCAGGCAGTAATAATCCACCGGAATCGGCGCCTGTCCCGGTATCACGAGATCAGTCGGCACCACAGCAATACGCCCGCCACCTTTTAGATTGACAGGCCGGTAGCGAAGTTCCTCCTGACCGGTGTACTCGAACATCGCCGTAGCGTAACTGCGAATAAGCAGATCTTTGAAACCCACTGTAAAGTGCTGGCGCTGCACCTCGCTGGCGCTTTTCCAGTGACTACCCAGAATCAGCTTGGAGACCTTGCCCAGTGCAATATGCGGCACCACGAGTTTGTCGACCATCGTGTACAACGCCCCTTCATCGGATTCCAACTCCAAGCGCCGTTCGCTAAGCTCTAAAATCAAGCCCGACACGGTGGACCGAATCATCTCGTCCGCAGAAGGGGCGGCCTGAACAGCCGAACTTATGGCGCCAAGCGCTAGTCCCGCCAGCGCTGGGCACAAACGGCAACGCCACAAAAAAGACAAAGATGTAATCAAGTCAGGTGGTTCATTCAAACAGTTCGGATGGTTCCGCTATTGTGCGGATTTATGACAGCGACCACAAATGGCATTTTGCTGTCAGTGTCAGAAAGGTCGACTCAGCAGGATCAGTCGAGGCAATAAGGTCAGGGCGGCAAACAGCGCTAGGGCCATGCCCAAAGCGGTAAGCAAGCCAAAGAATATTGTCGGCAGAAAATTCGACAACACCAGTATGGAAAAGCCCGCGATGATAGTGATTGCGGTATAGAAGATGGCCCGGCCGATATTGGCGTGACAGTAGTGCAAAGTCTGTACGTAATTACCCAAACGGGGATACTCGTCGCGAAAACGGTAGATGTAATGGATGCTGTTATCGACCGCGATGCCCAGGGTAATTGAAGCGATGGTAATGGTCATCATATCCAATGGGATACCGCCCCACCCCATCAGTCCAAGGATGATCGCTGCCGCCAGCAGGTTAGGTACGATACCAATCACAGCGAGCTTCCATGAACGAAACAGGATCAACAGCATTATTGCAATGCCGAGCATCACCAGGCCGAGGCTCAAAATCTGCGAGCGGTACAGACTCTGCAGCATGTTGTTGTACAGTACCGCCAACCCGGTCAACTGGAAACTGTCCTTCGACAAACCCACCTGTTCGACCAGGCCCAAACGGATTCCCTCTAACAGATCGTTGCGGCGCAGATCGGTTAGCGAGTCGCGAATTCGCGCCGTTACACGCGCCTCGTTATTCTCTATCGAAACGTATGGACTCAGCAGCGTTTCCTTGAGTGCTTGAGGCATCCGTTTGTACAGCACTGCCAATTCGAAGGTATCAAAGGTTTCGTCGCTGATCGCCTCGCCCACCCGGATCAACGAGGCCAGCGACAATACCTGGCCCACACCGTAGCGGCTCTGAAGAAAGTCATGCACAGCCTTGATCGTGTCGATCTTTTGCGACGTGAACCAGTAATCCGTCGGATCCCCTTGTGAAACGCTACCCAGCAGCAACTCCAACTCGTCCTCGTCATTACTCTTTGTAGCCTCTGCCACCGACTCGTCTTCGAAACGCACCACGACATCCAACGGTGTAGTCCCGCCCAGTTTGCGATCGATCAATTTCAACCCCTGATAAATCTCAGTATCGGTGGAGAAATAGTTGACGAAACTGTTCTCCACCTCAAGGCGGGTAATACCCACGGCGCTAAACAACGCCAGTGCGAACGATACTCCCAGCACCACAAGTCCGCGTTCGGCCGCAAGGTGTGACAGCCAGCCGGTGAATGAGGCTGCCGGCGCGGGGCGCCCAGCGGATGGCGCCGAGCCGAGCAGGGTTAGCGCCGCCGGAAAGAGCAAGAAGGAAACAGCAAAAGTCACTGCCAGACCGATAGACATCATCCAGCCGAAATCGATCACTGGCTTGATGCTGCTAAATACCAGAGAACCAAAGGCCAAAATAGTGGTCAGTGCGGTATAAAAGCATGGCCACACCATCTTGCACATAGTGGCCAGCACCAGCTCACGATGTGATGATCCCGGCCGGTCCAGAGCCAACTGGCGGTAGCGCACCACCAGGTGCACATTCATCGACATGGTCAGAATCAGCATCAACGATATGAAATTGGATGAGATCACAGTGACCTGCCAGCCGACCCATCCCAGCAGCCCGATCATCGTCACGCCCGCGTAGAGGCAACTGGCCAGTGGCAGCAACACCCAGCGCGGGGAGCGGAAAATAACGCTCAACATGCCAACCAGAAAAACGAAAACCCCAAAACCAAACATCATTAAATCCTTGCGGATAAACGTGATCATGTCATCAGCAATCATCGAAACGCCGCCCAAGTACAACTGACCAAGATCGTCGTAACCTTCCATGACCTGGCGCAGGTGAACAATCGTATCGTGATTGCTCTGGTCTACACTTGTCTTAAGCGCCCGGTATTGGAGTCGAACTTGATCTAGTCGCGCCCTTTCAGCAGGACTGGCTATGCCGTCACGAACTCGTGCGGCGAGCGCTCGTTTTTCATCCTGAAGTTCGCGAAAACCAGGGGTATCTTCAAGGTTTAACTGAAGCGCCGTGGCGGCGCCGTCGACACTGATAACAAGCTCGGAGAACACCGGGCTGGCAGTCAGTTCCTCGCGGGCCTTTGCGAGATCGACCCCGGTGTCACGCAGAGTACGATACTCGCCACTAAGCTGCATCAAAGACGACTCTCCCTGGGCCAACAGCGGAGCATCAAGCAGGGAAACCACCGATTCAATACCTCCCACTGCGCCGAGATCTTCGGCCAGGCGGGCAATGCGTTTGAGTGTTGCCGGCGTAAACACCCCATCATGCGGAGTCAGCGCAACCACCAGGAAACTGCGTGAGCGGTAACGATCCGACAGATCGCGAAATACCTGCAGATCGTGATCATCTTCCAGCAGCAAGGAATCCGCCGAGGCATCAAGGCGAAAATCACGCGCTTGCCAGACAAAAAACCCCAGCACCAGCGCCAGCGCCAGTAGCACCAGCAGTGGCCGGCCGAGCACCCACGCATCGTAGCGCCGAGCGAACTGGTCCATCATGCGTCTAGCAGGTCAGCAATCATGCGTGCCTCTTTGGCATGGTGGTAGGCAAGCGCTGGGTCGGTCAGTATCAGGGCGCCACCACCAGGCAGTGTGTCCTGCACTGTCTGGATGACCTCCCGCAAGACCGGTAGCGCGCCGTGGGCACAAAAAGCAACCGTGTAAGGGGAGGGCACCAAAGATGCGCCTTCGCCAACATGCCAGCAGTTACCAAAACCGGCCGGAATTGCATCGGCAGTTACTCCGTCGACACAGATCGCCACTTGCGGAAAATCTTGGCGCAACGTGTCAAGTGCGGCCCAATCGGGAGCTGAGCCCGGCTGGGATGTGAAAAGCAGCGCATCCAGTTGCCCGGCGAATGATTGGGCCAGTGATCTGGCGAAAGAAGCTCTCGCCTGACCCCCGCCCCCATCAGGGCCTGTAGGACCAATTTCAACGATAAAACGAAACTCGGGATCCGTGTCCTCGACCCAGTCCTGCGCCCTTGCAACGTTCACCTCATGCATAGTATCAGCCGGTACCAGTACCGCACGCAGATGATTAGCATACCAGGACAGTTGCCATTCCACCGGCAGATCCGGATCATAAAATGCCTCATTCCAGGCGGGATAAATCCACCCACGAGTGCCAATTTGCAATGAAGTCTGCATCAAAGAACGTTAGACCATCTCGCTCAAGCCTTTCCTTTAGAATAACCCGGATTGAACCCTATGCTTCGTGGTATTCGCAAGATCAGCAATCCTTTGAGTAATTTCCCGGCATGACCGAATCCCCTTTTGTTGCCGATGGCCGCGCGGTAATCGCGCGCGAACACCAGGCCCTGGCAGAATTGGGGCAGCGGCTGGACGACAATTTCGCCCGTGCCTGCCATGCCCTGCTGGAATGCGCCGGCCGGGTGGTGGTCGTCGGCATGGGCAAATCGAGCCATATCGGTGGCAAGATCGCCTCTACCCTGGCAAGTACCGGCACACCCGCATTTTTCGTCCACCCAGGTGAAGCCAGTCACGGCGATCTGGGGATGATCATGCCCGGGGACCTCGTCATCGCTATTTCCAACTCTGGTGAAACCCCAGAAGTACTCACCATCCTGCCTATCATAAAACGCATGGGTGTTACGCTGCTGGCGATGACCGGGCGCACCACATCCTCGCTTGGCGCGGCTGCAGATGTCTGTCTGGATGTCAGCGTCGAGCGCGAAGCGTGTCCACACAACCTCGCACCCACGGCCAGCACCACTGCAACGCTGGCCATGGGCGATGCTCTTGCAGTTGCGGTACTCAAAGCACGCGATTTTAGTGCTGACGATTTTGCCCGCTCGCACCCCGGTGGAGCACTCGGTCGGCGACTGCTGGTGTATGTTCGGGACGTCATGCATACCGGTGACGCTCTGCCGTTGGTGACCCACACGACATCACTGCTTGATGCGCTGGCCGAGATGTCAGCCAAACGCCTGGGCATGATCGGCATCATTGATGATGACGGCCTGCTTTGTGGCATCTATACCGATGGAGATCTTCGGCGTTCGCTGAACCAGGGTGTAGATGTCAACCGTTGCGAGGTGGGCTCGGTCATGGTGCAAAAACCTCACACCATACCTGCAACCACCCTGGCGGCCGAGGTGGTAGAGCTGATGCAGCGTCATTCGATCAATGGGGTTTTCGTGGTGGACGCTGACGGCCGGCCAGCCGGCGCGCTGAATGCGCTGGATCTGATCCGCGCTGGAGTCTTCTGAATCCGTGCGCCGCTACCTTGAGCGAATGGTCTTGCTGGGGGTGCTGGGCACTATGGCAGCACTTGGTATTTGGCTGCAGGTCAGCCTGTTGGAGCCCCCTGCGGTCAAGCCCGCGCTGTCCTCGACACATGAACCCGATTACTACATCCAGAGTTTCACAGCGACAGGCCGCGACGAAGCTGGCGTTATCTACGTACTCAAGGCACAGCGCTTAGTGCATTTCCCGGACGACAACACCTCGCTGCTGGATGCTCCGCGCCTCGTGCAGTATCAGGGCGATCAGCCCTTGCGCCATACCACCAGTGAGTCCGGCTGGCTGTCGGGCGATGGCAACGAGGTGCTGCTCACCGGCAACGTCAAGGTCACCCAGAACCCCAGCGAAGGGGATCCCGGCAGCGTTACCCATACCGAGCGCCTGACCGTTCGCCTCGAACGCGGTGGCTAAACCAACTCCGCCGAACAGGTTTGGTAAAATTTAGTTATGCACCGTGCTGTGATCCTTCTGCTGGCCTGTTTCGCCCTAACGCCACTTAGCGCCCTGGCACTGGAGTCGGATCGTGACCAAAGTGCGTTGATTGAAGCCGATGAAGTCGAATTGGATTTTGGCAGTGGCAAGCGAATCTACCGGGGCAATGTCTCTGTCCGCCAGGGCACCATCCGTATCCTCGCCGACGAGATAGAACTTTTTTACCGCGGCGAACAACTGGACCATGCGGTGGCCAAGGGCAACCCTGCTGTTTTCCGCCAGAGGCCCGAAGGCAAAGATCACGACATTATCGGCACCGGCCAGACAATTGAACTGGACGAGGTCCACAATATCGTTACCTTCATTACCGATGCCCAGCTAAGGCAAGGCCGGGATTCGATCGAAGGTCAGCGCATTGTGTACGATATGGCTCGGGACCGAATGAAGGTGCGTGGCGGAGTCACGGCACCGACCCGTACAACCCGTGCTGGCGAAGATGCACCGACGGTCATCGCCCAGGGGGATTCAGGCCGGCCCCGGCTGGTTATCCAACCTGATGCAAAAAACACCAGCAACACGGCAACAACACCTCCTATCACTACAGTGAAGGTTGAGACTGTAAATACATCTGATATGCGTTATATCGGCAACAAAGGAGCAACGGTTTTTGCCCAGCGCAGCGTGACCGCCCCCCAGTTGGGCACCCTGGCGGCTAACACCCCGGTACGGGTACTGCGCTCTAGCGACGGCTGGGCCCAGATTAGTGCGCCCCGAGGAATAAAAGTCTGGATTTATGGAAAATTCGTTTCATCCAGTGCAGGTGTTGGAGTGGTGACGGGTTCGCGAGTGCGCCTGCGTTCAGCTCCTTCGACCGGAACAGGCTCAACGGTGACCGGTGAAGCCAACCAGGGACAGAAGGTCTGGGTTATCGCGGTGCGCGGCGACTGGAAACAGATTGAGCCCCCGGCAAATTTCAGGGCCTGGATACCCAGTGCCCGAATTCACAAGCCCGGCAAGACCGAGCAGTGGCAAGATGACTGGCGCAAGCTGGCACGCCCTGGCACGACGGATTAGACGGATTAAATGCACCAGCCCCCCGCCATGCGGGCGGCAGATGGCACCCTGATGAGCACACTTACAACCCGAGGATTGATTAAGCGCTTCGGTGGCAACGTGGTTGTTGATGAGGTCGACCTTGAGGTCAACGGCGGGGAAGTCGTCGGCCTTCTGGGGCCAAACGGCGCCGGCAAAACCACCTGCTTTTACATGATCTGCGGTCTCGTGCGCCGTGATGCCGGCAGCATCTGGCTGGATTCAGAAGATATCAGCACTTTACCAATGCACCAAAGAGCCCGAAAAGGTATTGGCTACCTGCCGCAGGAGCCCTCTATTTTCCGTCGCCTCACGGTGCGCGAGAACCTGCTTGCCGTCCTTGAAGCTCTGCCTGATCTGGCTCGTGCAGACCGGGAACAGCGAGCAGACGAGATGCTGGAACACTTTGGCATCGCTCACAAGGCTGGCGACTATGGTTACAGCCTTTCTGGTGGCGAGCGGCGCCGGGTCGAAATTGCCCGAGCCGTTTGCCTGCGGCCGGCATTCATGCTGCTGGACGAACCCTTTGCTGGAATCGACCCGATATCGGTTGGCGATATCCAGAAACTCATCGCGGACTTGCGAGATATGGGCATCGGCTTGCTGATCACTGACCATAACGTACGGGAAACATTGAATATCTGTGACCGCGCCTACATCCTGACGCAGGGCCGAGTCCTGACTTCCGGAACCTCCGAGCATATCCTCGCACATGAAGAGGTGCGCTCGGTCTATCTCGGCACGAGTTTCCGCTTGTAGCTGTGTCGCAGCTCTACGACCCGGTACAGGGAAAAAATTGAAACAGGCGCTTCAAATCGGTCACAGCCAGCGGCTGCAGTTGACTCCCCAGTTACAGCAATCGATCCGCCTTCTGCAGATGTCGTATGCCGACCTGACTCAGGAAATCAGCGGCGCCATGGAGTCGAATCCATTTCTTGAGGAAGCTGAATCCACCGGCCCGGATGCCCCACTCCCAGATCTGCCCGTCGTCGATACCGATGAGGAATCGGCACTAGAAGACGGGATCCATGCAGATCGGGATGACCCCAACGAACACTATTGGGACAGCACGGCAACTTCAGAGCGCCGCTGGGACCAATCTTCGCAGGCTTCGTCCAGTTTCGACCCGTTTTCGAGTGTTTCTGTCAGTGCTGAGTCACAATGGCAAAACCCCCCTGACGGCATGACGCAGGTCCTGCTTGGCGAACTGGCATTGCACCGCCTGAGCGAATCTGACCAGTGGATTGCCCGCGCCCTGATCGGCTGCCTTGATCCGCAAGGTTACCTGGCGGTGAACTACGATGAATTACGTCAGATTCTGGCACCACAAACGGCGCCGGAAGATTCCGAGATTAATTCAGTACTACACCTGTTACAGCAGTTGTCCTGGCCTGGGATCGGTGCACGCGACCTGCGCGAATGCCTGACCCTGCAATTATCAGCACTGGATCCCGACACCCCTGAACTCAACACTGCCCAGCGGTTGGTCGAGACACACTTGGCGCTGTTATCGGCTCACCGCTACGATGAGTTGGTGCGGCTATTGGATATAGACCGCCCGACACTCGCGCGGGCACTGGCTTTGATCCACTCGCTGGACCCCAAGCCCGGCGAGCGCCTCTTCGAGCAAGTGGCGACCAGTATCATCCCCGATGCGATGGTGCGTCGTCAGGGCGATCGCTGGACCACCTCTTTAACCCAGGAAAACGCCCGGCGAGTCCAGCTTAACGACCATTACCGCCAGTATCTCAGGGGCCAGGACCCGCCAACGCAGAAATACCTGCAGGAGAACCTGCGCAATGCCCAGTGGTTCATCCGTAGCCTCGAACAGCGGGACAGCACCATTTTGCGGGTCGCACGCGAGATCGTTGATGTCCAGCAAGGCTTTATGGACCACGGCGATTCGGCGCTGGTTCCCCTGACCATGCGCGTGGTTGCGCAACGACTCGAGTTACATGAATCGACCATCTCTCGCGCCGTCGATCAAAAGCATCTGCTCACGCCCCATGGGGTTTATCCGCTCAAATATTTTTTTTCAGGTGGGGTGGGGGAGTCGTCCGGGCCGGCAACCTCGGCCCGTGCGGTACAAGCGCGGATCCGCAAAGTGATAGAATCCGAAGCCCCGTTAAAGCCGGTGAGCGACAGCCAACTAGTAGCGATACTCGACAACGAGGGCATCCAGATCGCCCGGCGTACGGTGGCAAAATACCGCGAGCAGATGAATATTCCACCCGCGACCCAGCGACGAAGTGTCCTGTAGCCTGATTCTCAAAAGAGGTTTTCCATGCAACTCAACATTACCGGCCAGCACCTGGAAATCACTGATGCGCTGCGTGATTATGTCGGTGAAAAAATGAACCGCCTCGTTCATCATTTTGACGAGATCACTACAGTCCATGTGGTCCTGCACGTAGAAAAAGCAAGCCACCTTGCCGAGGTGACCGTTAACGCCCGAGGCATTCAGTTGCATGCACACGGCAAGGCTGTCGATATGTACGCCGCGATCGACAGCATGATGGATAAACTGGACCGCCAGGCCATGCGACACAAGGAAAAAACAACTGATCATCATCAGATAGATGGCAGTATCAAAACGATGTCAGAAAACTATGAGCCAGACCGCACCTAACGCCGCAACAACCAGCGCGGGTCCGCTGCGTACCCTGTTGACCCGTGACCGGGTCGCTGTGGCGATCAAGGTATCAAGCAAGAAACGCATGCTGGAAGAACTGGCAGAACTGCTCTCGCGGCAACTGCCGGGCATGGATCAGCATACCGTGTTCGCCGTGCTCAACGAGCGTGAACGCCTTGGCAGCACTGGTATTGGCCACGGAATTGCCCTGCCTCACGGTCGCCTGAACGGGATCAGTGAGCCGATCGCTGCCGCAGTGCGCTTACACCAACCACTGGATTTTGATGCTATCGACGACAAACCCATTACGCTCGTGATTGGCCTGTTGGTTCCGGCTGAGGCCACTGATCAGCACCTTAGAATACTGAGCCAACTCGCCGGTGGATTTTCTGATTCGTCGTTCCGGCGAGAGATCTTCGAGGCGGCTGATGCCGATACCCTGTACCGCCTGCTGACTTGAGTTTCACGCTGTGGACACGCCTGAGTAAACAAGGCGCCCAGTCACTCACAGCATCGGCAAGACCCGCTTAGCCATGAGACAAACACAGCGAACGCCCAGCATGGATCTGATCATAGTCAGCGGACTGTCCGGATCCGGCAAGAGTATCGCCCTCCACGCACTGGAAGACCTGGGCTACTTTTGTATTGATAACCTGCCGGCTGTCATGCTGGTTCAGTTGGCACAGGAACTGCAACGCACCTCATCCGGGTCTGAGGGCAACGCGGCGGTCAGCATCGACTCGCGCAACCGTGAATTCTTGCAAACCCTGGATCTGGGCCTGGCCGAGCTGCGTGCAGCGGGCTTTGCGGCTCGAATTGTCTTCCTTGAAGCTGACAACAAAAGATTGTTGCAGCGCTACAGCGAAACCCGTCGACGTCACCCGCTCACCGACAAAGACACTCCCCTGCTCGAGGGCATCCTGGAGGAGCGTCGCCTGTTGGCTCCGCTGGCCGACGCAGCTGAGCGGACCATCGATACCAGCATCACGACCCCGCATGAATTACGCGCCGTTATCCGTGAATTCGCCTTTGGCGAACTGCAAAGCGGTCCAACCCTATTGTTTCAATCTTTTGGCTTTAAACACGGCACGCCGGCAGATGCTGACTATATCTTCGACCTGCGCTGCCTGCCCAACCCTTACTGGGAAAAGGATCTGCGTGACCTGACCGGGATGGATACACCAGTGATCACCTTTCTCGAACACTCTCCCCTGGCGCATGAGATGGCCAATCAACTCATCGCATTTCTAACACATTGGCTACCGCATTTCGACAGTGGCGACCGTAGTTATATGACCATTGCCCTGGGCTGTACCGGTGGACAGCATCGTTCCGTGTACATGGTCCAGCGCCTGGCAAAAACGTTCCACAGTGCTGACCGTTCGGTACAAATCCGCCATCGCGACCTGCACCCCATAGCCCAGGCCGAAACTGTATGAAACTGCAGCGCGAGCTACAGATCGTCAACCGGCTGGGCCTGCACGCACGGGCCTGCGCCAAACTGGTTAAGACAGCAAACCAATTCGAGAGCGATATTGTTTTGCGCCAGAACGAACACCAGGCTGATGCCAAAAGCATCATGGGGCTGATGATGCTGGCAGCCACCCAGGGAACCAGACTCACGGTGATCACCAGCGGCGCTGACGCTGAAGATGCCATGACTCAGGTGCAACACTTAATCAACAACCGTTTCGAGGAAGATGAGTAATGCTGTCCCTTAGCGGCACCGGTATCGGCCGGGGAATCGCAATCGGTCGCGCCATTGTCCTCGATCAAGGGCATAACGATATTCCCTGTTACCACATCAGCGCCACCGCGTTGTCTGGCGAAATCGAACGCTTCAATCACGCGGTGGATGCGGTGCGCGCCGACCTCAAACGAGTCCAGCGTAATCTACCGACCGATGCACCACCGGAAACCAGCGCATTTATCGATGTGCACCTTCTCATGCTGGACGACCCGGTAATTTCCCAGCAACCGGTACAGACCATACAGCAACAACAGCAAAATGCCGAATGGGCACTAAAAAGTCACGCCGACACGCTGATCGATTTTTTCGAGGATATTGCTGACCCCTACCTGCGCAGCAAGAAAAATGATGTTGCCCAAGTCGTGGGGCGAATCATGGACGAGTTGGCACACAGCCCGGGCGAGCAACCGCCTGACCTGGCAACACTGGGTAGCAGTTTGGCGGAGCAGATCATTGTGGCCCGTGACCTGACCCCTGCCGACACGATCATGCTGCGCGGCCGAAATATGGCGGCTTTTGTGACAAGTCTGGGTGGGCCCATATCCCACACAGCGATCCTTGCGCGTAGTCTGGGCCTGCCGGCCATTGTTGGACTGCATGACGTTATCGACACCATTCACAATAACGATCTGCTGATAGTAGATGCAGCTACCGGCACGGTACTGGTCGCACCCGACGAACCGTTGCTGACGCAGTTTCGCGAGTTGCAGCAACAGCATCTTGAACATCAACAACGCCTGACACTGCTCAAGAACGAGAAAGCAGTGACCCAGGACGGCGAGGCGATCACCCTGCTGGCCAACATCGAACTTCCTGAAGATATCGAAGGTCTGCGCTCAGCCGGCGCGGCCGGTGTCGGACTGTACCGTACCGAGTTCCTGTTCATGAATCGCCCAAAGCCTCCCAGCGAAGACGAACAGTACCAAGCGTACTGTCACGTACTGCGCAGGGTCGAAGGCCCGGTTACGATCCGCACACTGGATCTTGGCGCTGATAAGCAGGTCGATGGCAGTCGGCCTGATAGCGAGACGACTGCGACCTCGGCGCTGGGACTGCGTGCCATTCGCCTGTGCTTGAGTGAGCCATCCCTGTTCAAGCCACAATTGCGCGCCATTTTGCGCGCAGCGGTTCATGGCGATGCGCAGATAATGATCCCGATGCTTTCCAGTTTGCACGAACTCGAACAAAGCCTGGCATTGGTTGGCGAAGTCTGCGCCGAATTAGAGCGTGAGGGGGTGGCATTCAATTCGAAGGTACCGCTCGGTGGCATGATCGAGGTGCCCGCAGCGGCAGTTTCAGCGGACCTGTTTGCGCGCAAACTCGACTTTTTATCTATCGGCACCAACGATCTGATCCAGTATACGCTGGCCATTGATCGTGTCGACGATAGCGTCAACTACCTTTACGATCCGCTGCATCCTTCGGTATTGCGGCTGATCCGCACCGTGATTCGAGCCGGGCACGAAGCCGACATCCCAGTTTCGATGTGCGGCGAGATGGCCGGTGACCCAGCTTTCACCCGACTATTGCTTGGACTGGGTCTGCGTCATTTCAGTATGGAGCCTTCGCAACTACTGGAAATCCGCCAGCAGGTACGCCAGAGCACGCTGGCCGGGCTGCCAGGACAGGTTACGGATATCCTCAACTGCGTGGAAACCGGATCTCTGTACGACCTGGTCGACCAACTCAACCAAATCGACGGCTGACATGAGCAGTTGCGCCTCGAACGAGCCCTTTGCGCTCCAGGTCTTGGGGGACAGCATGGCGCCTGAATTTAAAGATGGCTGCGTGGTCATCGTGGAGCCTGGCGGGTCAGTGTGTGACGGCGCCTTTGTCGTTGCCGAACATGGCAACGGGGTTATCCTACGCCAACTGGTGATAGAGACAGAACACTGGTCACTGCAAGCGCTGGCGCAAGGCTACCCGCGAATCCGAATTGATGGTCTGGGGGTCATTCGCGGTGTGGTAACGCAGCGTGCAGGCCGGCGGCGTAGCGAACGGAAATCCTACCTCTAAGTCGTACCCCTCAGTCACGCTTGTGGCGTGAGCAAACGCCTTTTTCGACAGCCATTACGGCGGCCTCAACACGGGAATGCACGCTCAGTTTACGTAAAATGGCTTTGACATGCAGTTTTACGGTTCCGTCCGAGATGTCCAGGTGACGGGCGATCACCTTATTACTTTGCCCCTCAGACAGGTGACAGAGAATTTCGTGCTCGCGCGGGGTGAGACTGCTGAACGGAGCCATTTCGTCCTTACGTTCGCGTCGGTCACCATGGCGCACCAGATCTGCCAATACACCGGTCAGGCCCGGTGCGACCACAATTTTGCCTGCAACGATATCCTGCAACGCTACAATCAGCTCATCGGGCTCCATGTCCTTCAGTAGATAACCGCGTGCGCCATTGCGCAGTGCTTCAGAAAGGTCGGTCTCATCGGCGCTGGTTGTCAGCATCACCACCGGAACATCCAAACCCTGATCGGCTAAACGGCGTAGCACCGACAATCCGCCCAGTTCCGGCATTCGCAGGTCTAGTAACACCACATCGGGGTGCAGTTCCTGTGCCAGACGAATGCCCTCCTCACCGTCTGCCGCGGTGCCTATGATCTCGATACCACGGCGCTCTAACAATCCTTGCAGCCCGACCCGGAACAGTGCATGGTCATCCACTATCAGTACATTCATAAGACTCCTGCTTTCGTCTCAAGCCCATCGGCAACAGTATCCTTCAGGGACAGTTCCACAACCACGCGGGTGCCCTCTCCCGGTTCACTCTCGACACCAAGAGCGGCCCCCACCGCCTCTGCACGTTCGCGCATGATTGCCAGTCCGAAATGACGGTCTGTGTCGCGATCCTCGGCCCCTGGTGTAAACCCGATGCCATCATCTTCGATAATCACCCGAAAACGACCCACGTTGTCCTCGCTCAGCAACACCCGAACCATGTTGGCCCGGCTGTGCTTGCGGGCATTGGTCAAAGCCTCCTGGACGATACGCAACACCTGGTTTTCTTCTTCCGCGCCAAGTTCCACATCAGGCGCCTGATTTTGTAAAACGGCCTCGGTCCCGGTTTCCTTGCGAAAACGTGACAGCAACTTACGGATACCGGGCATCAGCCCATGCTTGGAGACGGGGGCCCGAAAATGCGCGATCAGCTCGCGCAACTCGACGTTGGCCTCGTCCAGGCTGCCCTGGATACGTTCCATCTCCTGCCATACTGCCGATTCATTGTCCTGGCGCAAAGTATCGTCAAGCACACGAACCTGGAATCTTAAACTGGCCAATGTCTGGGCCAGAGAATCATGTAACTCATTGGCAAGTTGCGCGCGCTCCTCCAGGCGATCCCGTTGCGCCTGTAACTCATGCTCGCGCTCATGCGCCAGAGATTCCAGCCACTCGGCGAGCCGGTTGATGTCCTCACCCAGGCCACTCATGGCTTCGGGGTCGGATAACTGCAGCCGTGAAGAAAAGTCGCCCTGGCGAATCTCAGATGCCCAAAGCCGTACCTGTAGCAACGGCCATAGTAACCACTGACGTATCCGCGCCAGCAAAACTCCAAGACTCACCAGTAGAACCACGGACGTCGCCGCAAGCCAGGCACCCAACTGACCGGGGGCGGCGGGGCGAATACTGAGTATCAATGCGAGCGCAGTTGCTGCCATGGCCAGAAACAGAATTAAGGCAGCCAACCATTGAAAGCGCTGTTGCAAAGCTCGTCCTGTGGGCGGCAGAGAACTGGCAGATGGAGTTGTACCTAAAGGCACCCCAGGGTCAGCACGTGGGTCGTTCGATGGGCCGGCTATATCCACGGCATCATTTCGCTACAAAGCCAACGCCTGGCGCAGGTAGCTCCTGTGTCTCCATTGCCGGGCTTGCAAGTTAAGGACGGGAATATGTACACGACACACAAGTATAGGAGCAGCTACGACCCGCCACAATGTCATTGACCACTTTCTAGTCTGACTCAGGCGGCTCAAACAGTGGGTCGTTTGGGTTGAGGAAGATAAACTGCGGCTCAGTCTCATTTTCTGGCGTGTCAAAATCAAGCACAGCGCCGCTAAGCAGTTCCGTGCTGGTCGGTGCTATCAGAATATCTACCTCGTGCTGAGTGAAGCGGGTGTCATTTTCCGCTGGCTCATCAAAACCCATCGCGTACTCGATCGACCCATCGGCCACACGCAGGCCAGCAATGCGCAGTGCCAGGTTCTGCATAGCACTGCTGTTTGCTGAAACAAGAATCTGTTTTGCAGCCTTTTCCGTTATACGCAATAACATATTTGTCCCGTGTCTCCAGTTAATATCGTGTTAATTTTGGTGGGCTGCAGGATTTTCAGGTGCGCTGCGCGCGAACAAACGCACTAAAGGCATCAACCCATGGATTGGCCTGAACGTGGCGCTGATGGACGTACGTCGCCAGCAGATTGTGAATGTGGATGCCATCACGAACGCCGTCCAGGCCATAGCCTCGCTCGACGGACAATACTGTACTCGTGCTCTCAGGGAGGCCTTCCAGGTGGGAGTAGTGAAACTCGTGTGCGTTGTAGATTTTGTCCGGTGCGCCTGCTGCCATCGGCCAGGGATGCTCGGCTAAGGCCCGAAACTGCATGTAGCCCCGCCCTACCGGCCTTTGCCCAACCTGCGTGTCGGCTGGAATCACACCTACCATCGGTTTGCATACGCCCTGCCAACTGATAGAGCGGGTCAGATACATCAGACCTCCGCATTCGGCGTACGCTGGGCCACCACCTTCTATAAAGGCGCGAATGGCATCGCGCAGGTGGGTATTGGCCGACAGAGCCTCAATAAAGCACTCAGGAAACCCGCCGCCGATGAACAGCCCGTCTACCGGTGGTAAGCGGGCATCATTGAGGGTGTCAAAGGGTACTAACTCGGCGCCGGCCCGCTCAAAAGCGCTAAGGTCGTCCGGGTAGTAAAAACCAAATGCCCGGTCACGGGCGATGCCGATACGTATCGGGCGGCCACGAGTCACGCGGTTCGGTGGAGAAACCTTCGCTGGGCCTGGAGATCTGGAAGGCGCATCGGTCAATGCCAACAGGGCATCTAAGGCAACGTCGTTTTCAACCACGTCTGCTATCTGCTCGATACGCGATGCCGCCTCGCAATCCTCGTTCCCAGGTACCAGACCCAAGTGACGCTCATCGATCACAAACTTTGGTGTGCGACCGATTGCACCCAATACCGGCAGATCAGTGTAGTACTCGATCGCAGCGCGCAGCTTGTGCTCCTGGCGTGATCCGGCCACCCGGTTGAGGATAACCCCACCAATCCGTACATCGGGGTCAAACTGGGTATAGCCCGTCAGCAACGGCGCCACCCCGCGGGTGATGCCAGTGACATCCAGTATCAGTATCACCGGCAAGTCCAGCAAAGTGGCCAGTGCGGCGTTACTGTCAGTGCCCTTTACATCCAGCCCATCGTGCAAGCCCTTGTTGCCTTCGACCAGCACGATGTCAGCATCATGCTGGTGCGCCTGGAAACACGACCGGATCTCTCTCTCACCCATGGTGAAAAAATCAAGGTTCCAACAAGGCCGTGCGCTCGCCCGAGCCAGCCACAGTGGATCAATATAGTCAGGCCCTTTCTTGAAGGTCGATACGCTCAGCCCACGACGCCGGTACGCCGCACAAAGACCAATACTCACCAGGGTCTTGCCTGAGGATTTATGTGCGGCAGAAAGAAGTAGGCGGTTCAAGGGTCAAAGTCAGTCGATACCTGCAGGACGCTGCAAAAGCGGGCAGCGGGGCAGGCTAGTCCTGGTTTTCGCCAGCCATCTGGACCGGTACAAACGGCAATATACGAACCCCGATCAGGGTGACCAGCACTGCTAATCCCATCCCGCCCATACCAAGTGCGAGTTCGGCCAGCGATGGCGTGTAGTGGGCAATAACGCCATCGTAAAATGTACTGGTAACCGAGTAACCCGGAAAAAGTTCCAGGGGGAAAACCTGGCCACCAATAATCAACACGTACACCTGGGCCAGGGCGCCCACAACGACCAGCAAAGCGGCAGTAATGAGATAACCGCGCTGGCAAAAACGCGGCAGCAGCAGCAAGATAGCCGGCACCACAGTGCCTAGCAGAATCTGTACTCCCCAGAACAACAAAGTGTAGATTCCCCCATCGACCAGGATGAACCGCTCCAGCTGGTGGTGGCCGGTCACGTACAGCCTGGTCAAATGATCTACCGCGACCAGGTAAGCCACGCCGATCACAAAAAAGCCCAGCAATCGGCGCAGTTTTTGCGCCAGCGCTGGATCTATGGCCGCGCCGTTGATCCAAAAGATCAGCATGCCGATCAGCAGCGTCAACGCCGTGCCAAATGACAGTGACATCACGACAAAAAGCGGCGCCATGACCGCGCTGTCGAAAGCCTCGCGTGCGACCAGGAAACCGAAAATAGAGCCTGTGCCAGTGGTAAGCACGAGACGCCAGATAAACGCTGCTGTGCCCACCCGCGCGCTAAAGCGATTCATGCGCGGCTCAAACATCATCCACAGGTAGATTCCAACGATAAACATGAAACCGATATAAAGAAAGATATTCCAGGCAAAAATAGACTTAAAGTTGTAGTGGGTCATAGCCACAATCAACCGATCCGGCCGACCCAGATCGAGCACCAGCACCGCGAGCCCTCCCGACAGCAAGGCGATAGCCAACAGTGCAGACAGACGTGCCAGGGGCTTGTAATCGTCGCGCCCAAAGACCGATGCGATCGAGGCGGTATTAAGCGCACCGGACGCGGCGACAATAAGGAAAATCGCAAAAACATGGGGGACACCCCAGACAACCTGGTTGCTCATGCCGGTCACCCAGTGGCCCGCGTTTTCCATGTGATGGGCGCCGAGCAGTCCGGCCAGTGTGACCACCCCGGCAATCGCTGATATCAGCCAATAACCGCGGCTACTGCTGACGCTCTGAAAATAGGCGATCTTCATTATGCTTACAGGCCGCGGTAGCGCACCGCGGTATTGAGTTTCAGGTCTGCGCGAAGTTCACGGGTTGTCGTCTCAGCGAGTTGCGTGGCCAAGGGATCGTTGCGATCATTAATGTCGCCAAAAACCAGGGCCTCGTGGCCGGCATCGGTACAGGCCTCAACACAGGCAGGCGACTCGCCGCGATCCACCCGATGAACGCAGAGCGTGCAGCTTTCCACTGTGCCCTTGCCGCGTGGAGCGTGGGTTTTCTGTCCGGTAAGATCCTCGTGAATGAAAGAGCGCGCCTTGTACGGGCAAGCCATCATGCAGTACCGGCAACCGATGCAAGTATGCTTGTCCACTAACACGATGCCATCTGCCCGGCGGAACGATGCTCCGGTGGGGCAAACATCGACACAAGGCGGTTCTTCACAATGTTGACACATTACGGGCAGTGACAGCTGGTGCTCAGTATTGTTGTCTACGAGATCCACTTTACGGATCCACTGGGCATCGGTCTGCGGCCGCTCGTTGCCATCGAGGCCGTGTTCGGTATCGCAGGCTGAGACACAGGCATCACAACCGCTGACACAACGATCTACATCGACCAGCAGGCCCCAGCGCTGAGTGGCACTGGCCGGCTCGTCTTGCACGCGAGCCAATGCCAAGTCCACCAGACGTACCCCGGGCGCCAAAGCCAATAAGGCAACACCAGCACTGGCCTGGGTGAAGAACGTCCGGCGTGCACTGGCAGGGCTGGAATCTTTCATGTCCATAACGATTGGTTCAGGGTGACTGGCTGACGCGCTCGGACGGCCGGGCCGCGTGACAGCTAAAGCAGTCTATCTTCACTGCCGCATAGACATGACAGCTCTGGCAGAACTGCCCCTTTGCGTTCACCGGTACGAATCGACCCTGTGCGTCCTTGTCTGCGTGACAATCAATGCATCCCGCCAGGCTGTGCCGCGGGGTGCGAATACCCTCGTGCACGGTTTTGTCGCGCTGGTGTTTGAGAAATTCGAAGTGATCCCGCCGCATGACATCTACCGGCTCGACGCATTGTTCGCCACGTGCACTGGGAAATACCGGCTGGCTGACTTGTGCATAGGCTCCGCTCAAAGCCATGCCCGCCACCAGGCCTACAGTGATCACGCCTGTCCGTATGGCACAACTTCGGCGCTTGGACCAGTGCTCGAATAAACCGCTCCAGATCATAGTGGTTAGCTTTATTAGCCCATCCCCATGTCGATGTACCCGCTCGGACAGACATCGGCGCAGATATGGCAACCTATGCATTTGTCGTAGTCGGTATCGACATAACGCCCCGTGGTGGACTGGTCTTTGTTGACCCGAAATACCGCATCCTGGGGGCAGAAGATCACGCAGTTGTTGCACTCAAAACATAAACCACAACTCATGCAGCGTTCAGCTTCGGCGCGGGCAGCCTCATCAACCAGGCCATGGTGGCGTTCTTCGAAATGCCCCAACACCTCTTCAGCGTCGGGAACGGTCGCTTCACGAAGGTAGCGCGGAGTCTGCTCAAAATGTCCCAGGAAAAGTTTATCGGCTGCAATGATTTCGTGTGCTGAACGATCTTCGTAGTTATGTACTGCGAAATTTGCGTCTGCGGTACCCCAGGCCTGGGTGTGATCGTATGCTGTCGGCGCCAACGATTGTTCATTGAGCTTGGACAACAGATTGAAATGGTGCACATCTACTTTGGGTCGCCGGGCCGCATCGCGCGCCTGTAAATAATGATCAATACTCTCCGACGCAATAGAGGCTTGTCCAATGGCCGTAGTCAACAGGTGCGGACGAACAATGTCCCCGGCTACAAAATGTCCGGGCCGATCCGGCACCTGAAAATACCGATCAGCATCGATGAAGTTCCTCTGGTTACCCATCTCTTCAATGCCGTTGAGATCCCCGGATTGGCCGATGGCAGAAACGATCAGATCCGCCTCCACCTCAAACTCTGTTCCCTCAAGGGGTGTCGGTACCCCCTTTTCGTTAACACTGCATTTGGCCAGGCGCAAGCTGGTGGCGCGACCTGAGCTATCCTTGATCAAAGCGACTGGCATTACACCATTAAGAATAGTCACGCCCTCGGTCAGCGCATCGTCGACTTCTTCGTCGGTCGCGGTCATCTTAGGACGCTCAAACAACGCCGTGAGCGTGACCTGTGCACCCTCGCGAACCGCAGCCATGGCCGCATCATGTGCGGCGTAACCGCCGATTACTTCTTCGGGGCGGTCTTTCGCATGAATCTGGTCGATCTTGCCCAGGCGTCGTGCCACTGAAACGACGTCGATGGATGTATCGCCACCACCAATACAAAGCACCTTTTCAGCAGTTACCTTCATGGTGCCCTTGTTAAACGCATCCAAAAATGCCACACCGGAAACGCAGTTAGGCGTATCAGCCCAGCCTTCAACCGGCAGATCACGACCGGTCTGACAGCCAATCGCCCACAGGATCGCATCGTAATCGGCCTCGAGCTCGGCAATCGAGATATCCTTGCCAATGCGCACCCCGGTGCGCACTTCGATATCTCCTAGTTCGATAATGCGTTCAATTTCCCGATCAAGTCGTTCGCGTGGCGTGCGGTAACCGGGGATGCCGTAACGGAACATGCCGCCGAGCTGTTCTTGGAATTCAAAAATAGTGGCGCTGTAACCCTTGCGGCGCAACTGGTAAGCCCCGGCGAGTCCCGCAGGGCCTCCGCCGACGATGGCGACACGCTTGCCACCCACCGGTGGAGGACTCTCAAACCGGTAACCTTCAGAAAACGCGGTATCACCGATGAATTGCTCCACCGAGTTAATACCGACAAAATCATCAACGTTGTTGCGGTTACAACCGTCTTCGCAGGGCGCCGGACATACCCGCCCCATCATGGCGGGAAAGGGGTTGGCCTCGGTGGCTCGGCGAAACGCATATTCCTGCCATGTCATATCCTTAAGGGGCGGTTCCATACCACGAACAATCTGCAGCCAGCCGCGGATATCCTCGCCCGAGGGACAACTGCCCTGGCACGGCGGCGTGCGATGAACATAGGTGGGACACTTGTGCGAGTGATCCGCATCAAAAATGTTTTCCTTGAAGTCCTGCCACTCGTAATCTCCCTCTTCATACTTTAGAAAAGTCGGATTCGCGGTGTGTTCTTCGGAAGCTGCCATTGCAAAATTCCTCTGATTGTTTATCGTGCCCACTCGTTGCCGGATACTCAGTGTTCGCTGTCGAATACCAGTGCGTCACCAATCAACTGGTGTACGCTGATAATCATGTCCATTTCCATGCCGTAATAAGGTAATACCTTGCTGAACTGGCTCTTACAAATCGCGCAGATCGCGGCCATATGAGTGACGCCATGTTGCTCGATCACCTGCTGTAGCGCCTGAGCTCGAGGTAGCGCTCCTTTCACGCGCAGCTCAATAAGATCATCAGTCAACAACCCACCGCCGCCACCGCAACAAAAGGTATGCTCGTGAATCGTCTCTGGCGCCATGTCCACAAAATGGCTGCAAGCGGAGCGGATCAACTCGCGCGGAATAGTAAACTGGCCTCCGGGAACATTCCCTAAGCGCGAGCCTCGCGAGACATTACACGAGTCATGAAAGGTAACCACTTTATCGTCATTGGCCTTCGGATCAAGCTTCAAAGCGCCACCCTGTAGCAGGTCGTATGTGAATTCGCAGATATGTTGAGGCACCGGGTACGCAGGATCCAAAAAATCAAAAGGCCCGATCAAAGTGTTCCAGAAACTGTAGGCCACCCGCCATGCGTGGCCACACTCGCCAACGACAATACGCTTTACGCCCAGATCAATGGCCGCTTGACGAATACGCTGCGCGACTTTTTGCATATTCTCGTAATTGCCGATAAAGATACCAAAATTGGCCGCTTCCGAGGCGTATGAGCTCAAGGTCCAGCTGATACCGGCTTGGTGAAACACCTTGGCATAACCAATCAGGCCGTCTACGTGTGGCTCGGCAAAAAAATCCGCCGATGGTGTCACTAACAACACCTCTGCGCCGTGCTGATCCAGTGGAAATTTGACTGGCACATTGATGTCTTCTTCAACTTCCTCTTCCAGGCCTTCCAGGGTATTTGCCAGGGCAGGCTCGGGAAGACCGAGGTTGTTGCCAATGATATGAACTTTGCCAATGATTTCATTGGAGTATTTCTGACCCACACCGATCGATGCCAGAATCTCTCGCCCGGCCATGGTGATCTCGGCGGTATCAATGCCAAACGGGCAATACACTGAGCAACGCCGGCATTCAGAGCACTGGTGGTAGTAGCTATACCAATCGTTGATCACGTCCTCACTCAGCTCCACCGCGCCTACCAGGCGAGGAAACCATTTGCCAGCCAGCGTGAAATAGCGTCGATAGACTTTGCGTAACAGATCCTGGCGGGCCACTGGCATATTCTTGGGATCACCGGTGCCAAGATAGTAGTGGCACTTATCAGTACACGCGCCGCACTTGACACAGGAGTCGAGAAAGACCGGCAGTGAGCGGTACTTGCCCAATAACTCATCCATTTTCGCCAGAGCCACGTCCTGCCAGTTATCGACCAATTCGCCTGGAAAACCCAGACCCTGCTGGTGTTCCGGCTTAGCCACAAAGGGTCGGCTGTGGGCCATGGCATCGGGTTGGACTGGGGGCGTTACCAGCAGCTCACCCAGGGGCGGTGTCTCGAATTCGATCTTAAGCATAATCAGGCTGCGGCCCTAGGAGCGATCGGGTCCGGCGCCCGGGAGATCCCGCGCCCACGGTGCGACATGGCGGTTCTCGCGAGGCGTATCACGCATGTTGCGGGTCGGGCTGAAAAAAACGCCGGGCGCATGAAGTAATTTGCTGAAAGGGAATATCAGTATCAGCGTAATGACCAATGACAGATGAACCAGCAGCGCCCCATCGGCCGGCAACGGCTGCCAATCGAGTGTCACCAGCCCGACAGTGAATGCTTTAAGTGACACGATATCGGTATGCTGAACGTATTTCATAACCAGCCCGGAGCCGGCAATAGCCAGTAATAGCAATAACATCAGATGATCAGAAGGTGCGCTGATGTAGCGGACGCGATCAACCAGCAGCCGACGTGCCCACAGGCCCGTGAGCCCGGCAAACATCGCCATGCCCGCATAGATGCCGATCCACTGGATCATGGCCACCCACCACCATACCGGCTCGGTGAAATAACGCAGGTGCCGTGCCAATGCAACTAACATGCCAAAGTGAAACAGCCAGCCGAACAGCCAGGTCCATTTGCTGCCTTTGAACAGGCTCTCGAAAAAAACCACCTCGCGCGCCATTCGTGCCGCGACACCCGTGCGGGTTAACGGCGCCGGCGTAGTCGGGATCACCAATGGGGCCGGAGTGCGGGCATACCGGGTCACCCGGGCGGCCACGCCGGTTACCAGAATGATAGCCGCCAGGTAAAACAGGATGGCGAAGACGGAACCTAGCACCAAGGGAATAGGCCTCCCAGCAAATGACTCGACACTGATGGCTTGTGCGCCGAGTCGGAAAATCCAGGGCGTGTACCTGGCGGGGCCGCCGGGCCCCGGCTATACAGGTGCGACCCGGGGGTGATACGAGCTCAGACGCAGCCGGTGGGCTTGGGCAGGCCGGCGTACTTACAGGCCTGCTTGGCTGGGCCGTAAGGAAACAGTTCATACAGGTACTTGCTGTTGCCCTTGTCCTTGCCTAACTTCTTGCCAATCGCCTTGGTCAGCACACGCACCGCGGGCGCAATCTGGTACTCCTCGTAATACTCGCGCAGAAAGTTGATCACTTCCCAGTGATTCTCACTGAGGTCGCAATCATCTTCTGTGGCCATATAACCGGCCACCTCGCGATTCCACTCACTCAGATCAGCGAGGTAACCTTCCTCGTCAGTTTCGTAGGTCCTACCGTTCAGTTCAAATGCCATTTCGGTCTCCTGTTACTATTTATCAAATGAAATCAGAGCCAGCTCTGGACCTTGTCGTTGGCACAGGCCAACTCAACAAAGCCATCGTAGCCGACTACCTTGATGCCGGGGATCAGCCGATCTTCTGGTAATCCTCGAGCTTTAAGATCCGGCCCGAGCGCGTAAACGCTTATCGTGCCGGTCGCTTGGGCCAGCATGGCCGTGTGAATGGTTCCAGCCAATGCACCGTAGACCCCATCTTCGATCAGCAGAATATCGCTGCCAGACTGCGCCAAGCCCAGGCAGGTCTTAAGACTCGTTGACTCAAAGGGAGATTTGTTAACGGTATGTAACACGGTGCTGGCCTGCAGAATTAGAAGTTAAAAACCACATCCTGCTCTTCAAGCAGGTCGGATAGTTGCGCGCGACTGACAATCTGGATAGAAGGTTTTTCGGCCCAGTCATCGTCTTCGTCCTCCCAGGTCAAGGGCATCAGATCCGCTTCTGTCAGGCCCCGCTCCTCAAGAGATTCGCGCTCGACATAAAGCCGGGTGACCTCGTAATCGCCCAACGCACGGTAAGTGGGTGAGAAATTCTTCATACCTGAATCGATCGTGTCCTGACCCTGTCTCAACTGAAACACACCATCGCTGATGAAGACCATGCATACCTCCTGCTCGAATGCTGCGCCAATCAGCACTACTTCCAGGCCCTCCAAAGGGTAAACAGTGCCGTAGGGCGGACGACGGTTGATGTACATGAATTTCTTTGTCTCGCTCATGACAATTCCCTAGTTCCTAGTCTCCAAACACCAGTAAACGATCGGCCTGGATCCCAGCCTCAATCAACTGACCAAGTCCAGAGATACGAAAACCCGGCGCGATGTTGTCACTGTCCTTGCCGTTACGCTTGGCCTCGTCCGGATCAACGATACCGCGGCGCTGAGCTGCAGCCACACAGACCACCAGGTCCAGATCATGTGCCTTACTCAATTCACTCCAACGATTGACGATGTGTCTATCGTCCTGCGGCGGTGTGGTCAGACGCGTACCGTTATTGACTCCATCGTGATAAAAAAACACACGAAATATCTCGTGCCCGGCATTGAGCGCCGCAACGATGAAGTTATAGGCCGTATCTGAGGCCTGGTGCGTATAGGGCCCCTCATTCACCATGACTGCAAGTTTCATAGTCAGTGCTTAGAAACGGATATGCGTGGATGCGTTGAGACTTGCCCGTGAGCCACGCCAGTTATCGATATGGAACTTGGTAAACGGCAACCCGGTCGCTTCAAAAAAGCGTGGCCAACCGATGCGGTCGATCCAGTCATTGACGCGCTCCCAATCTCGTGCGTCTTCCTTGTAGGCCTTGAGGATGCGCTTAACAATAGCCGTGGCTTCGGGCCAGCGCGGCGGGTTGTTGGGCACACCGGAAGCGACTAACTTCTGGAAGCTTGGCTTGCTGCGTGCATTGGAGTGGTTGCCTCCCACCCAGATCGCCAACTTGGTGTGCTCAGGGTCATTGATCTGCATCGGCGGACACGGTGGATAACAGGCCCCGCAGCAGATGCATTTTTTCTCATCGACTTCCAGGGTGGGCTTGCCATTGACTTGCGCCGGGCGAATCGCAGCCACCGGGCAACGTGCCACTACTGAGGGTCTTTCGCAAACGTTAGCCACCAGGTCGTGATTAATCTTGGGTGGCTTGGTATGCTGCACGTTGATGGCGATATCTCCCTGACCACCGCAGTTAATCTGGCAGCAGGAAGTGGTGATATGGACCCGGTTGGGCATGTCACAGTTTTTGAACTCGTCAATGAGTTCATCCATCATTGCTTTGACCACGCCCGACGCATCGGTGCCAGGTATGTCGCAGTGCAACCAGCCCTGAGTGTGTGCGATCATCGCCACTGAATTGGCAGTGCCACCAACCACAAAGCCGGCTTCTTCCAACGCGCTAATCAGCGGCTCGACCTTGATCTCGTCCGCCACCATGTACTCGATGTTGCTGCGGATAGTGAACCGGACATGACCATCGGCATACTGGTCGCCAATGTCACATAATTTTCTCAGGGTAAAGACATCCAGAATACGCTGGGTTCCGGCCTTGACCGTCCACAGCGCGTCACCGCTTTGAGCAACGTGACGAAGCACGCCGGGGCGTGGGTGGTCATGCCAACGCCACTGTCCGAAGTTCTTAACCATCAGCGGGTGCATATACTGGAACCCATCAGGGCAGCCCGACTCAATCGGCTGGCGCATTTCCTTAGCCATTTTTCTCTCCGGTAAACGTTCGGGGTTGTTTTGCGATGGGACTTGTGGGTTTAACCGGCTGCTGACTGGCGATCTTCGGCCTGGCGCTCAAACCATTTAACCGCCTCTTCATCCCAGCCATCCATGCGCACATAAGAAGATTGACGCGGACTGGCAATCATGTGCGGATCGACGTCGATACCAACCCCCTCGAGGAAATTGACCAGACCGATGCGCTCGATCATCTCACCACAGCGTTCGTGCTCAAGGCCATTTTCTGCCCAGAAATCGATAGTGCTTTCCGCGATCTCGGTAATTTTCTCGTAGTCCTCTTCGGTTTCCAGCTTCATGAACGGCACGATCACCGTGCCCATCAGATCGCCGATCTTCAGTGTCCGTTTGCCGCCCATCAGGACCGTTACGCCCTTGTCGTCTCCGGGCGATAGTGCTTTGGGAACGACGTTCAGACAGTGCATACAGCGCACACAATTCCGGTTGTCGATCTCAACTGAGTCATCATCTTTAAGACTCATGCAACGGGTCGGGCACCGGGTAATGATGTTGTCGATGGTGTGCTGACGACCTTTTTTCGCAACATAGGATTTCCAGGCTTCCTGGTCGACTTTCATGTCATCGCGCCAGGTTCCAATTACCGCCATGTCGGCGCGCTCGATTGAGTTCATGCAGTCGTTGGGACAACCCGACACCTTGAATTTGAATTTGTACGGTAGAGCTGGGCGATGCACGTCATCAGTAAAGTTATTAACCAAAGTTCGATGAATCTTGTGTTCGTTGGCACACGACTGTTCACAGCGCGCGCCGCCGACACAGGACATGGCGGTACGCACACACGGGCCGGCACCGCCCAAGTCAAAACCATAGTCGTTAATATCGTCAAAGAAGTGCTGGGTGTTATCCGTGGTCGCGCCAATAAACATGATGTTCCCGGTCTGGCCATGGAATGTCACCAGGCCCGAACCCCATTTCTCCCAACTGTTGGCCAGTTGGCGAAGCATATCGGTGCTGTAGTGGTTACCGGCGGGCGGTTGAACCCGCACGGTGTGAAACTCTCTGGACTCGGGGAATTGCTGACCGACTTCTGAGAACCGCGGGATGATTCCACCACCGTAACCGTAAACGCTTACCGTGCCTCCTTTCCAGTAACCCTTGCGGGTTTCGTAGGAGTGCTCGAGCTGGCCGAGCAGATCATTCGCCACCCCGTTAATACGATCAGTCGGATGCTCGTCACGCAGGCGCTTAATCCCAGAGACAAAACTCGGCCAGGGGCCGCTCTCCAGTTCATCCAGCATCGGGGTTTCATGTTGCTTGTTATCAGCCATAACAGGGCTACTCCATTGCGTTTGTGGCACCATAAGGTGATAAGCGCCGTCTCGATACACGATTCGTTGGCTTGGGCTGTGCTGCCCGCGTGCAGAAGGTCTTACGACACCAAGGTCCGTACCACGAGGGTGCTGATGTGAGTCCATTGTATGCACTGCCCGAGGTCGCACCATTCCCCGGGAGGGTATGCCTCACAAAAATCCACCTTATCCCTATAGGGATAGGATTTATCTTGCAGTGCACAAGATTTCCTTTCGACAATGGCTACGTATTTCCTTAAAAACATCATGCATTCATATATTTAACTCACAAAGACCTGCCGGAAAGAGCGAGTAAGAGCGCGTTCTGGCACCAGGCCACTGGACCGAGCCTGATGGAATCAACCTTTTGGGAGAGTTTGCCTAACAACGCCACGGGCTAGAATTTGTTTCCGTTCCTACTGCGCCAACAGCGTTTCGAGCACCCGTGAACCTTTCTGAACCGCAAGTCACTGTGGCATCCAAGACCCGATCCGGCACATCGGCGCACTTCAGCGGCGGCGATTTTTCACGCTGGTGGGACGAACGCCTTTCGCGTTATCGTAGAGCAATTGAAGATCTCAGCGTCGAGATCGCCGACCCACTGCAACTCAGCGCCAACGAACGTCACGCCCTGGCCGTGCGGGTTCGCGATACCAACATGGCCGTCTATCGATGTCGCCAACCAGAAAATATTGACCGTGCGGCCATACAGGCACTGACATCGCAACTGGGCCTGGGAAAACCAGACAGTAACCTGTGCGCCGCCGATGACGGCCTGAGTGAACTCGAAGTCAATCATAGCTCCACGCATCAGCGCTATATTCCCTACAGCAACCGTCCGATCGGCTGGCATACTGATGGCTATTACCATACGCCAGAACGCACCATCCGGGCCATGGCGCTGCATTGTGTCCGCCCGGCCATGAGCGGCGGCACACTTCAGGTCATTGATCATGAAATCGTATTTGGTCTGCTACACCGTTGTGATCCTCGATACACCGCGGCACTCAGCCAGTCAGACACAATGACCATACCTGAAAATGAAGCAGCCGGGTCTGGCGTGCGTGCCAGCGTGAGCGGGCCGGTTTTTTCTCATGAAGGTGATGTACTGCAAATGCGCTATAGCGCACGCAAGCGCAACATTATCTGGAAAAGCGATCCCGTGGTTGGTGAAGCCATCGCGGCACTGCAAGAAATTCTGGATTCGTGTGCTGATCTGGCTGTATTTCGCCGGCTGTTGCCGGGCGAAGGGCTGGTATGCAACAACGTACTGCATCGACGTGATGGATTTATCGACTCGTCACAGCCCGGGTGTACCCGCCTGATCTACCGCGGGCGCTACACCCAGGCACTAACTACAATGGTTTTAAGGTAAATGCCCCATGCTCTGGATCAGTGAACTCATGCTGCAGAACCAACCTATCTCTTTTGCGCATCTGATTGCACTGGTAGGTGAAAAAGCAGGTAGTGGCGAGCGCTTCCTGCGTATGGATGTCAAACCGCCCTACCCCGACACGCCGGATAACTGGGAAGACCAGGTCGAGAGCGCATTCACTGCCGCACTCGATGCCGACACCGGCAAGACACGGCCATGAAACACTTAGGGACGGATTTCGACCTCGGCGCGGAGTCAGGTGAAGACGCTGGTGCATCCGCCGATGCATTACAGGCACAACTTAACGCTGTGCGCGACCGCCTAAAAGAAAGCGAGGTTGCAATCGACTCGCCACAATGGTGTGAACTGGCACTGCAGGAGGGCCGACTGCTGGTCAACCTGGACGAAGGCGCACAAGCCTGGCGCAGCGCGCAACGTTGTTTCGAACAGTTTTGCGCTGGGGGGGTCTGGGCGCAAGCCGCTGAAGCCGCCCGGGTGATGTTCCAGTCCGGTGAACCCGACGCGCTGGTCGCACTGGGACACGCTGTCTGGCTCGCAGTCACCTTTCCTGTCGATCCGGAGTTGTCGGTTGCTCTGCTTCAAGATATCGTCGATGAGACGCCGGATGATTCAGATGGCGCAGCCGTGGCAGCAGCCACTGCCGCCTACGTCGTCGATCTTCGAGCGCAGGGTAACATGCGCGAATCCCTGTCCTTTTTTGCCAACCAACTGCTGGGGACCGTCGCACGCCGACACAGTGGCATAGAAAAACAGGAAGATTTCGAGCAATGGATTCAGCGTCTGGAACTTGATGATCCGGCACAGTTCCTGCCGCGCCTACGCAATGTGGTGGACGTACTGGTGCAGGACGACTGGTGGATAGATCGCGATCTCATCCAAGCCTCGCTGCCCATACAATGACAACGATCATGGCGACCTCCAACTATTGGCGCGAGACCCCGCCCCAAGCCACCACGCCCGATATCGATCCTGTCGTTGACCTGGTGTTTGCTATCCGGGGCCGGCAGATCCCGGCCGATCACGCCTGGCCTTTGTCCGAGGCTATCACCCAGGTTCTGCCCTGGCTGGAACAGCAAGAACAGGCCGGCATTCACTTGATTCACGGGGCCCAGTCGAGCAATGGCTGGCAACAGCCTGCAGACGACGGCACTATTGAACTGTCTGCCAGAACGCGCTTCGTACTGCGCATTCCCTCTGCGAGCGTGGATGCCGCCAGAGTTCTGACCGGACAAACACTGGACATCTCGGGCTATTCCATCGATCTGTTGCAGGCTCGTGTGCGAGCGCTGCTGCCGCTCACAACGGTTCTCGCCCGCCATGTCCGTGCGGACGATTCCGCCGACACAGAAAGCGCCTTTGTCGAGGACGCCGTAAACTGGCTTTCCGATCTGTCCATTACCCCACGCAAAATGCTGTGCGGTCGCGCCCATCGCTTGAACGCTCCTCAAGGCACGATCCTTACCCGAAGTCTGCTGTTGGCCGAACTGACGCCTGGGGAATCTGCGACTTTGCAACAACAGGGCCTGGGTCAGGGGCGCCTGATGGGTTTCGGTCTATTCATGCCATACAAGAGTATTGATCCGGTATACGAGCCGCGGCCAAACATTAGCGACTAGACAAAACTGAGTTGAACAAAAACCGAAACGGAGTGCGACATGCCAATTGAAGTCGATGGAAAAATCATTGCCACAACCGCGAGCGCCTTTCTCGAAGACCCTGATGAGTGGAGTAAAACGGTCGCCGAGACTATGGCAGCGGCGGAGGGACTGGAGTTGACTGCGCAGCACTGGGATGTCATCGACTATCTGCGTAAGGAATATTTCGACAATAATGGCCATCAGCCAAATAACCGCGCCCTGCTTAAAGAGATGGGCGGGCTGTGGGGACACAAAGTCAATAACAAGGAGTTGTTTGACCTTTTCCCCGGCAATCCGAGTAAGCAGGCTGGTCGCTTGTCAGGACTCCCGGAAAGCATGCGCAAAGGTGGCTACTGACCGGCCCTGGACTTATTGAATGACCCAGACCCCAGAGAATTCATTACCAACATATCGAGGACACAACCGATGAGTGAAAAACAAGAACTGATCCGCAAAATGATACAAATGCAGCGTGAGTTCATAGCCCAGGAACAGCAGGGCGGAATCGACCAAAAGGATTATTTTGTCCCAGACAGCAATCAGAAACTCTCAGGCTACCGTGAGTCTTATGCAGAGGTAGCCACACGCGTCATCGATCTGGCACACGAGGAAAAAGGCTCTCGGCGCTGACAACGGCCCAGACTATTGGTGAAGGTGGGAAAATCCTAAAGCGCGAGGCCCTCAACCAGGTTGACGATAGGCTCGCCCGCATCTTTGCCTTGGCGACGATAGGCGCTGAGGATCGCGTTGGCGCCGGCACGCCAGTGGCCCTGGCCCTGGCGAACCGCCTGCTTAAGTAACGCCCGATCATCATCGCCAAGCCAGCCCTGATAGGCATTGTACAAAGCCGGAAATAACTGCTTGCGCGCGGGCGTCATACTGGCAAAGTAAAAATGCAGCGGTGCCTGTTCCTCCTGCGCTAACAAGGCCGGCAGTACCGTAACGCAATCAGCCAGGTGATCGCGCACAGCGCGTGCCAATACCTCTGCAACACTTGGGCCCAGTGCCTGTAGCATGCGCTCCCAGTCATCGCCAAGCCATCGCCCGCACACCAGTTCGCCCAGTTCGTGCAGGATGACTGTTTCGGTGAACTCATCGGTCATGCGTTCTAACGCGGTTTCAGCGTCACCGGCGAAGCCATAGCAGTCCAATACTCGTGACATGGCATTGCGCGGTTTTTTCCAGCGCCATTCATCAATCATTTCCCACAACACCCGACGCAAAGCCTCCCGACGTATCCAGATCACATCGCCGCGAGTCATCGCCGGAGGCGCCATCAACTCGCGCACCAGTTCAGCCCCGGTTTGAAACAAGCGATAGCCTTCTCCATTTTCCACGCGGGTTAGTTCACCAATAAAGAACACGGGTTTACCAAATCGGCCAACCCCTGCGCTGTAACAATAGCCACGCGGAACCAGCCAATCATTGACGGTGTCTGCATCAAAAGGATCAACTTTGCGTCCGGATATTGGCAGCTCTTGATAATCTGCCTGTTGCAGGTTCGCCCACAGCTGTTCTCGTGCGTCGACCCACTCGCCCACCTCAGCCGCGCCCAGCACGACCTCTAACCCCAGCTGCTCGTGCCAGCGGAAATACTCGCGCATATGCATGAGATATATGCAAAGCGTATAGCTGCCCGCATGCTGCGCATCAGAAACATCGCAGTTGTGCTGTACAGCGCGCAATAATGACTGTGGCAGGGCCGGCATAAACGCCACCTTAAGATAGAATCCCTATCCAGTGCAATGACTATGAAAACCCGGATTCGTGACCAGTGGCAAGACCCCACACGCCAGGCTTCCACTGAGGACAATGCCCTGGCGCTGGCCTATGTCTGCTGGCAATTGGCACTTACATCGGCACGCAATCTGCATGCTGAAGATTTTGTATACCAGGGTGATACCCAGCGCGTAGGCGTCATTCGTGAGTATCTGGTGTTCTTAGCGCACACCGCTGATCGACTGGCCTTCGGGTTACTCGACGAGGCACAACGCGCACCGTTTATGTCCTCGTTGGCAGCCGGCTGTGCCAGACATCTTCAGCGTAATACGGAGGAAATTCTGGGCGCCGGAGATTACGCCGGCCAGTTTATCGATGCCCTAAATCAACGCAATAGCGAATATGGTCAGTGCGCCTTTAGCAACGGCACCCCGGGTTACAGCCTCCTAAGAGCATTTGGCGAGCGCATCCAGATTATTATGGGGCGCGATCAGACCAATCGCTGGGTGATTGATCAGGTGATGGACATCGACGGGCCCGAAGCAGTAGCGCAACTCAGGCAATCACTACAAAAACTCTGCGCTATACAAAAGCCTGCGCCCAAAGGGGGTCAGCCCTAAGTTGCCGGCGTCCTTCAGTCTTTTGCCCAATCCGCAGCGTGATCAGTGGTCTGATTCTGACCGTCTTCAAACCCGGCTGAGTAGGCTGCGCTGACGCGCTGTTCTTCCCGCTGGGGGTTGCCCAGGTATCCCCCAACCCAGCCCTGTAGATAATCCGGGTCTACGCCCATGTTCTCAAGTTGATTAACGGTCTCGTAGTATGTGCTGTTCATATGGCGGGCCTTAAAAATAACTGGAAACCAAAATCGAATTATTACACCCTCGAGCGCTCAACCGACATAGCACTGCGCGTGGGGTTTTCTATACAGGCATCAGGCTTGCCTATCTGATTCACGACCCGGCTCAGCCTAGAATCTCCTCAGGGGAAACTTGCCATAAATCTCACCTACTAAGACAGCCTTCGACTGGATGCCCTGATGAGAGTGCCGCCCTCGCCGTACGCATCGATGAGGCCACAATGTGCGTACAAAGCCTGAGCTGCACTGCTGAGCACCGGTAAATGGCTGCACTGGCGATCCTTATCTGAGGTTGCTCCCTGACAGGATGCGGCCGCTTAGCTGCGGCCACACACCCAGGCAGGCTTACCACTCGGCGTTAGCGCCAGCCTCCATGATCTCGGTCATCGCATCACGAACACGAATGGCGTCCTGTTTCAGATCTTCGGGCAAACTGGAGCCCTGTCGCCAAGCCATGGCCAACCAACTGACATCCCAATCCAGGGTCATCAGCCAAATACTGCCGTCAGGCTGCTCGACCACTGAGATACGACAAGGGATAAAGATAGCAAACTCGGGGCTGAAGTCCAGCATCCGCCGCCCAACCGTCGCGTCACAAAACTGCAGTATTTCGACCCGCAGCGCCGGCTCGCCCGTAATGGCGCCGACATCCTTCCAGAACAGGTTGTGTCCGACTTTCTTAAAGTTAACTTCATTAGCCTTGATTTCCATGGCCTCAACGACATCGTCAAACTCGACACCCTCAGCGACTTTTTTCTTAGCGGTCATGAAATTGAACAACTGACGCATCGACATGCCGCTGATTGTTGACAACTGGTCATACAACTGTTTTTTCAGTTTGCGCGGCACCGGGTCCATTACCGGGTTAACCGTTTTGGCTAATTCCTTGCGCCGGTAGGCCTGCGCTTCTTCCGACATGTCGCTCAGCAGTCGAGGACCGGCCTCGACCTGTGGCTTAAGCTCCTCGGCGGCCTCAGGTGACAACTCCTGAGCGACGGCAAAGCGGGCTCCCAATAGCAGCATGACGGCGCTAGCAGCCACGATAGCGAATCGCGTGTTTCTCATGTTAAACATCCTCTAATGGTGATATGCAGTTAACCGCACCGACTGGCGCTAAAGTGAGCTTGTGCCAAACCTCAGATATCGCCTGTAGTCCTGACCCGAAGCCAGGGTCGAAAAACGGGCAGGCTGTCACCAGCACTGCCCGTTTGGATTTCTTGCGAATCAGATAGCCGGCATTCGCTCAACCTGGACTCAACCGCTGACGAGGTCGGCCCAGCCTTGGTAAGTCTTGGCCTGGATAAAACCGACGTAGGCAAGGGGGTTGATACTCTGCGCATAGACGGCAGGGTTCAAGTACTGGCCGTAGGCCATGGGGTTAACCAGATCCAGGTACGACATCGGGTTAACGTACTCAACATAGGTCACCGGGTTGAGCCACTGCGACAGATTTTCGCCCTTGAAAAATGGTGTGTAAAATTCTGCGCTCATGAACTGCGCGTAAAAAGCCGGGTTCATAAACTGCACGTAAGTTTCGGGGTCAAGGAATACCTTGTAACCGTCGGGTGTTGCCAGGTTCAGCTGCATTGGGGCAGGCATGGTCGAGCCATTGAACCAGTTAAGCGGATTGGCATAGCGCACAGTTGTGTCCACGACCTGATCCGTCACCGAAGGTGTCGCAACTGATTCGCTGGCCACGGCCGGCATGGCGCTTAATCCAGCAACAACGGCAAGTAGGGTAATTGTCTTTTTCATGATGTTTTCCTCAGTAGTAATAATGGTTAGAAGCTGTTTAGCCGGGATTGCAACGCAGCCCAGTAAGTGAATGGCAGCATCATACCAGTATTTAATATATTGTCAATATTCTTATATACTGATTTTTAATTAGAATAATAAGTATATCTGATGGTATATTCTTTTACTATCAGATAGATCCTTCTCGTGCCGCCAGGCGGCGCTTGCCATGCCATTGCTGATAATTCAAACCGGTCTCGTAACCCCGCTCAGCGACAAACTGCAACACCCGCGACAATCGGTAGGCGCGCACCACTGAATCGATACGGAATATCTCTTGACCCGCGCCATCGAAAAACACGACTGTCGGCGCGTAATGAATCCCAAGCTCCCCAGCCCACTCGCGCGCTACCAGGCGACGGCCCTGCGGGGTCAGCACCGGGGTATCGGACCACATATCGAGTTGCACCACATCCATCAAGCTGCAGTAGTGCAAAATGCGCTCGTCAGCCGCTAGTGCGGTATGCAGCAGGTCGCAGCCGTGACAGCTCGACTGCTCAAAAAACACTGAAAGCGGCCGACTGGCGCTGAAGTGCGAGCGATCCAGCAGGTACGGAGCTTCCATAAAAAAATCCTGCTGGTTGAGATCCTCTCGCTCAAATTTAGGGGGCGGGTCGGCACGCTCAAGGTAGTCGCGAAAACTCTCACGCAGGTAATGATGGCCAGCAACGTATTCCAGCGCTGCGCGAAAACGGTACGGCGGGTAATAACCGCGAAGACGGAAAATCTCGTTCCCGCCAGGGCCAAAAAACACCAGCGATGGCGTAAAGTTGGTCCCAAGCATTACCGAGAAATCCCGTTCGGTCAGGGTCTCGCCCTGAATGTTGGTGACCGGCAGATCGCCCCAGATGTCGATCGGGACCACATCAAAATGCGCCTGAGTGTAACGGGCAATCTCGGGGTCGCCGAAATTGGTTTCAAGCAACGCCTCACAATAGGCGCAGTTCTCCTGCCCGAAATACACCACCAGGGCGCGTTTGTCCGACTGCAACGCTTCGAACAAATCCTCACGTAGATCGAGAAAACTTGCCTTGAACCACTCAGGAAGATCAATGTGCCGCTGGCGCGGCTGGTCATCTATCAGCGGTGTTTCGGTCTGACCCATGATGTGCTGGCTTCAGAAAAGGCGAGCGCCTGTCGCCAACTAACCCTTGGCGGTCTTGCGCAGCTAAGGAACCTTTACAGCGCAAGATATCCGGGATTATTGGAGATACCTTTGACACGAGGCACGTTCGCAACCACATCGCGAATCACTTTGCGGTCACGCAGGTACTCGCCCACCACATCCCAGATATCCGGCAGTTCATCAGGCTGGGGGTTCACGCTCGCCCAGCCCGCCACCTTGTATATATGTGATGGATCCAGCGGTTTGCCATTCAGCTCCAGTGCGGACAGGCGCTCGCCGATCGGCGCCGTCGGGTTGATGGCATAACGTAACCCACCAACCCGTACCATATCGCCGCCCATCTGGTAGTAGGGATCGGCATTAAAGAGGTTGTCAGCAATATCCTCGAGTACCAGTTTAATGGTCTCGCCGCTCATCTCAACGAGGGTAGACTTGGCGTAGGTGATTCCCGTCTGATCCATTAACCGCTCGACCGTGATTGGGTCACCCGGCAATACACTGGTTCCCCAGCGAAAGCCCGGGGAGAAGGCAATATCGGCGCCACGCACCTCGATCAATGCATCAACAATGACCTGATCGAATGTGCCGATAAAATTGCCGCGTCGGTACAGTGTGGTTTCGGTTGTGGCCAACACAGTATCTAACTGCTGTTTAAATGGCTCGCGCGCGCCTTCGATAAGCATCGCCATCTCGGGATCCGCTGGCAACAGGTTGGCAAATATCGGCAACAACCGAAAGCGGTAATCCGCCACTCGCCCATCGCGCACATCAAGATCCATCACCGAAAGAAACTTGGTATTGGAGCCTGAATTAACAACCAGGGTCTGGCCACCGGCATTGCTGATCACACTGGGCTTAGGTATTCCGTCATGAGTATGGCCACCAAGAATGACATCGATCCCGGTCACCCGGGTTGCCATTTTCAGATCCACATCCATACCGTTATGCGAGAGCACCACAACGACTTGTGCCCCTTTAGCTCTGACCTCGTCGACCATCGCCTGGCACTGTTCATCGCGAATGCCAAAGCTCCAATCCTCGATCATGTAGCGTGGGTTGGCGAGCGTAGTGTAAGGGAAGGCTTGGCCGATAATAGCGACCGGGATGCCATTCATTTCACGAATACTGTAGGGCTTGAACACCCGTCCGGAATCCTCGTCAAAGGCTGGCTTACCCTCAAAGGACGCATCCTCGGTCAGCATAATATTCTGTGCCAGAAACTCGATCGGGGGCAGTTCGCGCTCAATAATCTCGCGAACCCGGTCCATGCCGTAGGTGAACTCCCAGTGCCCAGTCATGATGTCAACGCCCAGCAACTTGCAGGCATCAATCATGTCCTGGCCTTTGGTCCACAGCGAAGTCGCAGATCCTTGCCAGGTATCACCGCCATCGAGTAGCAGGCTGTTTGGCCGTGACGCGCGTAACCGTTTGACCAGCGTCGCCAGATGGGCGAACCCACCCACCTTGCCATACTTGTGGGCAGCGGCCTCAAAATCCAGACAGGTGAAGGCATACGCATTGGCCGATCCCGCCGGGATAGAAAAATGCTCTAAAAATTTCTCACCCACCACGTGTGGCGGTTGGCCAAAAGCTTTACCGATACCAATATTGAAATTGGGTTCACGAAAATGCACGGGCATCAACTGTGCATGGCAGTCGGTAAAATGCAGCAGGGACAGATTGCCAAAGGTAGGCACGTCATAGTCCGTAGCCTGGGCAGAAGCGCTACGGCCATTGACCGCCATACCAGCAGCGCTGGCTGCGGCAAGTAAACGCATAAACTCACGTCGGGTCAAACTCATAGCGCTACTCCTTCAGTTGCTTCTTTGCGGCACCCTATGGAAAGGGGTTCCAAGGGTCGCACCAAGAAATCGGGGGTTAGGCCGCCTAAGCATTATAGTGTTCCACTGGCTCGCAAACGGTGATACACAGGCGTTGTTTCTGGGGTCTGGGTAAAAAAAACCTGGCCGTAAAGGCCAGGTTTTTCATTTGCTGCCGTGGCCCCATCATGCTGTCTCGTACCAATCTCAGCATGGGGGGTCAGCTGTCTTGTTTATTGGCGCTGGCTCGGCACCTTGAGCGGTACGCCCGTGTTCATGATGGCCTCGTAATACTCGAGCGCCTTGTACTCGGTGCCCTGAGCTTTAAACGGAGACGCTCGAACCTGCTTGTTGCAGCCGCCGTAACGCCGATGCGTCGTCCCCCAAGGTTTGCCTGACATCGACCACTTGGTACGGTAGACCGGAAAGCCCACGCCATGACCCAGACCCGCGCTCAGCACGTCACCGCGGACGCTGTTACCGGAATTAGTTACATGACAATCTGCGCAGGAGAAGTTCAACTGGCCGCGCTTGGCCCAGTAGAACTGGCGACCCTTCTCATACCAGGCCTGTGCACCCGCTGCCGAGAAATCCACCGCCATCGGCTCGTCGTTGAATTGCGACTTGTAGTGGGCAATGAGTCGTGCCATTTTGCCGCGCTTGACATTTTTTATCGGTTTTTCACCATTAGCCTTCAAACACGCGTTCAGATCGGCTACCAGGGTGCGCAGATCATCGCTGGCGCCATCGTAGACGGGGTAGGTATTTGCCGGCGCCAGGTCACAGTCGTCAAAGCCTTTGCCATTGGCAAAAGGTGCGGACCACTCTTCCTCGGCCTTTTCCATCTCGGGTTCATAAGGGGGGAAATCCATCATCAATTCCCAGTTAGCCCGCCGATGCGCGTACTGTGGCAACGCATTAACCCCATCGACATAATCTTCCAGCGCTACGCCCGGAAAACGCTTCAGGAAAAATCCCTGAAACTCAGCGATATCGTTTTTAATTTCGGCCTCGGAAATCGCCTGGGCAGTCGAAGCAGTCAGTACTGCCATGCCCATGCCGACTGCCAGTGATACCAATTTTTTCATCAGTCCCCTCCTCAGTATTGAGCTGCCGGCACCACGGCCGGCAACACTGGATGCGCTATAGGTTTACTTGACCGCCTTTTCGACGGTGCCAGTCTCACCCTTGTTGTCGGTCCAGGTGGCGCTGATCGTGTCACCAGACTTTGCGCCAGCCATAGACATGCCGATGAGCGGATTCTTGGACACGCCGGCGCCCAGGTTAGCCTGAGCAACTACCGCGCCGTTTACGGCGAAATCCATGGTCCGGATATAGTGCGCGGGTATCTTCTCACCTGTTTTCTTGTCCTTGCGCAGACCCGTCTCCATGGGGTGCTTGGCAAGCACCATCACGTCGCGACCACCGGTCTTGTTCTTTTTGATCTTCATCTTAGTAGATGCCATCTTATTGATCTCCTACTGAATTCTGTCGGGTTAACCGCCGCAACCGCCAACGGTGACTTTGACCTCCTGAGAGGCTTTGTACACCTTGCCACCTGCTTTAACGTAGCAGTTGACTGGGGAGGTCTGACCCATCTTGATGCGGGCGCTGAACATGCCGCCGGCACTGCCAGCGGCCATCTGTAACGAGGTTATGAACGGGGAAGGGTTTTTTGCAACCACGACCGCGATCGCCTCGACGTCTGCAAGGGAGGTCATCACCTTGATCGGTACCACGGCACCGTTTTCGGCCTGCAGCGGCGCCTTAAGGGTGACGTCGCCACTGTCTTGGGCATCCGCTGAGCCAAAGAAAGCATTCAGCGCGTCGGCTTCGCTCTTAGCCGTGAATGCGGCCTCGGGCCAGGCGGCTGCCAGGACTCGAGTCGGGGCGAGCAGCCCAGCACCCGCTGCCACGGCGATCGCGCCCGCGGCCATAGAGCTTTTAAGAAAAATTCTGCGTTTCATGAGTCTTGTCTATCCTCTTTATATTCAAAATGTGTCTTGTTTAATCGCCGGGGTATGTTCATCCGACTACGGATGCTGCAGCCTAGATAGAGAGCAGCCAGTCTACGATATTGTCGATGTCCTCTTCGCTAATCAACTTGTGTCGACCGAACGGTGGCATCGAAGTCGTGGGGTTTTTCGCGGTAGCGTCCCATACCTGGGCGCGCAAATCGTCGCGGTTGGGGAAGCGAGCTGCCATCGCAACCAATGGTGGTGCGATGTTACCGCCTACAGGAAAGCCTTCAGGCCAGGGATTAACCATTGCCTGGTGACAGGCGAGACAGTTACCGGCCTTTCGGTTGATTGCCGTGCACCAGCCCTTGATGATGGTGTCTGCATCCTTGGCAACCTTCTTGCACTGCTTGTCTGTGGGCCAGTCACCCGCTTGTGCAGCTGGGCCATATCCAGCTGTTGCCGCAAGTACGATCGCTGCGCCAAAAGCGACCACAGCAGTCTTCAGTTTGAGCATGGCTATCCTCCAGTTACTGGTGCCGTACCTGCCAGGGTCCGGCACACTATATTTTTTGAGTCCTGACAACCCCGGAACAAACCCTCAGGGTATGAGGGCCACATTTAACTCGGGTTCTGCGAGATTATCAAGGATTAATGATATTCTAAATTATCGAATATTCTTATGTATGGCCTAATAGGCCTTTTCAATCAGGCTCTTGCTAATGAAATATTGCGCACTTTGGGCCTAGTAATGGCCCAAATCCAGTTTTCTGCGCGCCTTATCCTTTTATTAAAATTTCTTGTTGGCCCCCTGGTTAAATCTTCTAACAGCTCTAATTGATTCAACGAGTTTTAGCGATTCGCCGCCGCTTAGCGCGTTCCATCGCGCATCATCTGCGTTTTAATTTCCTTTATTCGTGCGCTGATGCTGGCCTCAAGATAGGCACTATCTGTGCCGTAGCCGGCGGCAGTTTCTAACTGTGCGAGTGCCTGATCGTATTCATCACGCCAGTAGTGATACTCAGCCAGGGCCTGAAACGATCGTTCCGGGTGACCGGTTTCCCCTTCAACGCGGGCCAACAGCCGATAAAGTTCAGCCTGTCTTGGCGCCTCCCTTAAAGCACTACGCAATACCGAGTGCGCATCGACAAATTTACCGGCTTTCATCAGAGTATCGGCCAGGTAGTACGCCATGGCCGGTGATCGACGATCTGGCTCGGCCAAAAACTGTAGTACCGACACGGCCTCATCTGCAGAGCCACTCGCAAGCAGGGCCTGGGCAAGAGCGACCTTATAAGGCGGGTAATCCGAGTAATCCGTCACCAGATGCCTGGCATTTTCAATCGCACTTTGGTGATCCCCCAGCCGTACCTGGGACAGCACCAGGCCATAACGTGCAGCCCTTGCTACTAGAGCGTCCGTCGAGCGCACTTCGTGGGCGAAGGCGACCGCGGATTTTTCAGCCTCTTCAGCGAAAACCGCACGAATTCTCGTGCGCGCATGGTAATAATCAAGCGAGGGCGCAACAGAGAATCGCGGGTATTGCCGAAGGCGCCCCTCTACTAACGCCAGGCGGTTCTGGGTCAGCGGATGCGTTCTGAGGTACTCCGGTGCACCAACGGCCTGGAGCCGGCTCTCCTGATCCAGTCGCCCCAGAAAACCCATCATAGCCGCAGCGGGATAGCCTGCCTTGGTAAGGATCATCAGCCCCAGTGCGTCGGCTTCACGCTCAAATTCACGGTTGTAACGCAACTGATCAGAAAGCGCCGCGCCGCTGGTTGCCGCCATCGCCGCTGCACCGACCTGTCCGCCCAGCAAGATCGCCGCGATGATACCTGCTGTCGTTGGCAACTGGCGCTGGCGCGCCCGATCCATCATCCGTGGCAGATGGCGCTGCGCCACATGAGCCAACTCATGAGCCATGACGGAAGCCAATTCAGCCTCGTTTTGCGTTGCCAGAACCAGCCCGGTAAAAACAGCGAGCCGCCCACCAGGGCCAGCGAAAGCATTGATAAGCTTGTTATCAATCAGGAAAAACCGCAGGCTATCGACATCGCCTTCAAGATCAGTGGCCAATCGCTGACCCAGGCCCTGTATGTATTCCAGTAGCAACGGGTCGTCTATGAAACGCATCTGCTGGCGCGCTGAAGCGATAAACTGACGGCCCATCGACTGTTCTTCAGGGGTAGTGATGATACCCACGCGAGTATCCCCAAGAGATGATGCTAAGTTCACCTCACCGACCGTGCCGGCGCTCACTAGGGACAAAACAACGAACAGCCCGAAGGACAGACGGCACCACCCAGTTTTAAACCCTGTCCTGTTCACCACGTTAGTTTAACAAAGCCCCTGTCAGGCGGGATTTGGTTTCAACGCGGCCGAGCTTTAGAATCGCCGACCGTGTGGCTGGGTCAGATCGGCCCTCAATTACAAATACACGCCCGATGACTTGGGTGCGTGATATGGAGAGTCCTATGCTGCAAACATTCAGCGACGAACAATTGAAAGAGCGTGAACAGCAACTGCAGGCGCAGTTCGCAACTGCCTGCGATGCCGGCCTGTCACACGATATGACGCGTGGCAAACCTGCCCCCGAACAACTTGACCTGGCCGGCGAACTCCTCTCGCTACCCGGCTTGGGTAACTTCCGTGATTCACACAATACGGACTGTCGTAACTACGGAGGTATCGACGGACTGCCCGGGCTAAAAGCCCTGTTTGCTGCCATTCTTGAGTGCCAGGCCCAAGATGTCATTGTCGGCGGTAGTAGCAGTTTGACCATGATGTATGACAGCGTTGTCCGAGGCGTTCTTTTCGGCGTGCCCGGTGGCGACAAACCCTGGGGTCAACAGGGCACCGTGCGCTTTTTGTGCCCAGCGCCTGGCTATGATCGTCATTTCGAGATCACCAGCCACCTGGGATTCGAATTGCTCAATGTCGATATGACCGACGAAGGGCCTGATATGGACCGGGTTGAAGCGCTCGTGGCCGACCCGTCAGTCAAAGGAATCTGGTGTGTACCCCGTTACAGTAATCCCACGGGAATTACCTACAGTAAGGCTGTGGCAAGACGGCTTGCTCGGATGACCGCTGCACCGGACTTTCGCATCTTCTGGGACAATGCCTACGCCGAACACCACCTGAGCGAAAAACGTACCCCGGTACCGGATATCCTGAGCGAATGTCGTGACGCGGGTAATCCGGACCGAGTACTGATGTTCGCTTCGACCTCGAAGATGACGCTGGCCGGCTCTGGTATCTCAGCGATGGCCGCCAGTGCCGCCAACCTTGACGATGCCCGTCGCCACCTGGCCGTTCAAACTATTGGCCCGGACAAAATTAACCAGTTACGCCACTTGGCATTTCTTGGCGATATCGATGGACTTCGCGCTCATATGACCCGTCACGCCCAGATTCTCAAGCCCAAATTTGCACTGGTCCAGGAAATTCTTGAACGCGATCTTGGCGGAAAAGGCGTCGCAACCTGGTCTAATCCAGCTGGCGGCTACTTTGTCAGTGTCGATGGGCCCGATGGATGCGCCCGAACAATAGTTGAAATGGCAGCGCAGGCTGGGGTGAAACTCACCCCTGCGGGGGCGCCCTTTGCCTACCGTCTCGACCCAAGGAACGCCAATATACGCCTAGCGCCCACTTTCCCTCCGCTCGAGGATATTCACCAGGCCATGGGGGTTTTTACCCTTTGCCTGGAGCTTGCAGCGATCCGGCAACGACTGGGCCAGACCTGAGATTTCGGGCAAAACTAAAAAGAATTTGTACTTTGCATCGGGATATGTTTTAAAATTTGGTTATCTACTAATATATTGTGTATTCCCCCGTTCCCCAAAAATGCTGTTCTTGATCGGGGCCGCGGACTGCAAAGCGACCCTTCTGGTTATGGGAGCATCGTTCAGTCAGTTAACCCAGCTCCACCGGGCACGCGACCTGCCAACAAAGATCAGCGCTGAACGGATGTCACTGAATCTACTGCAACCATGAGGAAACAAAGCTATGCCCGACTCCAACCAGGAACTCGACGCCCGTGGATTGAACTGCCCGCTGCCGATATTGCGCGCCAAGAAGACGCTGAACGGTATGGCGGCCGGTGAAGTACTCAAAATCATGTCCACAGATCCCGGATCGGTAAAGGATTTTCAGGCCTTCGCCACACAAACCGGCAACCAACTTCTGGACTCATCGGAGGTTAACGGCGAGTTCCACTTTTTCTTGAAAAAAGGCGACTAAATCAAACGGCCTATCTGGCCGTAGGGGTGCCTGCCGGTAACAGACCTTGCTGGCGCCTTACAACTTCTCGGAGGTTTTCCTATGAGTGAAAAAAGTCTGACTATTATTGCAACCAAGGGTACCCTTGACTGGGCCTATCCCCCTTTTATCCTGTCCTCTACTGCGGCCGCACTGGGATACAACGTAACCATGTTCTTTACCTTCTACGGACTACAGTTACTGAAAAAAGATCTCAGCCTTTCGGTCAGCCCGCTGGGTAACCCGGGTATGCCCATGCCGATGGCAATGGACAAGTGGTTCCCTGTACTGGGTACGGCAATCCCGGGAATGCAGGCCATGATGACCGGCATGATGAAAAACACCATCAAATCCAAAGGTGTAGCCACCGTGGCGGAACTGCGCGACCTGTGTCTGGAAGCGGATGTCAAGATGATCGGCTGCCAGATGACGATTGATCTTTTTGATATTAAGCACGAGGATCTGATCGACGAGATCGATCTGGGTGGGGCGGCAACCTATTTCGAGCATGCTGGCGAATCCAATATCAATCTATTTGTCTGATTTGCGCGAAGTCATCTTTGCAATATAAAAAAGGCGCCCTTGGGCGCCTTTTTTGTTTCCCCGCCTTGAAGGCTCCTCCCCCAAGGGCTATTCAGGGTGTCAGGCCGCGTTCCGATAAACGCCTGAAATTTGGCTGAGTCAATGCCATCGAGGTCCGATGAGCGCAGCTTTTTACGTCGCCAAAGCGTCACGGACCCGCTCAAGGCGGGATTTCACCTCGTTGGCCAGCGGGGCAATATCGCTTCGGCCGGTGACCCCCAACATCACTGTCGGTTCGATAAAGCCTACCGTGGTGGATCCGTCGGTTTCTTCCCTGACAATCACATTACACGGCAGCAGCAGACCAATATCCGGGTCGGCTTCCAGCGCCTGGTTTGCCAGTTGCGGATTACAGGCTCCAAGGATCCGGTAGGCGGTACGATCGATATCCAATTTCTTTTTCAAGGTCGCCTGAACATCGATCTCGGTCAATACCCCGAAACCCTCGTCAGCCAGCGCGCTGGTCACGGCATTGACCGCTTCTTCAACTGAACCATTAAACGATGTGCTGAACCCATACATATGATGTCTCCTTAAATTAATGAAAAAGCATGATTACGAGCGCCTACAACTATGACAGTAGCGCCCCTAAACATCGCTCGCGAACGACGGTTTGCGCCAAGCAGGATCAGAAACTTTCCCAAGCGGCGCTAACCTGCGGTAGATAGTGTGGCCAAGAGCTGTCTGGCCAAACTCGTGTCGTGTGTGTGCACCTGAGCCTCGGCCTTAAGCCCATTCGACATCACCAAGGCACTGACCCCTGTGCGGTCGCGACAGCGGATAGTGGACATATCATCAGCGGATCGGTTCGACATCGCGGCCTTAGCCACGATTGCCATGAAAGTCAGTGCCATGCTGGTGACACAAACGCTAGTCTTGAATCTGCTTGACCGGGTTACCTAAAATTCAGCTGGTACCGTCTGTCACACAAGCTATTGGCAGATATCTGCCAATAGCTTGGCCGCACAGTGCGGTGCCATGGTGCAACAGACACTATTGCGCGGGCTTACTCATACCGGCCACCTCAAGCATTTTCTCGCGGACCAGATTCCAAAGGTCGCGTTGCTTTTGGTCCAGTACCTCGACCTGGTCATGGTAGACCTGGATGCTGGACTCGATTGACTGGCGTTGCAGATCGAAAATCCGGCCATAGACCTCACCGACGGCTGCTGGATCAGGTATGGCCACAGCCAGTACCTTGCTGACCTCAGAAAAGGCATCTGCGATGTCGCTCATGCGCTGGGTGGATTCGGCGCGGGCGCGAGCCGCAATAGCGCCAATCTGGGTCAGTTGCTCCTCGGTCAGTTGCAGCGCGTGGAAAACCTGCGCCATTAACTGGTTGGGCATGGCCTGCATGCCGTATCCCGGAGACATGGCTTGCTGGGGCATCATCCCGTATCCCGGGGGCATGGCTTGCTGGGGCATCATCCCATATCCCGGGGGCATGGCTTGCTGGGGCATCATCATTGGCACCATGCCGGGTTGTGTTGGCGGGGTCATGCCCCATTGCGCCATTGCCGGCGCTGATGCGGCGAGGGATAAAACGAGCAAAACTCGAGTCAGTTTCGGCCAGGTGCTCATAATTTTTCTCCGATGGTGTTGTCGCGGTGGCGAAACGCTACCACGGCAGTAGTAATTGCGATAAACGCCCGAGCAACACAAAGTTCGATCCCGGGCTTGTCTCGTGACCAGCCCGCTTAAACAGGGATCGTCGTAAACGATCGATCAATTCGACCCGACCATCCCGCCCATGCCCTGCAGCATCTTGGTCAGATCCTCCATCGAAAGACCGCCGCTCATCGGTGCGCTCGCAGGAAAACTGTACGCTGATGGATTCAGCCACTGGCTGTAGGTCGCCGGGTTGACCAGTCCTGCGTAATTGCTGGGATTGAGGCCTTGGAGGTAGGTCATCGGGTTGATGAACTGACCATAGGACATCGGGTTGATCATCGGCGCGTAGTTCGACGGGTTGAGGTACGACGAGTACGAAAGCGGATTGATCCAGGAAACCCAGTTACGTGGATTAGCAAACTGGGTGTAGAACTGGGGCGATATGAACTGCTGGTACGCCGCAGGGTTCATTAACTGCGCATAGGTCGTCGGGTTCATAAACGCGGTGTAGCCACCTGGTTGAGCCATGTTCAGCATGCCACTGGGCTGTGGCGTATTAAAAAAGGCACTGAGGCTTTGCGGCATCAGCATGCTGCTTAGCCCGCTGAGCGCACTGGTGGCAGTATTAGTAGATTCCTGGGCAGATGCCTGGATCGGGCCCAGGGCCAACGATGCCGCAACGGCGGCGGCGGCGAGTAGACGCTTGTTTGACATAATGACTATCCTCTTTCATATCACGGCGAAATAACAGGGTCGGGGGAAGGCACGCTCGCGCGCTCACCACATCGACTACGATTCAGATTATTACCGACCGCCAGGGTTTGCCATGATCGAAAGCAAGAAAACCCTGGATGTTGTGTCCGATTACAATCTGTTTATAAGAATATAATAAAACTCCTATTTAAATGTCAAGGGATTTTCATCTCTTGCCAGGAAATACCAAGCGGGCAGAACCCTCGGCGGCATGGGTTATAAGGAAAGGGCGAAGGAAAAATACTTTATTTCAGTACTTTATGCTGCAACACTGGAAACTGACGGCGCTTTTTACGTGCCCGATCCCGGTCGACCTCGGCCAGGATCACACCCGGGCCACCCATATGCTCGGCGAGAATATCGCCCCATGGGTCAATGATGAGACTGTGACCGAAAGTCTTGCGTTTACCCGGGTGCGTGCCGACCTGAGCCGGGGCAATCACCCAGGCCAGGTTTTCCACCGCCCGGGCTTGCAACAGGGTGTGCCAGTGTGCGCGGCCTGTAGGTACGGTAAAAGCCGAAGGCACAGTGAAAATTTCTGCACCTGCTTCTTCCAGGTATCGGTACAGCTCGGGAAAGCGCAGGTCATAACAGATCGTTATGCCCAGCGTGAGGCCTTCAGTGGTCACGGCAAGCGGGCTGTTGCCCGGCGCAATATAGCTCGACTCCTGATAGGACTCCTCGGCTGAGACGCTAACATCAAATAGATGCATCTTGTCGTACCGGCCGATTCTTTCGCCTGAACGATCGAATACCAGGCAGGTATTGGTTACTCGCCCATCGGCGGCGGGTAAGGGTGTCGAGCCACCGACAATCACCACGCCCTGGTCCCGTGCGACCCGGGAGAGCATGGCTTCGACCTCATCAGATCGCTCGGCCGCATCGCGGCGCTGGAGGTCCGTGGCAGACATCAATGAAAAATTCTCGGGCAACACCACGATGTCCGCACCTGCCGCCCCGGCCTGCTCAATAAAGCCTCGTGCACAATCGAGGTTCTCTTGCAGCACCGCAGTCGAACTCATCTGTACGGCTGCAAAAATCAGTTTCTGATTTGAATCGCTCATCGGGGGGTACACTTAGTGGGTTGTTGACGGATTCGACTTCTCCAACACGAGCCGGGCCAGTGCCTGCCTTTAGTGGGCGCGGACATCGCTTACATCAGCACCACGTCGTAACTTTCCTGGTTGTGCGCCGGCTCGACCTGCAGATGGATCGGCTTGCCGATGAATGCCTGCAGGTCGCCAAGCCCGGTCGACTCCTCGTCCAACAGCATGTCGATCACCGCCTGAGACGCCATGACCCGGTAACCTTTGGCCTCGAATGCGCGCGCTTCACGCAGAATCTCTCGAAAGATCTCGTAACACAGGGTCTGCGCTGTTTTCTGCGTGCCGCGGCCCTGACAGGTTGGACAAGTCTCGCTCATCATACGTTCGAGGCTTTCGCGGGTGCGCTTGCGGGTGACCTCGACCAGCCCCAGTGCCGACATATCCGCAATATGACAACGTGTCCGGTCGCGCGCGAGGGCGCGCTCGAGAGCGCTCATGACCTGGCAACGGTGTTCCTCATCGACCATGTCGATGAAATCGACGATGATGATTCCACCAATATGGCGCAAACGCAGTTGCCGGGCGATCGCCTGGGCCGCCTCCATATTGGTCTTGAACAGTGTTTCTTCCAGATTACGCTTGCCAACAAAACCCCCCGTGTTGACGTCTACTGTGGTCATCGCCTCAGTCTGGTCAAAGACCAGTGAGCCTCCCGACTTCAGCAACACCGTGCGCTCCAGCGAGCGCTGGATTTCGTCTTCTACCGAGTAAAGATCAAAGATCGGCCGCTCACCGGGGTAATACTCGATTCGATCGACCATCTCGGGCATCAGATCAACGGCGAACTGGCGCACCATGGCAAAGGTCTCCCGTGAATCCACCCGGATCTTTTCTACATCGTCGCGCGCGAGATCTCGGATGACCCGTAATGACAACGGCAAATCAGCATGGATCAGATCGCCAGCGCGGGCAGTCGCCATTTTCTTCTCGATCTGTTCGCGGCTGCGACGCAGAAATTCTACGTCTGCCAAAAAATCAATGCCGTGCTGCGATTCGGCTGCGGTGCGCACGATGAAACCCCCGCTCATTGGCGATTTTTCCAAGGCGGCATCTAGGGCCTGGGCTAAACGGTCTCGTTCATGGGCATCCTGGATACGCTGGGAAATCCCCCGGTGCGACGAATCGGGCAAAAGGACCAGATGACGCGATGGAATCGACAGTTGCGTGGTCAACCGTGCACCCTTGCTGCCGATCGGATCTTTCACAACCTGAACCACAATCTCCTGCCCTTCATGAACCAACTCGCTGATATCCGGCTGGGGCTCAGCCAGGTGCTGCACCCCAGCGTGGGGCTCTTTGTTGTCGCCATTGGCAGGCCCGTTACCGCGGTGCGATACCATGTCTGCCGCGTGCAAAAAGGCGGTGCGCTCGAGGCTGGCATCAATGAAAGCAGCCTGCATGCCGGGCAATACCCGCACGACCTTTCCCTTGTAGATATTGCCGACAATACCGCGGCTGCGGCTGCGCTCTATATGCACTTCCTGCAGGCTGCCGTTCTCGATCACCGCTACCCGGATTTCCTGGGGCGTCACATTGACCAGCAACTCTTCACTCATTGCACATTCCCGTTCTGCTGCCAGCGCGGCCAGATACCCACAGCAGCCAGCAGGCCAGCAGTTTCGCAAAGCGGCAAGCCCATCACCGCTGAATAACTGCCCGATAAGGACTGCACAAACACACCGGCAAAGCCCTGAATCGCATATCCCCCTGCTTTGTCCAAGGGTTCGCCGGTTGCGCAGTAGGCTTGTATATCCTGATCAGAAAACTGGCGGAATGTTACCGTACTCGTCACAACCCGCGAATGCAGTTCTAGACCAGCCGCCACTGTGATCGCGGTCAGCACTTCGTGGGAACGCCCGGAAAGGCCTGACAGCATCTCCTTTGCATGGGCGGCATCGCTCGGCTTACCCAGCACCTGGGCATCGGCCACGACAACCGTATCCGCAGCGAGGCAGACCGGGGATCGGCCGGGCGCATCTGCCATAGCCGTGGTTGCGGCCTGTGCCTTGGTGATGCTGAGTCGCTCGACCAGTGCCTGGGGTGATTCTCCAGGCTGCGCCGACTCATCGATCTTGGGCGCAAACACCAAAAAATCAAATCCGGCCTGGCGCAACAATTCCCCCCGTCGACTCGACTGCGAGGCCAGGCACAAGCGGGTGCTCACGATACCCGTCCCGATCGGTGATACGGCAGTCCCGCAAGAATCGCATGGGCCCGGTAGAGTTGTTCGGCGATGACGACCCGCACCAGCGGATGACCCAAAGTCAGCGCTGACAGCGACCAACATTCATCAGCCGCATCGAGCACCTCGGCGGACAATCCCTCGGCGCCTCCCACCAGCAGAGCCGCATCGCGACCATCGCTCAGCCACTGCCCAAGATGCTTGGCCAGCGATTCAGAATCGTAGGCGCGCCCCGCCGGATCGAGCGCGATGCAACGCCAACCGGACGGTACCGCCCGCAACAGGCGTTCGCCCTCCTCACGCACCAATCGCACAATATCTGCATTGCGCGTGCGCCGGGACGCATCGATCTCGACCAGCTCCAGGCTAAACCCAGAACGCAGGCGACCGGCGTAATCAACAAACCCCTGACTGACCCAGGTCGGCATACGCCGACCGATCGCAATCAGTTTCAGTTGCACAGCTTCAACCGTCTGCCTGGCTTTCTCTTGCGCTTTTCAGCCGCGATCCCAGACGGTCATTCCACAAACCTTCAATATCGTAAAAACTCCGCGTCGCGGGCAGCATCAGGTGCACTATCAGGTCATCGAAGTCCAGCAAGACCCACTCACCATTGTTCTCGCCTTCAACACCGATCGGCTTGAAACCTTGCTTCGCCGCCGCGGTACGCAATCGCGACGCCAAGGCCAGCACGTGCCGGCTCGAGGTACCACTGGCCACAATCATCCAATCAGCTATCTCGGTCAGGCCACGGATATCCAGTTCCTGAATGCTCTCGGCCTTGGCGTCATCTAGTTCCTGGGTAATCCATTGGCGTATATCTGCCAAGGGCAGTTCGGGTGTTTTACTCATAAAGTTCATGTTCCTCTATGTATTGAGCGATGGCAACCGGCACTTGCCGGTCGATGGTCTTGCCACTGGCAAGGGCAAGGCGGATCATGGCGGCTGATATATCCACGGCCGGCACTTCAATTGCTGTCATCCATCCGGCTTCGTACAGTGTCACATCGTCAGCACTGGCAAGATCCCCTGCAACCCACCACGGCGGCAACGGATCCGGTAACGACCAGCCGGGGCGGAACATCACCAGGATGCTTGCCAGTTGCAGAACCTCTTCCCACCGGTGCCAATCGGGCAAACCCAAAGCCGCGTCCAGCCCCAATGCCAGACACAGGCATCGGTCCGGGTGCTGTGTTTTGAGCTCTGCCAGGCTAAGGACCGTATAGGACGGCCCCGGGCGGCGCAGTTCACGCGTGTCGATAACAAAACGAGGTTCTTCGGCGATCGCTATTTTCAGCATCGCCAGGCGTTGTTCTGCGCTCGCCGCAGGCGCTGGCCGGTGCGGCGGCTGGCCCGCTGGCAGCCACAAAACCTCGGCCCCGCCGAGCCGGTCGCTGACCGCGGTGATGGTGTGCAGGTGTCCCAGGTGCACTGGATCAAAGGTGCCGCCGTAAACGATCAGCGGAGCGTTGGGCGATTCAGACAAAGAGGCGATGCCGGAGTGGCTCAGGAGCGGATGCTGCCGTCACCATAGACGATATATTTCTGAATGGTCAGCCCTTCAAGCCCAACCGGTCCGCGCACATGCAGCTTGTCGGTACTGATGCCGATTTCCGCACCCAGGCCATATTCAAAACCATCGGCAAATTGTGTTGACGCATTGACCATGACTGAACTGGAATCAACCTCGCACACAAAACGCCGACTCTTGGGCAAGTTATCGGTCACGATGGCATCTGTGTGCCCGGAGCCGTAACGCGCGATATGGTCCATCGCCTCGTCCAGAGTATCGACAATGCGCACGGCCAGCACTGGAGCAAGAAATTCGCTCTGCCAGTCAACCTCACTCGCGGGGATACACTCGGGCGCCAAAGCGCGGGTACGTTCACAGCCCCGCAGTTCCACTCCGGCTTCTCGGTACCGGGGCAGGAGCTTTTCAAGCACAGCGGCCGCGATGCCCGCGCCAAGCAGCAAAGTCTCCATAGCCCCACAGATGCCGTAGCGGCGACACTTGGCATTGAAGGCAATCTCCACAGCTTTTAAAAGATCGGCGTCATCATCAATAAAGACATGGCAGTTGCCATCCAGGTGCTTGATCACTGGCACCTGCGATTCGGCGCTGACCTTTTCGATCAGGCTTTTGCCCCCACGAGGCACAATGACATCAATGAATTGTGGGCTGGTGAGCATAGCGCTGACCACAGCGCGGTCAGCCGTTTGCAACACCTGAATCGCACTTGCCGGTAAATCGGCATCAGCAAGCCCTTGAGACAGACACTCGCCAATGGCGCGGTTCGAGTTCAACGCTTCTGACCCGCCACGTAAGATCGCTGCATTACCTGATTTCAAACACAATCCAGCAGCATCAGCAGTCACATTGGGACGCGACTCATAGATGATACCGATCACCCCCAGAGGTACCCGCATACGCCCTACGGAAATACCTGAAGGCTGTGCGCTCATCTCGCTGACCTCACCCACCGGATCCGGCAGACGGGCAATCTGAGCCAATCCTTGTGCCATGGCATCAATACGCGCCGGGGTCAATTCAAGCCGGTCGAGCAAAGCGGCCGACAGCCCGGTTGAGCGGGCCGCCTTGAGATCCGCAGCATTGGCCTCGCCAATGCGCTCGCGTGCGCTAAGAATCTGCTGCGCCATAGCTTCCAATGCCGCATTTTTTTGCCCCGTGCTGGCCCTTGCCACCAGTCGGGCCGCCGAACGGGCCGCCTCGCCCGACTTGTGCATCCAGTCGCTGATCTCGCCCGATACCATGGATATTTTATTCATCCTTTCAATGATTTATAGCGTAATTCGCATCAAGCGTATTTATACCACAAAGCAACAGCACGACCCGCTCCAGTTCGGCCCAGACACCCCCAGGTGCCTGACGTTGTCCTTTGAGTACCTGATCGGCAATCGCCAGACTATGCAGCACGCGTGCCCACTGGGCGGTGTCCAGTCGAGCCAAGGCCGCCGAGATACAGGGCATCCGGCTACGCCATACCCGGTGCTGCTGGTACAGCGACTGACGATTTGCCCCTGCCGCCAATTCGATGGCCATCTTGTATAGAGCGCGGGTCTCGCGCACCAGTGCCCAACTCACCAACACCGCTTCAGAGCCCTCCCGACGCAAACCGTACAACATACGCAAGGCGTGCGGCGCATTACCCGCGAGCGCCGTATCGGCCAATGCAAAAACCGAAAAGCGTGCCTGGTCACTGACCAGGGTATCGAGCAGTGTTTCGTCGAGTTCCCGATCCGATCCAAGCAACAAAGGCAGTTTGCTGATCTCCTGCGCTGCGAACAACAGGTTTCCCTCTGAATAATAAGCAAGGCGCTCTATCGCCCCGCGGGTCGCTTTAATGCCCTGCGCGCGAAGGCGCTGGTCGATCCAGCCCGGCAGTTGTGCCAGAGTCACCGCCCGCGCCTCGACCGCGATCCCATGCGATTCGAGCGCCTTGAACCACTTGCTGGACTGCGTGCTCTTGTCAACACGACCCAGAATCAATACCAGATGCGTACTGGGGTCGTTGTCGGCAAGAAAATCGTTGAGCGTGCGCGCCCCCGCGTCACCGGGCTTGCCACTAGGCAGGCGAATTTCCAGTAACCGGGCACTGGCAAACAATGACAGCGATCGACTGGCACTGCTGATCTGCTGCCAGTCCAGATCCACTCCGGCGGTATAACGCAGTATCTCCTCCACCCCGTGCTGGCGCGCCGCAGCACGAATTGCATCGGCACTTTCTTCAATCAGTAGTGGCTCGGTACCAAATAACAGGTAGACATTGTCCAGTCCCTTGCCAAGACGACCAGTGAGGGCGGGTGGCGCTATGCGCAAAAAGATCTCCGGCCTGAGTTACACCACCGAGAGTGCTCAGACTGGGACAACCAGACCCACCGCAGGCGACTGGATGTTCAAGGCAACACTGCTCAACCGGCGGATAATCCGTCCTACGATCTCATCCCGCATAGAGGCCTTTAGTGCTTTTTCTTCCTCTTTCTTTTGCAATAACTGAGTGCTCTGGTAGATGAGATCACGACTGAATGACAGTTGACTGTTACTGACCAGCACCTGGCCGCTGGGCTCGACAGCGCGGTAGATCACGTTGTACTGCAAGGTGTAGCCAGTGGCAATGCCTTTGCTATCGACAGATTTAACTGAACGGCTGTATTCCACAGTCGCCAGATCAATAAACACCGTGGCGGCTGCTGAATCCTTAACCGGGTCAACACCGCTTTGGCGCAGGCCCCGGCGCAGGTCAATAACCAACTCTGGGTCCTGACCCGTAACCCACGGTGCCGACATGACAGAAGCCAGTTCAACCTGTCCACGCAGGTGAAACCCGCATCCAGACATCGCAGTCGCAAGAAAAAGCAGAAATAGAGTTCGAATCATGGTTTCAACAGATTATGACAAAGAGATGTCCACAAAAGCCTGGACCGACAGAACTGGTAATTATAACGACGCCCGAGGTCTCACGACGATGAGTAATCGACACTAGAAAACCTGCGCCAGTTTACCCCGCTTGCGTCCAGCGCCCAAGTCTGCCTGTGTCGACATTTCATCGGTCAGCATCTGCCGCAACTCATGCTTAAGCACCTTGCCCATCACGTTGCGGGGCAGTACATCGATACTAAATACGGCCTTGGGGTGCTTAAACCGAGCCAGCACACCATCGAAACACGACAACACCTTGGCTTTGTCAATATCACAGGCCGAATCTGGCACAATCACCGCCACAGGTACCTCACCCCACCTGTTATCTGGCATACCCACTACAGCGGCCTCGATCAGGCCTTCCATCTGATCTAAAACGTGTTCGAGCTCTGCAGGATATATATTTTCACTACCAGAAATCACCACGTCTTTCTTCCGATCATTGATATACACATAGCCATCACTGTCGCAGTAACCTATATCGCCTGTCCTGAACCATCCGTCCTGTAGTGCCTGACGGGTCGCTGCTGGATCACGCCAGTATTCCAAGAGCACATTCGACCCTTGCAGCAGTAGCTCACCCGACTGTCCCGTGGGCACATCCCGATCTTCGTCATCGACGATTCGAAAGCGCGTATGCAGCGCCCCACGGCCCGTTGAACCAACGCGGCTGAAAGCATCATCAATACGAAGGTAAAGTGCAACGGGGCCGGTCTCTGTCAAGCCGTAGTTCTGGATAACCGGAACGTTACGGTCGTGAAAAATATCGATCACCGACTTCTGAACAATAGTTGATCCTGTGGTCACTGACCGAATTGAACTAAAGTCTGTTCTCTTGAAGTCCGGATGCTCGGCCAGTGCCATGATGGTAGCCGGGACCAGCACTAGCCTGGTTGGACGAAGATCGCGAATGGCTGACAACACCGTGGCCGGCTCAAAGCGTCGTTGTAACGTAACAGTCGCACCAACATAAAGGGCAGGTGTGGTCTGAATGTTGAGCCCTCCCACATGGAACATCGGCAGTGCAGTCAGAATGTGATCCGAGATATCCAGATCATGCATATGCACACTGTTCAGAGCATTGAACAATACAGCTTGCTGCGTCAGTACTGCGCCCTTGGGCCGACCGGTCGTACCGGAGGTATATACCAACAATACGGGCGTCATCAGATCAACCTTTGGATCACGATCTACACAATCGTGTACATCGTCTGTCACGGTAGCGATATCAGCGTGATCGCAGGCCACACAACCCGGCACCTTATCCGATAACTGATGCCCAATCATCTTATGATCATCATCGCAGACCAGTATCCTGGCCACGGCATTTTCCAGAATATAGGTCTGCTCCAAAGGCGCCAGTCGCCAGTTGAGCGGTAGCAACAAAGCGCCCAGTCGGGCGCAGGCAAACAGCAGCACCAGCAATTCAGGAGAATTAAAACCTAAATAGGCAACACGCTCTCCCCGACCAATGCCATAGACGTCCTTGAGAACCGCTGCTGTCTGGGTGATCTGCGACAGCAGTTCGCGGTAGGTGATCTCCCGCCCTTCGAACCGAACGGCCAGTTTTTCAGGAACAAAGTCAGCGTGAGTCTCGATCCACTGACAGATATTCTGGCTCATGATTCATCCGTCTCACCAGCTTCGTAAAGCGTATCCCGACCCAGTTTGTCGAGGCACAGTTCAGCGGTCCAGGGCAGCATCAATGATCCACAGCGCGAATCCCGATAAATCCGCTCCAGCGGCAAGGCCTTAAGCATGGATTGGCCGCCGCAGGTACGAATTGCGAGTTGAGCCAGTTCATTGGCATTTTCCATAACGGTATATTGCGCAACGTAAGCCCGCATCACCTGATCTTTAGTCGGGCTTCGGCGTGCTTCGCTCATCGCCTGAAACCAGACCGACTTGGTCTGCTCCAGCATCACCCGCATCTGTGCAACCGCCAGTTGTTTAGTTGGATACATCCTTCGCTTTGTTGGTGGCATGTCCGGCAGTTCACCGCGCAAGTACCGAACCGTAAAGTCATAAGCGCCTTGAGCCAAACCAAGGTAAGCAGGCGACAGCGTCAGAAACATGTGTGGCCACTGACTTGCTGCCTGATAGTAAATCCCGCGTGGCATCAGTTCGGAACCGTCAGGCACAAAAACATCCTCAAACAGCAGTGTGCGGCTCACCGTCGCTCGCATACCCATCGGGTCCCAGTCACCGGTGACTCGAACCCCATCGGCCACCGCAGGAATGGCCAGGTAAAGTGTGTTTCGCCGACTGGGCCGATCATCGTCGTTGAGCAGTTCGGTACACAGCGCGCCATAGTAATCCGCACTACCTGCGAGAGAGGCGAAAATTTTCTTGCCGTTTACCTGCCAACCCCCCTCAACTCTACGGGCCGTGGTGCCGAACGCAACGGCGCCCGATGCGGCCGCACCACCTTCAGAGAACGGCTGTGCATAGATTGCGCCATCATCCAGAATTCGCCGATAGTGTATCGAGCGATTCTGATGATGCTCGGCCCGGGTCGCATCGTCCATATCAAGGTCGTCTGTCAGTGCACCTGACCACAAACAGGAACTTACATGCATATTCCAGGTCAGCGCAGTGGCACCACAGTAGCGCCCAATCTCTGCTGCTGCCAGGGCATAACATCGCAGCGGTGCCCCATGCCCGCCATCACTTTGGGGTATACATATTCCGAGCAGTCCCGCCTTGTGCATATCCCGATAGTTCTCGGTCGGAAATGATGCATCCCGGTCGTAGCCGGCGGCGCGCCCGGCAAACCGGGACTGACCAAGTTCTCTTGCCACAGTTGAAAGCTCACTCTCCTGAGTGCTGAGTTCCCAGGCACCTGCTTCGAACATCGGTGCATCAGGTCGGTCATCTACCGGACGAGCTGCCATACCTATGACTCCAAGCCTGGCTGATGTCGTTGAACAAATTCGAGCACCGTGCTGTTGAATCCTTGTGCATTCTCTATGGGTGCCAGGTGCCCTGTGTCAGTGAGCAAAACATACTCAGCGCCTGGAATCTTCGAGGCCATCTTCTCCATCATGGGCGCGGGCGCGTTTCGATCCTGATCGCCCGCCAACACCAGTGTCGGTAGTGTGATTTTAGGTAGGTTATCCCGACCCTCGAAGGTCACAATACATTGCATCGCTGCACTGTAGGTATCAGGGGTGATCTGATTCATGCAGCCCTTGGCCAGCGCCAGGGCATTGCCTGACGCGCCCGCTGCCATCAACTCGGGAATGACGTCTTCGGCGATATCAGCCATGGTCTTGCCCTCCTGCAGTGGTCTTAGACGATCCGCGACAAATTTTTTCTGAAAATCACCCGATGGATTGCCGAATGCCGGCGAGGTCTGGGCCAACACCAGCGTCGCCAGCCGGTTCTGGTGATGTCGGGCGAACTCCTGCACCACCATAGCACCGATAGAGTGCCCAACCACGTGCACCGTATCGACACCGAGGTCGTCTACCAACCGAAGCAGGGCGTCCGCCAGGGCCGGAAAAGTCATGTCTTGTAGCGAATCCGACTGACCGTACCCTGGCATGTCCCAGGCTACCGCATGAAACCCCGCCTGGGCAAAAAACGGCAGCTGATACTCAAAGCCAAATGCTCTGCCACCGATGCCGTGCAGGAACATCACCGTCGGACCTGATCCGGTTTCGATATAGTCGACCTTACTCACTCGATTCCGCCCCAACCAGCTGGCCGCCTTCAACGACCGGCACCCCATCTAAAGCGACTGTGCACCCCATCATCGGCAGATCAAAGTGACCCAGCGTGAATCGTTTGGCAAATTCATTAGCGCCAGTTGAAAACAGAAAATTTCCCGCAAGCGCCCGCAGTTCGGTGCCGTTGATATCATGTTTGTCGTACAGGGTTAACGCTTCGTGGCGTGCACTAGGATTCAGCCCCCAACCGACATGGGAGACTCCATAAGCCTCAGGGTCATTCCAGGCCGAGAAATACTCACGCATCAACTGTGCATCGAGTCCCTCGCCTTCAACCTGGGTTACATAATCGTGCTCGATAACTAAGGTGATCGGCGTTTCGATATAACGTTTGAACGTAAGATTGATATCACCTGGTGTCATCACCAATCGACCGTTGACCGCATTTCGGCCTGGAAACATGGCCAGTATCCCACCCGGCCAGTGTGTCACGGTACCCGGTCTGTCTGTCCACCCCCACACACCGGCAACAGGACAATCAGCAACATCGATCACCAGATCACTGCCGGCATCCGAAGTCACTGTCATCTTGTGAGCTGCCTTGGCCCGCTTAACCGCCTCACGGACCCTGGACTTAAGATCCTGTTTTGGACGCAGACGTTCAAGCACCTCTGGATGTTCGTTCGAGATCATCAGTACCCTGGCGCCACCCTTCAAAATCGCGGGCAATTCGGTTGAATGCAGTAAGCCCTCACAGGTGAGATCAATAACCATGGTCGCGCTAGTGAGCGCGCTTAATGCTGCTGTGTTCTGCTGCAACGCATCAGACGCGCCGGTTGATCGAACCGGCACCGGTGCGGTCTGAGCCGGTGTCGGCATCACCACATGAAATGGGCGGGCCTTAAGGTCCAGCAAGGCGAGTTCTGTGAGCTGAACATTCACGGCACGCGACTGGGTCTCAGACAAGATTGCCACCTCCTCACCTGAGGCCACCTTGCACAGTTCGAATACGTCACGGAATGCATCAACCCATTTGCCCTCAATACGATCAGTAAACATGCGTCTCTCCTTGCCTGGGGGTTCCAGCTAAACCGAATCTTCGTCCACGACAGCTGTACACTCAATTTCGGCCTTGGCCTGATCCTCGACCAGGGCTGTGACTTCAACCGCAGTCATGGCAGGAAAACGCCGTCCGACAATTTCTCGATAAGCTTCACCATTTTCCTTGAGCCCAGCGATGTAAGCGGCGTGGCTTTGTCGGTTAAGCCTTGTACTAATGCAGTCACGTCTGCCGAGTGTCGGTTTTTAAAGGTCGGATAACCAACAGTTCAACTGATAAGGTAACACCAGCAACTGGCTCGGTGCAATCCGCCAGCACCTGGCTACCAGCGAACAAACTACTGTGATTTTAGCGTTTATTTTCGTTCAATGCCCTACGAGCCAGTGTACTGTGGCCGACGAGAAGCCCCTTTGCGATTTGCAGGAGAATTTGTAACCACTTAAGCCTGTTAGGTTGATTAATGCGTGGGACACCAACTGTTAGTCAGCAGTCAACCGGTGATCGCACCGGCAAAAGTGTTGGGCCGACCAGAGCCGGCGCTTACTTTTAAACAAAAAAATGACTGATTGAAAAATTATCGATATAGATAGGCCGGCGATGCAAAGTTAAGACACTGATCGCTGAAACAGCCAGCCATCATACTGCGGGGTAACCACGTTCAACACGATGGCGATCACCACAAACAGCTGCAGACCGATCTGCAACAACATCTTCAGGATTGAGCACGCTTTTCCCAGCGGTTAACCCCGATGCCGGCCAACCCCGCCGCCGCCAGGGCCAGAAGATAAGCACTTAACCCCAATACAGGCAAAAGACCCCAAACCACAGAGCAGAAAAACAAAAATGCAATCTGCCCTTGCATCATGCCGCGCATCACGGCGAGCCCGCCTGCGCTGCCATGCTCGCGGTGTGCCGTGGCTGCCAATACACCGGCCAAAATGAGTACGGTGCTGAGCAACCCCGACAACGTGGGTCCAAGAAAAGAGGCCAGGGTAGTGATGATCAGCACCAGAGCGGTCGTACTCACCATACGCATAACCAATACCTGATTGGAAGAAAAAGCGGGTAGAGCTCTCGACCCTGTGGACCTCATCGCTGCCAGACCCACCACGATCGAGAGCATGCTGAGCAAAAAAACCGGTGCAACGCCCGGCTTGAATACCGATAGAAGCAATACCATCCCGACATAGCCACTCTGCGAAACAAGTTGGCTGACGATCCAACCACTTCCAAGACTGACGGCAATACGATAACCCACCGCCGTCGCAGCGATGGCCGGCATGGCATACAGGGTGCCTAGTGCCGCCTGACTTGCAAAGTCTGCTCCGTATTCAACAAATAAAAAAACCGAAATCGGCCCGGTGGTGACCGGCAACCCGGCCATCCAGCCTCCCGCCGCGACCCCCCAGCGGCGAGATGCCCACCCTGCGACCCCAACGATACAAGGCGTGGCAAAAAGCTTAAAAAGCAATAACGTCATCGCGTGATCTGCGACTTAGAATCAAGTCCTACTGGCATCGGAATACTTGATCAGGCCAAGCGACTGATACCGCCTGAAGGCCCCTGTCGCACCAAGAATCATCGGACCGGGGTTTGATAACGTGAGCGTACGCGGTGGATCCGCCCGGTAATAGATCCGGGGTGGCCAGGACAGGCACTTACTTTCCATCAAAAACAAATAGCTGATTAAAAAATTATCGATATAGATAGCTTAGCAGCGCCAAGGATAATTACCGATTTTGCCCAACGGATTAATGTACAGCCGACTCCATGGCGCCGGCGTGATCAACCAACTTATCCGCGATGCTGTCTTGCGGTTATGACAGCGGGATAACTCAGATAACTCAGATAACTCAGATAACAATATTAACGAGCTTGCCGGGCACTACAATGATTTTGCGCACTGGCTTATCCCCGACATGGCGCGCAACTTTGTCATCAGCCAACGCCGCCTCACGGATAACCGCCTCGTCAGCATCCGGGGCAACTTCTACCTGGCTGCGCAGTTTGCCGTTGACCTGTACTACCAGCACCTGGGTCGCCGACACCAATGCACCCTCGTCCACCTTGGGCCAGGGAGCATCCAGCAGTTCGCCGGGCATCTTCAGCTCCTGCCACAGCACATGACTAAGATGCGGCGTAATCGGCGCGAGCACCCGAATCAGAATACCCAGCACCTCGCGCATCACAGCTATACGCACCGGATCTGAGCCCGGGTCAAAACGCTCAAGAGAGTTAAAACTTTCCATACACGCAGCAACCACGGTATTAAACTGGTGGCGCTCCATGCCGCGGTTAATTTTCTGCAGCGCCCCATGAAAAACCCGCCGAAGAGACTGACTCTCCTCATCGAGAGACTCAGCGGTGGTGCTATCACCACGCAAGGTCTCACGGTGGCTATAAACCAGTGTCCAGATCCGGCGTAGAAAACGCTGCGACCCGGCAACCGCGTCGTCGTTCCACTCGAGCGATTGCTCGGGGGGCGAGGCAAACATGGTGAACAACCGCACCGTATCGGCGCCGTAACGGTCGATCAGGCCCTGTGGATCAACGCCATTGTTTTTGGACTTGGACATGGTCGTCCAGCCGGTCGGTGTCAGCACAGCACCATCGGTTGCGCGTTTCGCATCTGTGGTTTTACCCTTGGCGTCTTTTTGGATCTCAACCTCATCGGGGCGCACCCAGACACGGCCCTGCTCGGTACTGTCATGATAGTAAGCTTCAGCCAGCACCATTCCCTGGCATAGCAGTTTGGTCACTGGCTCGTCACTGCTGACCAGCTCCAGATCGCGCATCAGCTTGTGCCAGAAACGAAAATACAAAAGATGCATCACGGCATGTTCAATGCCACCAATGTAATGATCAACCGGCAGCCAGTAATCGGCGCGCTTATCCAGCATCGCCTGCGCGCCCGGGGTGCAGTAGCGGGCGTAGTACCAGCTGGATTCAACGAAGGTATCAAAAGTATCGGTCTCACGTTGTGCGTCGGCGCCGCACGTTGGGCACGATGTCGCGCGCCAATCGGGGTCGGCCTTGATTGGTGACTGCACCCCCATGAAGGTGACATCTTCGGGCAACAGCACCGGCAGATCAGCATCCGGTACCGGCACTGCGCCGCAACTATCGCAGTAGATCACCGGCACAGGGCAGCCCCAGTATCGCTGTCGCGAAACGCCCCAGTCACGCAGGCGATAGTTCACTTGGCGCTCGCCGATGCCCTGATCTTTTGTATATCCGGCGATGCGCTCAAAAGCGCTTTGAAAATCCAGGCCACTGAATTCCCCGGAGTTGACAGTGATGGTGTCGTCCTTGGCTGGCCACGATGCCGCAGAAACATCTATCACCTCGCCATTGGCCGGGGCCACTACCTGAATAATAGGCAAGCCGTAGCGGGTAGCAAAGGCGTGGTCGCGTTCATCGTGTGCCGGCACCGCCATAATCGCCCCGGTGCCGTATCCCATCAGCACAAAGTTGGCGACCCATACCGGTATCTTCTCACCGCTTAAGGGGTTAATCGCGTCGATGCCAAGCGGCACACCTTTTTTCTCAATGGACTCAAGTTCCACCTCGCTGACACCACCGCTGGCACATTGCGCAATAAACGCGGCTACGCTCTGATCTGTCTTAGCCGATTCAATCGCAAGCGGGTGATCGGCGGAAACCGCCATAAAGGTAGCGCCGAATATTGTGTCCGGTCGGGTGGTAAAAACCCGCAGCGGATCACCGCCCGCCGCCAAGGCAAAATCAACTTCCAGGCCGCTGGAGCGGCCGATCCAGTTGCGCTGCATGGTCTTGACCGAGTCCGGCCAGCCCGGCAGGTTGTCCAGTTCGTCAAGCAGCTCGTCGGCATAGGCGGTGATACGAATAAACCACTGCGGGATTTCGCGTTTTTCGACCACCGCGCCGGAGCGCCAGCCTTTGCCATCGATAACCTGCTCGTTGGCCAGCACCGTCTGATCGACCGGATCCCAGTTGACCACGGCGTTCTTGCGGTAGGCCAGGCCTTTTTCCATAAGCCGGGTAAAGAACCACTGCTCCCAGCGGTAGTACTCGGGCCGGCAGGTGGTAACCTCGCGTGACCAGTCGTAAGCAAAGCCCATGCGCTGCAACTGTCCGCGCATATGCTCAATATTCTGGTAGGTCCACTGCGCCGGGGGAACGGCGCGCTGGATCGCGGCATTCTCGGCCGGCAGGCCAAAGGCGTCCCAGCCCATCGGCTGCAAAACGTTGCGTCCCAGCATTCGCTGATAGCGGCTGATGACATCACCGATGGTGTAATTGCGCACGTGCCCCATGTGCAACTGGCCCGATGGGTAGGGCAGCATGGACAGGCAATAGTACTTCTCGCGATCCGGGTCTTCTGTGACCGTAAAACTGTGCTGTTCCAGCCACCAGGCCTGGACAGCCGATTCCAGTTGTTGCGGTGAGTAGCGCGGCTCCATGGAGATCCCTGATAGGGCCGCAAAACGATGCGGCAAAGCTAAAGCATCAATAATGGCTAGACGAATCGTCCTGATCGGTCGAGGCAGGCCAGTCACAAAAAGGGAACGGCCGCTCGTCGGAATTGAAGGTCAGGTACTGCAACACAGAGTAACTGAACGCGTTCAAGTCAGCAGTAAATTCATGCAGACGTTCAGCCTGGCTACCTTTGGCCAACTGATGTACAAACTGGAACAACATGCTGATGCCAACCAACAGGCGCACCACGGTATAGACTACAAAAAAGTAGATGATCATCAGCACCAGACGCAGCCAGGTCTGGCCGCTGCGCATACGGGTAGAAAATTCACTGGTCATGGCAGGTTCGGCCTATGCCGGTCATGTTTCTTGTTCCGGCAAAAAGAAAGCGCATTTTACACCATTGCCCATGACAGCCATGCCATCGCGGGCTCGTTGACTTTGGTACGCCAACTATAGCTCACGGCCGGCTGTCCAGATCGGGCAACAACGCGGGTATGCCCTGCCACCAGCTTGAGGATTTGGTTTTTTCTTTTGCGCTGGCCTGGCTTGGGGAGCACGATTGCATACCTGCGGGCTGTGTGCCGATTACGAAGGGCATCGCATCACCCACGGTACAGGGCGCATCAATCAATGAAGATGCACTGCGCGCCCAGGTAATATTCTTAGGCTGATACAGCTGCACGGCTCGCAATGGCAGCTGGCGCATCAACCGCGCCCAGACCTTAAGAGCACCGCTGGCGCCCGTCAGGCCGGTTGGCTCATTGTTATCCAGCCCCAGCCACACCACCGCCAGAATATTGCCGGCATAGCCGACAAACCAGCTGTCCCGATAACCATCGGTGGTGCCGGTCTTGCCGGCGAGCGCCAGTGACTTAGGAAATTCCCGCGCCAGGGCGCGGGCAGTACCGCTGCGAACCACTTCCTGCAAAGCCCGGTTCACCAGAAAAACTCCGCTGGGGTCCAGCGCCTGCTGTGAGCGCAAAGGATAACGGGCAAGCGGGCGATCATCGCTGTCGGCAATCCAACGGATGGTGCGCAGTGGCGCGCGATGCCCGCCTGAAGCCAGACTCTGGTACATCTGCGCGATCTCCACTGGCGCAAGATCTACCGCGCCCAGGGTAATCGATGGAAACGCCAGCAAGGGGCGCACAATACCGGCGGATTGCAAGACCTTGATCACCTGCTCCAGGCCCACCGTCAGACCAAGGCGAGCCGTAGCCACGTTGTAGGACTGCGCTAACGCATCGATCAGCTCAACCTGGCCGTGATCCTTGCGATCATAGTTGCGCGGCCGCCAAGGTTTCGCGCCATTGGCACGCCACTCAAAGGGGCTGTCATCAAGGATGCTTTGCAGGTGGTAGCGATGAGGCCTGGACAGTGCAGCAAGGTATACCGCGGGCTTGAGCAAAGAGCCGACGGGACGGCGTGCATCCAGTGCCCGATTAAACCCGCCGCGGCTGCCCTGGCGCCCACCGACCACGGCGAGCACTTCTCCGTTATCAACCTGCAGTACCACGATCGCTCCCTGCATTTTGCCCGCCGGCAGCTTATGGGCACTTTCCAGATCGGTCAGAGTGTCTTTGAGCGCGCCTTGAGCGGCGTGCTGAATCAGCGGATCCAGCGTGGAATGAATCCGCAGCCCCTGCGTTTGCACAATGGCCGGATCAAAATGGCGCTGCACCTGGCGGCGCACGTAATCAAAAAAGGCTGAGCCGCTGGTACGGGTGCCCCCAAGCGCCGACGCCAGCCCCAAGGGGGAGGCTTGCAGGCTTTTTAGCCTGGCAGGATCGATCTGCCCGGCCCGGACGAGCTCGGCCAGCACCAGGTTGCGCCGCTGTCGGGCGCGTTGTGGATGGCGGCGTGGATCATAAGCGCTCGGCGCCTTGACCATGCCGGCCAGCAGTGCCAGCGCCGGTGCTGGCAGTTCGTCAAGCGGGCGGCCAAAGTAATGCTCGCTCGCCAGCGCAAAGCCATGAATCGCCCGGTTGCCAGACTGGCCCAAAAACACCTCGTTGATATAGGCTTCGAGGATCTCCGATTTGCCATAATGCCATTCCAGCAATAGCGCCATCACCGCTTCAGTAGCCTTGCGCCGCAGCGTGCGACTTGGCTCCAGGTAAAGATTCTTTACCAGCTGCTGGGTCAGAGTGCTGCCGCCGGCCACCACGCGCCCAGAACGAAGGTTCTGCAGCAGCGCGCGCATCACCCCCAGGGGGTCGATGCCATGGTGATCCATGAACCGGCGGTCTTCCATAACCAGTAGGCCTTGCAGCAACAGGCCGGGTACCTGGTGTAGCGCCACCGGCGCACGGTCCTCGTGACGCAATGGCAAGATACTGCCAAGGCGAATTGGCTCAAGCAACGCCTCATCGAGCTGTTGGCCATTGTCCGCAGTCAGCGTAACGATACGGCCATGGGCAAAATCGACCTGCACCCGTATCGACAGAACCCGCCCCTGCATGCCATTGAAACCACGCAGATACACCGTGGCTTGACTCTTGCCTAAACGAAAGGTGCCAGGGGAGCGGGCGCTGGCGTCCTTGCGATAGCCACGTACTGTAAGTTCGCGCTCAAGCACCGCTGGATTTAGCGGCAATCCTTGGTGCAACTGCCGCGGACGCGAGTAAACATGTGCCGGCAGCGACCAGCGAGTGCCCTCGAACTGGTGGCGTACTGTGGTATCCAGGCGCACCACCCACACCGCCCCAGCGCCGAGCGTCGCCAGGCCCAACAGGACCACGGCGCTGCGCCAGGTGATACGGCGGCCTCGGCGCTTTTTAGAACGCGCCACGATAGTAGATGCGATCAGTTAAAGCGTTCAGAGTCGGTCCGGTAATGGCTGGCGGCACTGCCAGCAGATCTCAAAGGTAACAGGATTCGATTCACCACAGTCCTGGCAAAGCACAGTCTGATCCGGTGCCGACTCGTAGTCTGCGATCAGTGAGCGAGCCATCATCAACTGGTGGTCGCGTTCGACCCACACCTCGGGCCAGGTCTCGGTTGCCGGTAATTCGCCCAGTGCGCCCGCGGCGTGATCATTAAAGACCTGGGCGCGAACCCCGGCCGCCTCAAGCATCTGCGCCACCAGCTGGGCCTCACCCAAACCAGACGCCGTGAATACCCGTCGCACCGTTATCGCGCCGGTTCAGTCGGTATAAAGATGCTGGCGTGACCAAGGCAGGGTATTGTTGCGCTCGCGCGTGAACAACACCTGGAACAACTGCAAAGCCCCTATAAGAAAAGCGGCCTGGGAACCGGCAAGATACAGCCGCCAGGCCTGGGCGAACTCATCGTCAAACTGATTGAGCACCTCGTCATAAGCGCCATCGTAGCGGGTGAGCCACTCCTGCAAGGTGCGAGCGTAGTGCAGGCGCAGGTTCTCGACATCGAGCACCGAGAACCGGTAGGGCTCAAGGATATCCATCATCTCGCGCAGGCTCGGAGGATAAGCACCCGGGAAAATGCGTTTTTCTATCCAGGCGTTCATCAGCCGTGGCCGGTTACGGCCAATAGCGTGCACCAGGGCGCGGCCATCGGTCGCAAGGCACCGATCAACCACCTCGCCCAGCGTGGGGTAGTTCTCCTGTCCGACATGCTCAAGCATACCCACAGAAACAAAAGCATCAAACTCACCGCTGATGTTGCGGTAATCATCCAGTACATAGGTGACCTGGTCGGCATAGCCCTCGGTGCGGGCACGGTCCGAGGCATAGCGCACCTGCTCGGCCGATACGTTCCAGGAAGAAACCTTGGCGCCGTAATGCAACGCCATATGGCGAGCCAGGCCTCCCCATCCGCAACCGGCCTCTGCCACCCGATCACCCGGGCGCAACTGCAGCTTGCGGCAGATATGATCCATCTTGGCTTGCTGGGCCGCCTCGAGGCTCATCTTGGGTTGCGGAAAATAAGCACAGGTGTACTGCATCTCGGCATCGAGCCACAGCCGGTAAAAATCGTTGCCGATGTCGTAATGGTGGTGAATGTGCTGTCGCGAGCCATCGGGGGTATTGGCTCGGGGCTTGCGCTGTTGCAGTCGCTTTACCAGCTTTACTGGCCCCCGCACCTCAGCGACGCCGGTGAACGCCTCTACCAGGAACCCGACCAGATCACCTTCTACCGTAATACCGCCACTGGCAAAAGCGTCGCCAAAACCTATTTCCCCGTAACGGACCAACTGCATCAGCGCCGCCTGATTGTGAATGGTGGCAGTGGCTCGTGCTTTGCCCTGGGCTGGGGTAATTGAAAACCCGTCCCACAGCGCCACGGTGAAACGCGGCGAACCCATGGACTCAACCACACGGCGCAATACATACCTTTCGTAGGCACGAGAGGCGGGTCGTGTGCTGGCCTGGCCTATCTTGCGTGCCAGGGGTTTATCGTTGCCAAAAACTGGGTTAGAACTCGCCATTGCGCTGCCAAGCGTGCAAACATCGGTGGAAATAATCAGAGTCTTAGCCGGAAATGATACCCGTTGGGCCAAGCCCGTCAAGATGATCGTTGTATTAACTTATCCTATGCAAGATCTTGTGGCTGGCGCGGCCAGGCATTCAATACCGCGTGCACCAGGGTTGCCAAGGGGATCGCGAAAAAAACGCCGAGCACCCCCCACAGGCCGCCAAAGATAAGCACCGCAGTGATAATGGCCACCGGGTGCAGATTATTGACCTCGGAAAATAAAGTTGGCACCAACAGGTTGCCGTCCAGCGCCTGAATAACCAGATAGGCAATAAACAAGGTTAAAAATTCACTGCCAAAGCCCCACTGGAACCAGGCTACAAAAACCACCGGTATCGTCACCACGGCGGCGCCCACGAAAGGAATCAGCACAGACAAACCCACCAGCACCGACAGCAGCATGGGGTACTGCAGCCCCAGTACGGAAAAGGTCATCAGACAGGCAAACCAGACGATCAGAATCTCCCAGAACTTGCCCCGTACATAATTGCCGATCTGGCGATCCACCTCAGACCATACCTGGCTCACCAGCTGGTGCTCGCCCGGTGCCAAGCGGCCCATCCAGATAACAAGCAACTCCTTGTCCTTCATCAGGAAAAATATCAGGATCGGCATCAGAACCAGGTAGATCAGTAATGTGATCAGTCCCATAACCGAGGCCAGCGAGACCGACAGCAGTTTTTGTCCCCAGGATGTCAGCTCGGTGCGGATCAGCACCATGATCTCGTCGATCTGCTGGGCCGAGGCTATCTCGGGATACTTCTCGGGCAGCTTAAGCAACACTTCCTGGCCGACGTTGAGCATGCTCGGGATCTGCTGCACAAACTGGGTGGCCTGTGTCGACAGCAGCGGCAATAACCCAAACAGAATAAGCATCACAAAAAACACAAAAACAGCATAGACCAGCAGGACTGCAAAAAGACGCGGTACCCGCGATCGCTCCAGTAAGACGACCAGTCCTTCAAGCAGGTAAGCGATCACCACCGCTGCCAGCAGCGGGGCCAGCATGTTGCCCATCAGCACAACAATCACAAAAAGCGCCAACAGGAATAGCGTCAGAAACACCACCTGCGGGTTGCCGGCCTGTTGTCTGAACCAGTTGGTGATCATCTTCATGAGTACACCCCTATATCAAGCCATGCCACGCCGTGGTCTGCTTACGGCGCCTCAAGTCTAACCCGATAAAATTTCAAAATCGTGGGTTATTTGCGCCACCGAATCGAGCATCTTGGTGGCTGAGCAGTACTTTTGCGCCGACAAACTGATCGCGCGATCTACCCGCCGGGGGTCAAGCTGCTTGCCAGCGACCACAAAATGCAGGTGAATACGGGTAAAAACTTTGGGCACCTCGCTGGCCCGCTCGGCATTAATCTCAACGCGTATATCGGTAAAGGCCTGGCGCGCCTTGCGCAAAATCAATACGACGTCGATCATCGCGCAGCCGCCCAGGCCTAGCAGCAGCATCTCCATGGGCCGCGAACCCAGGTTCTGGCCGCCCACATCAGGGGAGCGATCCATCACCACCTGGTGACCGCTCTCGGTTAGCCCCTCCAGTGAATCATCTTCTTTTAGACGTACTGTGGCTTGCATGCTTATTCCTTTGTGCCTTAAGTACCGAACAATAATGAAAGGTGTGCGCCCGGATCATCCTGGCGCATAAAAGCCTCGCCAACCAAAAAGGCATTAATGCCCGCCTCACGCATGCGCGTGACATCTTCAGCGGTGTGAATCCCGCTTTCGGTCACGAGCATTGTATCGCCGGGCACTCGCGGCGCCAGTGCAAGCGTGGTCTCAAGCGTGGTATTAAAGGTGCGCAGATCACGATTGTTAATACCCACCAGGGTCGGTGCAAGCTCAAGCGCGCGATCCAGCTCGACACCATCGTGCACCTCGACCAGCACGTCCATGGCCAGATCTGCAGCCGTTGCAGCCAGCTCAACCATCTGCGCCTGCTCAAGAGCTGCCACAATCAGCAAAATGCAATCGGCACCGATGGCTCGGGATTCGACCACCTGCCACGAATCGATCATAAAATCCTTACGCAGAACCGGCAACGCACAGGCCGCCCGGGCGGCTACCAGGTGGCCCTCAGCGCCTTGAAAAAAATCACGATCGGTCAGCACCGAAAGACACGACGCTCCGCCCGCCTGATAACTGGCCGCAATACTCGCCGGATCAAAATCCTCGCGGATCAGCCCCTTGCTGGGCGATGCCTTTTTAACCTCGGCAATAACACCGGCACGCCCCATCTCAATGCTGGCACTAAGCGATTGCGCAAAACCCCGAGGCGCAGACTGCTCTCCCGCCTGCGCGTAAAGATCCGCCAGGGTATGTGTGTGCTGGCGCTCGGCAATCTCTTCGCGCTTTCGCGCCAGTATGCGCTCCAGGATATCGGCCGGCGCTTTCATGCCCTTAGGTTTTGTTGCAAAAAATTGTGCAGCAGTTTGTGGCCGTACTGGGTAAGGATGGACTCGGGATGAAACTGCACCCCCACCACCGGATCCTCGCGGTGGGCAATGCCCATGATCTGGCCATCATCGGCGCGGGCAGTAACCGCAAAACAGTCGGGCAAGGTGGATTCGTCGACCACCAGAGAATGGTAACGGGTTGCCTGAAACGGGCTGGGCAGTTCGTTAAAAATTCCCTCGCTCTGGTGTTCGATCATCGAGGTCTTGCCATGCATCAATGTGGGTGCACGCACAATATTGCCCCCATAGGCCTGAGCAATGCTCTGGTGACCCAGGCACACACCCAGAATCGGAATACTGGCACCGTACTCGCGCACCAGATCCACTGAGATGCCGGCCTCATTGGGCGTACACGGCCCGGGGGAGATCACCACGTGCGAAGGCGCCAGGGCGTCCACATCGTTTAAGGTGATCTGATCATTACGATAGACCGTCACCCGCTCGCCCAGCTCGCCCAGGTATTGCACCAGGTTGTAGGTGAATGAATCGTAGTTGTCGATCATCAGCAGCATATGCGCTTTAACCTATTTTTTTCCCTGGCTCTTGCTACCCGGCCAATGAATGGAATGCCCATAAAAATACCGACTTTGAGAACCTTGCGGGTGATCGCCT